>Ga0209454_1001608_pt1 | contig 14405 bp, 8 predicted proteins | sample WorMetHERISLAND1_2_FD_187400 | JGI IMG/M metagenome (GOLD analysis project Ga0209454, IMG submission 187400) | Marine gutless worms symbiont microbial communities from Max Planck institute for Marine Microbiology, Germany - Olavius geniculatus... | ecosystem: Host-associated > Annelida >...
TTTGTGGTGTGTGATGTATTACTGTTTTTAACAGAAGTTGATGGCCAGTGGCCTTTGCCATACTTGGTCCAGCTTTCATGTCACAGCTTGCTAACAAACTACTCTGCGACTTCGTACTGTAAATACCTCATGATAGGCCTACGGCATTCTGTCGATCATTGAATGAACCAGTCCGTCAAAACACATTTATACAGCGCTGCGAACGAATCAGAATCAGACGCTGGCGTAATTATGCAGCCGTCCTAAAAGGCAATGTTTGAAGGCAGCCGCTTTGTTCACAGATGTACTCTGCGTCCATACATGCTGAGTCTGCTGGCTGCTGCTGCTGCTGCTGATAATGATGATGATGATGCTGATGATCAGATTGCATTATTTCGCACCAGCGTCGTGATGGGTTTAAAAAAGTACGCTGGCAGGAAGTTGCATTTTTTTCTGACAGAGACTGTCAATTTTTGACCGGAGATTTTAGGTGCAAAAAAAATTAATTTTGGTTGTAAATCTCTTCAATGTGAGGGGTTCGTTTCAAAATTTTGCACCTTTGGACGAAATTTTTTCAACATTTCTTTCGACAGCGAGTTGCAGTTTCCCCCCCCCCCTATCCATCTCTACCACGACGCCATTGTTTCCCAGTGGAGCATGCTACGGCTGTGTTCTGGTTGACAGTCAGTCACGTTTGTCGTTTGTCGCACTCGCACGTTTTTATTAGTGCCCACGTCCGCTTGGTGGCGCTACCGCTGCCCCGGGAGCGGTTGTGTTTTCTTACTGTCCGTCTGTCCGTCCAGTGCATACGTGATTTTTGCTCGCTTTCACAATATCTCTGGACTTTCCCCCATAGCGTCTTTTTAGGGCAAAGATGAACAGTCAAAAGGTCAGAGTGAATGTCCCAGCGGGCAAAGATCAGCAGAGCTTGAGCGTTAAGTTCTAACCGTGGAGTTAGTCAAGCAGCAAACAAAAATCTGCAAACGTGATGTCAACGTAATGCTTTGTCTACTGTCTTTTCGAGTGAATGAATGTAATTCAGTACATGTATATAATGTGTCCCTGCAGTAACATCTTGACCGGACATGGCCCATCTAGTGGTGTACTATTTACATACAAATTTTACTGCCTGTCTGTGTGTGTTTGCGTGAGCACGTAGCTAGACTAACTTGTGTGTAGTGGGGTTCACTTATACCACAGCATAATCAAATAATGCCCAACAAAACAACTGTAAAACAGTTTCTTTTGTTGTATTTCAATGGTGTATGCGAACCGCTGTAACAGAATGCAGGTTGTTTGTTGCTAGTTTGTGATTAACACTTCAGCAGAGTCGATGGCGACCGCTTCCAGTTGTTTTTTTTATTGTATTGTACTGAACGTGTGTGAACCCAATTAGACAGAGTGGGCACAAACCTGGAAAATCTGGAATACCTTGGGAATTCTCTGAACCTGGAAAAGTCCTGGAAACTTGGGAATTATCACAGAATTCTTTGTAACCTCAGGGAAGAATTGTGACAAACAAAACACTGTCACCAGGTGCAGTTTCTGGGGTGGAAAAATGCGCTCGACTACATTTCCGTTCCCCACTGCGGGGAGTTTACGGTGCTCCTCCAGATTACCATCATTACAATTTCATTTTGTTGCGCTACTCTATGCAAAAGTAAGTTTATGGCTGTGGATAAGCTTGGAAAACTTTGGGAAATTTTTGTTCTACTTTGTGCTTTTGTGGCCACCCTGTTAGAGTCGCTGCAATTGTGAGTTAGTAGACATCACTGTACAGATGTAATCTAACACACTGATCAACTCATGCTCGTCTGTTGTGTCTGTGTATTCTTAATTTGCCTGATTGCCTGCAAGTGACGATGCTCTTGACAATTATAATGTTGTGCTCAGTGCTACAATGTGACGTGATTTTCTTTGATGTAAGTTGTTTGTCGTTACAGGCCGTGCATTTTATCTACTGCGTAAATGTATGACAGTAGGTATTTTTACAGTCTGGCTGGCAGCAAATGTTATTAAATGCAAGCACATTTTTTTTGGTTTAACGGGCCTACTTCATGTTCTCGGAGGTAGTGTAAGTAAAACAGATGTTGCAACAACAGTGCATAAATTTGCAAACGTGGGAATTGTAAAAAGCTGCATGTGAATGTATTAATGTAGCTGTTGACGTTACTGTTGAGTGCTTGTGTTTAATTTCGTGTTTCTGTCATGCACATCGTTGTTTTTGCATCGTGAACTGTTATATTACCTCAAATTACTCTTGAATGCTTAAGCTTTGCCACTTTTACCATCCCTCATTGTTTACTGCAGCCAATATACGCTTACAGGAGAGTAATCCATCGTTTTCGATATTTTCTGTTTTGCGGCTTTTGTATGCAGCTTTACCCCATTTCTCAATTTCTGCACTTTCTCTCATGGGTCCAATTTTGTCATAACTTGTTGGCATGAATAAATGTAGTATTACAAATTAAGTGCTAAAACTTATTCTGTAAGCAGTTGTCTAACTAACAAATTATGTTTGTAATATCAGAGAATCATGTAAAGTGATTGATGACTATGACTATGACTGTACATTAAGTGAACATTTTCTACACTGTGTTTGTACACTGTGTGTATGGGAAGTCTGTGTACATATTAAATCATTGTTTAAGTAGATAATTTTCAATGCAGTTATTGAGAAGCTTTGACAGTGGCTTAAGAGGCTGCAGAACTAATAAGTGACAAAAATGGATTAACTTTTGGCATTTATTCAGTGAAAGCAGAGAGGTCGAATTATGTTCTTGCCATGTGTGTAGTCTTAGAATATTTAGTTTTCTTAGTTGCAGCATTGGCTGTTTGTTGCATTGTGTTGCAGGTTCGCCCAAAGCTAAGGAAGCAAACAGCAAGAGTGCTGACAGCGCCATGGACTCGTCCGAGCAAAGTGGTAAATTTTGCAGCATTTAAAAATAGTGTGGTCATTGGTCAACTCAGCCTGGCCATCCCTCCGTCGGTAGGTGCAATGAGTACCAGCAGAAGCTGGGGTGTATGCAGGCACACCGTGCGTGGTCTTGCAGTGTTGACTGGCGTCTTTGAATATACTGATTAGTTGAAATGGTGACTAATAAGTTCGACAAATTCATCAAAGTACAACTTTTTAAGTTAGTTAATTTGTTGATGTTTTGGCAATTTCTGCTGCCTTCTTCAACGCCTGGCCGATAGTCCTTCTGCAGTTGCTGAAAGAAATTAACTGACCAAAAGGTTTTAATTTGATGTATTTGTGTAACTTATTAGTGTTATCTGGTATGGCTGAAGGCTACTGAAATGGAGATCAGCGTCGCCCGGTGGGCCTTAAGGCTGACAAAGGACTGTGCACTTTTTCATGCTTTGATACTGTTGGTTTCGAGAAAGGAAGGGTATCGGCTGACCTGTAAAATATCCTGTTACAATAATTTACTTTTGAGGTCCCAGCCTGACTTGGAGTAACTCTGGAAAAATTCACTAATTAAAAACGGAAAAAATCTAGAATGAAGCAGTAAGTTGTGGTTGTTGCCGAAGGAGTGGATGGTGATGTTGATTTTTTGATGCGTGTAGCTGTAGACGTCTATGGTACGAGTTGTCGTCTGTCTGTTCGTCTGTCTGTGTGTAACAGATGCATTGTGGCTCTCGGGTTGGTGTTATAGGAAAACTTTTACATGAATAATTAGCCCTTTGTCAAGGCTCTCTGTGTACAAAATTTGGACGATGCAGTTCAAGGGGAACATTTTCAAATTTGGGGTTGAATGGAGGGGGTAGGAAAATGTGTGTTTTTCAACATTTTCAACCGAAAACTTGTCATATCTCAGCAACAGTGAGATGATGTGCCAAGGTTGCTATTAACCACTAATAGGAAGTGACATATGCCCTTTCAGATGGGATAAAAAATCATCGACCTTGGATGACCTTGAAGTTCAGTGCTGTAGCAGGAACTGTATAGTATAGGCTGTAGCATGTCTTCTCTAGCGAAAGCTGGTCTTCTTGTTGCTAACTAGCCGCTATTGTGACAAAGTTGTCTGATTAATGCCTTAACAGCAGCTGTATGGTCTGATGTGCTTGCCTAGGCCAAATTTTTCAAAATTTTGGCCTCTGAGCATTATTCTCAAGTTATGAAATCCTGTTTAAATGTGGCTGACTAAATAAATTTGACTGGCTAATTTTCCACAGAACAGTATAATGGATGATAATTATCACAGCAAAAAAAATAATTCCGCAAATCGTGTTTTAGTTCTGTTTCGAATAGTCATCACTGTTATTCGGCATCAGTTATAATTGATTGATTGACTGAGCTGCATGTATAAATCATTTTGGCTAATACTCGGCATTATTGCCGCACTTTGTTTTATACTCAAATGTAATGTGGCACTTATATTGGTGATGATTAAAAAAATGAATGTACAAAACTGCAGTTTTTAGACAGCAACATGCGTTGACTGACACATTATGTTTGAAGTGAAATGTGTTAAATTGTTGTCAAGCAGCTCGTCGGCATGAAATTGTAAAGTTAACTGAGCAGTTGACGGTTGCCATGATGCGCGGGGACTTTGAGACATTCTCGTGAGTAGACACACTGTTCAGTATGGTATTATTGTCATTGAACAGTTTACTGATTGCTAAAAGCACAGCGCTCGAATGGCGTAATTTGTATTCTCTATTGGTATCTTCCGTGATACAATTTAGAAAATCTGACGGAAGCCAGATTTAGCCGTATTTGCAGTTTACTTAATTCTAACAGCACAGGGTCCTTACCTTACCTTACCTTACCTCCAGGGTGGGCAGGCTCTTACACCTGCCCAGCACAGAGGCCATATCAGTTCGGCCCAATGCGCATCCCCAAATGTAACCACAAGGTTACAGGTACTGGCTGTAAAGCTGTAGACGGCTGTAAAGTCGTAAGTAGACGGCTGTAAAGCCGTAGTCGGCTGTGAAGCCGAAATCAGCACAAAAGCACTGGTAACATGTAGCAAATCTGCTCTCACGGGTTTGGTCTTAGTTAGCTCCTCACCTCCAGATTTTAGAAATCTTTCGGGTCATCGGTACAAAGCCCCACCACCACGACAAGATGGCTGACCATGGTGGGGAGCACAGGGTCATGGTCTAAAGAAAAAATTACTGCACTGTCACTTGCATATCATGAATTTGAATAATCTATAAGTCAAATAGCACATGAAACTATGAAGTGAACGCTGTTTGTCATCATGCTACTGAGTACTATGCTTACATTCACAGTGTCAGACTCTCAGGTCACTCAGATGATGACAATCTAAAACCAGTTTCATTGTTGTTAACTGTAAATAACTGAGCGGCAGTGCACTTATGCTGAAATCTGAAAATCCGAGACGGATTTGATTTGTAAGAAATGATTGAATGCCTGAACTGGAATGAAATCATGCATTCCTGATTCTGTGACTGGATGTGTTACGTTTATTGCCTGATGTATGTTGATTGTTTCCATTGAAACTCGTTTGTCAGCTTTCAGTCGAGTGTGGGCTAAGTTTCAGTTTTTCTCATCGTTTTCATGTTTGTTTTTGTTTTATCTGTGCAGTTTCAATTTTTTGTCTTGTTTTAGTTATGAAAGATATTTCATTTCTATTTCAGTTTTTTCATGTTAATGTTGACAAATGTGGATCCTTGTAATTTTTTTTGTCTTTTTTGGTCATGATTGACAGTATATTATATGACATTGTTTATATAACATTCTCTTTTGATATACCAGTAGTGTTATTCGAACTTAGCTTAGTATGAATTTATTGTGAGTTTATCATGGATTGTAGGAAGTTAGCCGACCCTCAGATGACATGCTTTGAATTTGAAGCGAATGGTAACCTGATAGAGGGTCTTGCGTTCCACAAGTTCTACTTTGAAAATGGTAAAGCAGCATTAATCTTTTTCATTGGACTACATTGTGGTTCGATGCTTTTCTAGTTTTGTAAGAGAGTAGAAATTGTGTGCTGTCATTAACATTAGTAGTTCCTTATAAATTAGTGATTAATTAATTATTAATTTCAATTAAGAACAAGCAGTGGTCATTGTCCAAGGACAGTTAACAACTTATGAACTGTTAACTGTGCTTGTCATCTACATAAGTTATACAAATTCATTAATATGCAGTTTTTATTTTGACACGGATTGTTGTCATTTCATCAGTTGCTGCTGCTCTCAAAGGCAGCAGCGGTTACCAAAATGTGTAACTTATTATGCTTGCCATCCTGTCTACTTTAGAATGTCTTTTACTGTCTAATTGATGTGATTTTAATGCAAAATTTAGTGAAAAAAGTCACTAAAATTTTGTTAATCATTGAAAATTTTTAAAGACGAATCTTTGATTAATCAGTAATTTCTGCAGAGTATTTTTGGTTGTTGAGAGTTTGGTAGTCGGCTCCGGCATGTCAGATTGCTCAGGAAGTCTCGACTTTGTTGAGTGTGAGCTAATCATAGGACATTGAATTGTGCTGCGGCTGGTCTGATGACATTGCAGTGCTGTCAAAGAACAACAAGACAGCGATGAACACATTTATTCTGAAGCCACACGTACACTTTCTCTCTGACGATGCTGCGTGCATTGCGTACATTCGCCTGACACAATACATCGATAGGTTTGCTAGCTCTTCAGTGTATATTCTTGCAGTAGGCCTGTTGTAGTGTGTTAATGTGATGCATTTCACTTGATATCTTCAATGGATTTATTTTTCCATTTTGCAATAAGGTATTATTTTCTGAGCTTGTTACATCCTCAACTGTTCGTTTTTGCCAAATAGATAGGAAAATTTGTTAAATTCTTAAATTGCTGCAAGTGCTATACTGCTAGGATGAGATATGTGGCCAGAGAGTCTGCTGCAACGGATGCAATGTTGTACGTGTTAGACAGACGTTTAATAGTATTGTTTTTTTGACTTTAGACACAAATTTTCTCAGACGGAAGACTTGACCAGTTTTATTGTTCTGCTTGTGGCTTATAGATGTAAACTTTTTTGTCATATCATCATCGTCATCGGTGTCATCATGTAGGGGTTTAACCTGACCTGTATAGCAATGATAATTTCTAGGACCACATCAGATAAATAGGTCTGGATATGAGTGCTGAAAGAGAAAAGTCTCGAGACGCTGCCTAAAGACCGATAGTGGCCGTGCTTGGTAGTCTAACAGTAACGTGTCGGACTTGTAATCCTGAGGTCACTCAGGGGCGCAGGTTCGACTACACACCGGGACACTGCCGGGTAACGACCTTAGGCAAGTTGTTCAACACATGTGCCTCTGTCACCAAGCAGTATAATTTGGTACCGGCTTCACTGCTGGGACGTAAACAGGCACACCGTGCGATACACTGGCCCCGTATCCGTGGTCTCGCAGTGTGAAAACTGGTGTCTGGCTGAGGGCCTTAGGAAACGGAGATCAGCGCCGCCCTATGGGCTGTAAGGCTCGGGAAGGACTTTACGTTTTTTACGTGACCGTGCAGCTGTGATGTCTGATGAAGCTGATTCCATAGGCTGACACTGTGGACCCAAAGTGGTCATTTGCTGACTGTAGCAAGACAGAGCGTCGGTACTGCATGTTAAACAGTCAGTGGAGGCTAACCTAAGCCTCAGTCGACTGGATACTTCAGTATCTTTTTAGCTACCATATCAGTCTGTTTCATGTGGTATTGTGGTAGGTCTGGTGTTCCTGTAACTCAGCAGACTGAGGAGACGCGAGTCTGGCATCGGTACTCTGGGCGGTGGCAGAACGTTCATTTCCACTGTTCCGGAGCCCCTGCGACACCCCACTGCAAGTAGCGGCTGTCAGCCATCATGCGTCGGTCAAGTCGGACTGGATCTGTGTGCGTCTGCTTGTGGCACGGCCCGCTGCGATCGATCGATCTTCTACTTGACAGCGTTTGGTGTATGTCGAACGTTTTCATCTCGTTTGAAACCTCGGGCGGGTTCGCGTTTGTTTGGTTGATTTTTCGTCATCATGGCCGGCCGGCCGGTGTCTGCCGGAACTACGCGCAGGCCAGTGCATCATCATTGTTGTCGTGCCCTGCAGTGTGTTCGTCTGACTGAATTCGTACGTACGCTGCTGGTCTGACATTATGGTGATTATTGCACCAGTCTGTATGCCGCTGTCGCTGATTCATCGCCGTATGCAGATTTCTTGCACAGCTTCCGATGATCGCTGTTCTGCTGGATGCTGTCGACTTGTGCATCGTCGTATTGTTGTGTGTTGTCAGCATTCTGAGTCAGTGTTGCACAACGTCCAGTCCACAGGCTGGATTTGACTTACGACTAAATTTTTATTTGGCCCATGACCACCTGAGACGAATGCCAAATGTTAAATAATGCGATGCTATTAGTTCATCATTTGGTCTGTCTGGTCCTGGACTTTGACCCCTGGCTCAAAAAAGTTGTTCCGGTTGTTCGCTATTATGATCTGAATGGACGGTGTTTATTTCTGATTTGATTGTTGACTATGCTGAAGTTGGGTACCTGTCTCTGTCACCGCAGGCTTTGTCAGTGTTATTAAATAACGCTGCTTCTCAACAGCTTATCAACAGCAGTATGCATAATAGATTTACCAGGAATTAGCTGTTCCGGTCTGTGTTATGTCATATATCGGTAAGAAACTGTGGAAAGGAAGCATAGTATAGGAATGGACAGATGTGATGGTGTTTTGTGGGTACTGTGGCACTGTTGAGTGTGGCAGTTCGTGTCAGTGCAGTAGTGTAAGATGGAATTGTTACAAAGTTTCATGCCCTTACCTGTGCACTTGTCTGCTCGCATGGCCATGTCTTGCCATGCGTTATCCTTCTCGATGTACTGTTAGTTACTGTGATGTGAAGTGGTGTCCGTAGAAAGCTGCAGGTGTTTACAATGCTGCTCTTGCTGCTGATGTTCATTTGTATCAATATGCAGCTTGGTGAAATGACTGTAAAGTGTGTAGAAGACGCTTTGGTGTATGTTCCCCGGAACATATTCGCATAATAATGACGCCGTTTGAACGAATAAGATGAAGAAAACAAAAATTTGAAAGTCTTTCTCCTGCACAATCAGTGCACATATTACCTTCTGTGAATCCCAGTTTGATGTATCCGAGTTATTTCCATGAATATGAAGTATTTTGGCTTCCTTTGATATTGGATGTTTGTTTTCCAGTTGTTGAGTGTGATGAGAATTTGCAGCTGAATTTGTACTTTACAATGTAGAATTTTCAGCTGCAACTTATGTACAGGGTGGCACTTGGAACATACCTGCTTAACAAAGATATTTGCTGAATCCTGGTTTTGGAAATGATTTATAACAACCAGCTTTGATCACTGCAATGAAGATCATACTAAGCACTTTTTTGATTATTTGTTCAGTTAGTTAGTTGTATAATTACTATCAGTACGTCAAATTTGCATTCCACATGTGTGGATGTACACAGTATATTGGTATAAGAATAAAATGTTGTTTTTCTATTTGGCGCCAGCCTGTAGGCGTGCAGTCACGATTGTTTTTGTGCTTGCTGTAATGCTGTGATAGTGTAACATAGAATATTGAATCACTAACAGTTGAATTGTAGAAAAAATGCCGACTTTTAATTCAATTGCTGTTATCGTGCAAATCGTGAAAAATAACTCTTTCTATGTTGCATCATTAGCTGCTCAGTTTAATCGAATAAGATTGTTTTTGGTGGACAGTTGGTGCACTTAATAATGTCAGCCTGTAATATACATATCGTCACCCTTTGTTAAACTCTGTTGTTGATTTGTAATTTGTACGCATGAAAGCTGCTAGACCGCTTTAGCGCGTCTTAGCCATTGCAAATCTGTTCGTCTGTCTGTTCATCTGTCTGTCACACGGGTGGATCAGTCAAAAACTGTGCAAGCAAAGATCACCAAATTTTCACCATCGGCTGCCTGGAAGACTCTAGTTTCAGGAACCGTAAAGCTTTTCCATAAACTCGGATGGCATCACCCCGAACGAGGGTGCTAAATGAAAGGGATTTAGGAAAAATTAGCAATTTTTAGCCAATAAGTGGCTATATCTCAATAATGGTGCAAGATAAGGCCTATTTTACTATTAATCACTAATAGGAAGTTGTTGCCACCGAATTCAATGACCTTGGATGACCTTGAACGCCAGAATAGGGGCTTTTATGGATTTTTTGGCTGCGAGACACATTTCAAGAGCGAACTGCGCTGAAATCAATTGAGATAGACATCAAGAATCTGCTATGAAATTTTCAGCATTGAACATAGATTTCAACGATCCAAGTCGCAATTTTTTGGGTTCAAGCGGGAGGGCATCAAAGAGCGGTACTCCCGTAAAAGTTGTTACTTTACCGTTCTTGGCCAGTCTTTCATGAAAACAGTTGCAGATAGGCATGGGCATGCTGCCTATCACAACAAGCACTAGTGACAAACTTTTTTTGGTTGTATCAACATCAATGACTTTGAACGATGAACGACCCTGAACTTTCAAAATAAGGCGTTTTCATTGATTTTTGCGATCTTTGGCTGCAGCGCACACTCCAAGAATGAACTGCGACAAAATAGCTGGAGATAGACTGACAGTTTGCAAGCAGGAACTGCTATAGGCTTTCGCACGTCTTGTGAGCATTAGCTCAAATTTCTTGTTATATGTTAGCGGACTAGTATGTCCATAACTAAGTCTATGCTATCTGTATACCGGATCGCATATGAGGTAAAATGTGACATCTGCCAAGTTTTTCACTCACCCATGGCCCAAATCTGGATAATATTTTAAGTTCAGAATTAGTTTAGTTGACAACGCATTTTGCACTTATGTATGCTATGAATCTGTTACGCTTTAGACTCTTGTCATTTTCGTACTTCGTGATCAAAATCTTTACAGTCGCCACTTGTCATCGTTGATATTAATTTTTTGGTTGTGGCAAGTAGCATTTCTGTTGGCATGCAGAACTGCGAAATGCATTAGTTAATTATCAGGGAATGTCTGCAGGTGTTGAGTTTGATTTGTGTATAATGCAGCCTGCATGTGGCATTGGTTCATACTCCATAATCTGCGCAGTTCAAGTTTTACGCATGTTAAACATGGTGTCATATTACGACAGGTATTCAGTAAGTTTTGAAAATCCGCGTACGCGATTAAGAAATTATTCTCGTGTATACATCAGTAAAAAGTTTGTTGATGTGACGTCATTGTAACTTACAGCCTTACAGAGTGTCACATGGAAAACTCCTCTTGTCCTCCAATAGACAGCATTATCACTTTGATGTATGTCTGGAGGATAACAGGGAAGATTATTAGAACTACCATTATGTTAATTACATATGCACATGTATAATGGAGTTCTTACAATTTTAGGTTTAGCTTGTTTTTTCTGCATTTTGTGTTTTATGTTTCTGTAAAGGTTGAAACTTACTTTTCCATTATTATGTGTTTGTGTGCATTCCGCCTGTAAAGGCCGTTCCTGAAATGACCTATACTGTGTCGGATCGGACGTTAAACCCTACTCACTCACTCACTCACGTGGAAGTGTTTAGCAGTAATTATGCACAGAGCTTCAAGTTATTCATTGTATGGACTGTGGAAGGTTGGATTTAAGATTTTAGGACAGACCCTGGGTGTTAGATAATTACTGCGTGGTAGGTGATCTTATATGAAGCCGCAATCGTGGACAGCTTGTTGGGTAATGATAGACTTGTTGACTGGACTGCAGCGTCGGATTTGCAGCAGTGCACGTGGGCTGTATGACGTCATAAATTACAGTGACATATCCGCAACAAACTTACACGAGTATGTAAAGAATGTGCATTTTACTCATGTACAGATTGTGAATATTTTTAAAAATTCAAATATTCCGATTCTCAAAACTTGTTGGATGCCCTAAGTAAGCTGATTGTGTGCAGCGTTACGGTCTTTTTCATTGTTAGTGATAAATGCTGGTTTGATTGCCCTTCATACTTTTGCCGTGTAAAGGATAATTTATACGAAATTACTGAACTGACTGCCATAGCGTTTACTGCATTGAATGAAAACTTTACATGCTGCACAAATCCAAGTATTTTTTTCTCCGATGAATTTGCTGCATGATTTTGAAATTGTCACACTGCCTGAATGATGACTGCTATAGAGCATGATCTTGGATGAAATAAAATGCGGTCCTCTTATTCATTCGGCAACAATGTTGTAGTTGGAATTTATATGCACGCTAGGAGATGTTTAACAGCATTCCCGTAAAGTGACATCATAAGTATTTAGTCATATTCACCTGATGAGCAGTGAGGTCAAACAATATTTATGTCAACAGCACGTTCTCTTTGCAGTTTACAATACTGTACATAATCGTTCCGCTTTCTCTGTTTAGATGACTCACTGTTACTGTACTACTGGAGTAAATTTTTAATATTGTGGTATGCATTTTTGCTGTACAATGCGCTGATTGTTTTTCAGTTTATGTGGTTTCGGTTTGCTGATAACATCATTTACTGTTCTAATTAATTCTCGTTGTAAATTACGTATTCAATTGTGGATTGTTCATGTATCTATATACAGTGTGGTAGAGAGGCTCATGCCCACTGCTGTTTTTCTTGTGGATTTTGTACTGTTTATTATGAATATATTCATGTGCGTATTAATATATCTTCTGTATATACATTTTACCTATTTTATTACTCGAGCTATTTGCCATTGTGTGTGCAAACAGTGTGTGTGCACGTGTGTGACACTGTGTGGCTGTACATTATAATACTTGTGTAGCTAAGTAGTTCTTCATTTTAACATTCTTACTGCGTGTTTTCACTCTAACTGTTAGCTAACCCTTTCATGCCTTCGATCTTGCACCACGTTTCTTTTTTCAGTGTGCGGCTTTGCGTGATCGTGATGTCACTAACGCTTGTCAGAACTTAACTTTATTGTTAAATATTTAAATTCTTGAGAGTGTTAATAATTATTGCATATGCATGTAGTTTTGGGTGTTGTTGATAAGATATTATTATTGTGTTATTTAGAATACCTACATCATCCTTCTTATGTAGTGTGTTCGGAATGTGCATTTTTCGTGCTGCACAGAACACTGGGCGCGGAAATGCCCAGTGTGAGTGACTGATGAGTGGCTGTAAGTGACGTTGTCACATGCTAGTCCAATTCTCTCTTAAGTGTCTTTAATATTTCAGAGGCTGTCATGTCTGCTCAGACAATTTGTGCCGTCATTGTGCGAGGACTGTTTTACAATCATTAGTGTATTGTTTTCTAGCAGGTTTACTATTTTTTGGACTGCTGTAATGGAGAAGTGATCGAGCGAGTTATTTTGTGTACAGCAGTTGTTGTACATTTAGTTGTAAGTCAGATATTCAGATTTTGTTATCTGTAGGTTCAAACTTCGTGTTGTTAAAGTTTGTTGTTTCACGAACTGCGACGTTCATTGTGCATACTGGTAGTTGTCGTGTGACATATGCTAGCATCGGCTGACCCGCATGGACCATGCCTGCGACCTTTCATTAGCTCCATGATGATCCGTAAGATTTAGCCAATACATCCAATACGTTCTGTTCTCAGTTGACATGGATTAACTTGTTTTACCCAGTCTTTTTTTCATCAGTCTGTTACAAAATTTTCTGGCGATATGTTGAATATTTAATTGGTATTAAATAGTTAATTAGTTTTAATAAGTTCAGCTATTACATTTCTTGGTGCCTCGAACAGATGTGATTGAACTTCTGGGAGTTTGTCGGTGAAAAAATGGCCACTTGCACTACTGGGGCTGATATGCTTATTATGGTAGAAAGTGTGGTGAAAATATAGTTTTGTTCTTAACATGACGGAATGAAGCATCCCAGTATTCGGCACAATATCGTGACTTATGATGCTGATTGCATTATCTGTTAACGTTTCATCTCTTAGTTACAGTATGACGAATTTCATCGTCACACTAGATGTCCAACGATGCTTACAAGTTGCTGCATTTCCGTAGAAAATTTTTTCCCACTCATGCGCTTCTTTGTGTCGATCTGCTGGCATGTCATCCGTGCTGTTTGTTTTGTTGGTCAGTACGCAGTACTAGGAGGTATTTTTGTTAATTATTATCGTTATTGTTCTAGTGCACATCTGTGTGGCAGTATGTACGAATGATGCTGGTAGTGCTTGCGGCTGTGTGAAATATTGCGGGGAGGAAGTTGCTCAAGAGAGTCTCATATATTGCACTTGCATTGCGCTGTCTGTCTGTCTGTGTCGCTGTCTGTATGACGCATCTAGATGTTGTGTCTTGTGCTCGTAGCGTGCTCGTATTTCTTCGTTTGCGTTCCTTTCTTGCTTGCTGGCTTTCTTTTGTTTCACGAGTTACTTGTGCAGGCACTCGACATGTGTTCGTATTTCTACCCTAAATTTGGCTTCTCTCTGAATCGCATATGCCACTTCTGAAGTGGAGGTAATGTAGATATTAATTTTAACGAACTTATCAGTGCTACAGGGTGG
>Ga0209454_1001612_pt1 | contig 14403 bp, 9 predicted proteins | sample WorMetHERISLAND1_2_FD_187400 | JGI IMG/M metagenome (GOLD analysis project Ga0209454, IMG submission 187400) | Marine gutless worms symbiont microbial communities from Max Planck institute for Marine Microbiology, Germany - Olavius geniculatus... | ecosystem: Host-associated > Annelida >...
CTTGGGGGTTGAATGCAAACTTGAATAAATTGAATGCTCTGGCACTTGACTCGGGTGTGCACAGTCAGGGGTATGGTCAGTGTGGTGATCAGTTTTGCCATCATATCTGCTAAACCCAATTCAGATGCCGTACAAAATAGGATACCCTGATTTAAGCAATGTGACATACCTTATCAGACTCATAATGAATCTTTACATTCAGTTTTGTTATTTTAATGGTGAACTGTGCAGTTATTTTGAAATTCATCGACTTCATAAACCTTCAGTACTTTGTTTAAAAATTGCAACACAATGCTAATATACCACAGGGCAGCCATTCTCTATTTAAATTTTCAATAACAGTTGTACAAATAAACTAGATCAACCTAACCCCAACCTCAAACCTGACCCTTGACCCTAACCTGAAATGTTCACACAAAAAAATGTGAAAAACAACTAGAAACATTGTTATTAGTCTGCTGAGGTACGTCATATTGCTTAAATCAGGGCATCCTATATTTTGGACACTCGCCCCCGATTCACTGATTATTTATTAGGTTGTCAGAGGCTTTGCTCACCAAAGCCAAAGTAATTTTGTAAATAATAGAGAAGCTTAGAATGCTTGGTACTAGTACATTTTACAGAATTTGGTGTATCAGCCAGAGCTGCATTACTGAGCTCAACCACTAAAAGTTAAAATGACAAGCTAACAAGGCTGCAGTCTAGGATGCCCAACTTTTTGGGGCCCCTAGTTTATGCAATGATTGTCACTGCATTCTGATTCACTTATTGACATTCTCCAACTGCTGCCCATACCCAGGGCCATCTTTTGTCAGTGTGGAGCTTTTGTCACTGACTTATTCGCGTGTCTCCTGTGATCACACTAATCGCACCACAAACTGTGTGATAGACCCCACAGATATCTTTATTTCACCTCAAGTGCAGCCACAGACACACACAATTGAATCGATAACAGTTTCCACTCAAAATTTTGGCTTCCGCCCAAATTTTCTAGCCGTATTTAATTGAGTTCAAGTTGTGACAATAACTTATCCCTAAGACGATGAAAATTAGTTAGATTGATCCATCGATCTATTGTTTGTAGCGGCAATCACTGTTGTAGTGCGGGGCTTCTTTTGGGTGCAGAGTCCTTGGCACAGTGCCAAGGTGCCAGCCCCTAAAGACTGGCCTGCTCACCCCTATCTGATGATGCAGATTAGCAACTTGCTTCACAAAAAAAGTTCAAAATAATTGTCATCACCAGAAATTTAACTCTAAATGCACTAAATTTGCTCCATGAGCTCCTCTCGGGCCTGCTGCAGGGGCTTACCATACTCCCCAGACTTCCTAGCTGGATTAATAGCATGGGTTGGTTACTAAGAATGTAGAGGGAAGAGTAGGGAAGGAGAACAACGATGTAAGAAACTGGGATGCTTTGATTTGGAGTAGGGAAAGGAAAGGGGAGAGAAGGAATAGGGAAAGGGTTATATTACTATCTTGCTTAGTGCCTTTTAGCCTAATTTGGCACTGTCAATTGCCAAATGGAGTCCAATTTTCTTCAAGCTGAAATTGAGCAATATTTCAGCTAAGCTAAGAAAATTTGTGCTTCAAATTTATCAGTTGTTTGTGATTTTGATGCGACTGCAGTGCTTTTTTCGTTAAATATCTGTCGTACTGTACATGATTAAATGTATACTATGTGGTGGTATTAATGTATACATTTATTGTAGCTTTGTTTCTTGATGTCTGTTAGTGGTTTCTGTTTCATTCTGTTGCTTATTTATAAATACCGGTAACTTGAGTCACTTATCAAGATTTACTACAGAGCAAGTAGATCATGCCAGTACGACTTTAAAACATTTGACATTTTCTTAATGACTATGGTCTACGTTATGTTCATCCAACTTATCACTTGAACTACTCCTAATGCAGTCAGTCTGGCCTTTTTTATAAATGGCTCACTTATCATTTTGATAAAACAGAGCCCAAAGTCATTAGCAGTTTGGCATTAACAGGCATTGCTGCAAATTGGTACCACTATCTCACTTAATTAAAGTTAATTTATAACTATGTACTGGCAGAATCATCAGATAAATTGCTATACTTTCATTATTTTGGATGGCAGTAGCATTGTTTCCAAAATTTTAGCAGTTAATCCTTCTTCAGTCTGAAAGTCACTGTTGTACACTGTGAACCATAAAAATGCACCACTTTTTTTTTTGAATAGCTTCATGCAGCATTGGCTCATTTTAATAATTCTTGGCCAGCAACATCATGAAGAAACTTGATGCAAATGACTTTACTTTTGGCCATCTCACTTTAATACTGTCGCTTCACTACACTACCTTGTGCAGGTTGTTGAGCACATGTTTTGAGCACATGCTGTAATAAAGAGGATGTGATGTGACATGTGTTGTGACTTTTTAAGATACAATAGTAGCCTATTGTATTTGTTGCTTTTTAGTAAATCATTTCTGAGCCAACACATTCACTATCCAGTATGAATTCATTGTTGTAAATGGCCAAACTACGACTTCTGCATTTCACAAGGTAGTGTAGCAACAGTATTAAAGTGAGGTGGCCAAAATTAGTCATTTGTATCAAGTTTTTTCCTAATGTCGCATGCCAAAAATCATTAAAATTGGTTAATGTTTCATGAAGCTATTCAAAAAATAAAAGTGGCACGTTTTTATGGACCATGGTGTATAACTAAACTATCTGAGCTTCTCAGCACTTTTAAACATAATTAGGACACTGATCTGTTAGATGTTGCCTACAGTAAATGTGAACACTCAGTCTGGTCTCTGCCATTATGTGTTTCGTTCCCCTTGTGAAAGCAAAGTTTGACACTTGTTATAGCACTTTTTACAGTAGCCCAGAAGTGCTTTACAATCTCGGAAGTGGCAACTGATTAGCATGAGCTGATGATACTGCAGCACACTATGCGGCCATCCTTTGCCTGCGTAAATGAACAATTGGACTCGCGGTTTGCAGCAAGCAGATATACCACTGCCCCAATCAGCTATACTAGGCCTTCACTCCGTAGCCTGTAAGCTACTACTCATTTTCCATCCCATGGAGGGTAGGAGGCTGAGTTGACCTGAGACACATGACAGAAATGAGTGGATAAATTTTAATAGATTGATGATTGATTCATTGATTGAAGTATTTGATAACTCTTGCCAGTGGAGATACGTCTGTGTAGGTCTAGTCTGACAGTGACGGATCCAGAATTTTGGAATGGGGGGGGTTGAAGGTTAGGGATGTGGTCTGGAGAGGGACCCAAGTTCTGTGCCCACTCTCCAGAAAGTTTTTTCAGAATTTTATGCAAAAGTAGTGTATTTTGTGCAGACTTTTCACTTGTTCTAAGATGCAGCCAGTCATTGGGGAGGAGGGGATGGCCGCCTTCTCCCCTTGAATCCGCCACTGCAGTCTGATGGAGTTTACAGAAGCGCAGTAATACTTCAGTACTGTACAGCTGCAGTACAAGTTCTCAGCGGGTGTGTTTGCAGAACTTGTATTGTAGATTTGTTGCCAATGTGCCAACCCCATAAACATCAGGCAGTGAGCCTACTTACTGTCCCCTCTTGGACACACTATGCAAGCTCCCCACTCCCATCTCCAATGTTCAACCCCCCTCATCGAGGACTTGAACCCCTCCCACATCGAACTTAGTCAAGTGCTGCACTCCCCAATGACATGACGGCGTCAATACACATGGGTGCCCATAGAAAAATTTCCAAGGGTGAAGAGGTTGAGGCGTTGAATTGAGTGGGGAATGGGATGGGGGTATTTCTCTCCCACAGTCTGTTAGGGGATCTGGGGAGCATCATAAGATCTTCAGTGGGGTCCATGGCAGATCCCCGGCCGAAAGTGAATTTAGTGCATTTCAGCCTCACAAAACACTTCTGGTCAAGTTCTGATGTAACGATGACTGGCCTTCCCCTTGAAGTCCTAAAAGTTGCTCCCCTTGAGAAAAGTGATAACGCTTTAGGCCTGCATTTGTGCACGTCCTGGCATTTGTTTGCGCTGCTTGCAGCGTGATTCGTGTTTGAGAAGGGCTGCATGTTTTAGCGTTTTGCTACGGCACGAGTGCGTTCTGCGACATGATACTTTGCAGTATTGAAGTGCTACATATGGCGGTCCGTTGGGCTGTTCTGGTTTGCTGATTTGACGCCTTGTTTCGTCCGTCGTTGACACTTGATGTTTTGCCATGTTAGGATGTCTTGCTCTGTGCTGACACGTGCTGGCTGGCATGTTGGACGTGCGCGTCTCTAGGCCAGGCTGCCGTGGCCGTGCGTACGAGTATCTGCGATTGTACGCATTCGACCGTGACGACGTGCCTTGCTGACCAGCGTGCACGAGACTTCTGTGTAACGATGGATCGTGGAAGCCAACCGAAGACAACGTCATCAGCGAACGTCAGCTTTAACATTCAACGGATTTACCATCTGATGTTTGAACAGTTTACACAAGCACTGACATCACCGGACCTGTCGCAATCGCAGTTTCGTTTTTAGCGGACACTATGAACTTGCAGTATCCATACTCGACCGCCAAGCGCACTAGAGATTTCTTCGAAATGATAGTGTGCTATATAAATGTTCACTTATTATTATTTGTATCTGATGTCTTGCAGGGAGCATGATAATCATTTCAGCAGCAGCACGAGCAACGTTTAGTTAAACTGGACTCCTGTACTCTTATCAATCAGTCGTAATATGTAGGGTAGGCTTCAGCTTGGTTTGGCTTATTGGCCACCCTCTCCTCCATACTTCCCAGATATTTCGCGGCGGCGGTTATCAAATGCCGTCCAGTGCAACTGCTATCAGAGGTGTTTGATAGTGCAGGTTAGGTCACGTGCTGCTGCTGCTGCTGCTGAACTGTAAGCAATGGAACGAGAGATGTGATGAGGCGCCTATATGTGCCTATATGCTTGAGTGGCCGGTAACTGCTGAATGACCTGCTAAACGTAGGGACGCTTATTGCTTCCGGCATGCATGCATTCAGTGGACTGGTTGGTCAGGTGCCTTAGCCGGATATACGTACATTGATGTAAGGTCAGTTGAGTTGATTTTACGCTTCGTGGTTGTGGGTTCAGTGACATGCGGGCTGTGTGCAGCAGTGTACAGTTTTGATATATGACCAGGACGGAGATGGCCTGGGTGGGTGGTTGGTTATGTCATAAGTGCAACTTGCTGGGCATGCGCCAGATCGATTTCTGTGGTGTTTAATTCCTGGCCAGTCGGTTCTCTGTCAGGAAACGACTCTAGGAAAGTTGTTCACAGGCATGTGTGACATAATGGCGCAATGTGTGATCAATTGATTGATTGATGGGACTCTTTTTACCATGCAGTGTAAAAGGTGATGATGCTCTGATGCTGTGGAGGAGGGGGTAAACTGCAAGCCTGCTTAATGGCAGTAAGTAGCCATGGTAAGGTCAGTGCCCTAGCTCTGTTACTGCATTTAAACCCCACTCAGCTTGCACTGGTATTGCGTGCATCATAAAGCACACGACGGCGTAGTCAGTCTCTGTGATCTGAGCCTGGTTGAAATACGTCACAGCACCCACCGCAAGGAAGGCGTCGTGCATGGTGTCTGAAATGGTATAATCTTGTACCGCATACTCGCTTACCCACTCCAGCAGTGTAGTAACTGTTTTGTAGGCCTACTGGTGTACCGTTTGTGGTTGTGGCCCCTAGGATTCTGCTTGGCTGCACTTGATGCACTTTGCGCTCTGGATTAGACTTTGCTGCTGCTGCTGCTGCAGTGTGCAGTTAGTAGGCAATTACAGCTCAGCCGGAACCTCCGCACCACCGATGTGAATAACTGCAGTGCATAATGATTATCATTAATATGTATCAGTCACCTGGACCACTGACAGTTTATCAAGTCACTGACGCCGCCTTATTTGCTGCTTGTAACAACTTAATTAACTCTCTGCATATGGAGTACAGCGACACTGCGGCAGTGTTGGGGGAGTAAGTGCGATTTTGTTCAGCTTTGTTGGTGGATTAGTGTAGGGTATGTACTGCCGTTGCGTCTTTTAATTTGCTGGGAACGGATTTAATTATAGCTGCAGGTTCTCACGTGTTGCGGGCAGGGCAGCTCAACGTTGCTGTGCTGTGGCGTGTTTGTTGATCAGTGGCGGATCCAGAAATTTGGAATAGGGGGCGGAAGGGTAGGGGGTGAGGTCCCCTCCCCAGAAAATTGTTGAAATTTTCATGCAAAAATAGTGCATTTTCGTGCAAAATTTTCGCCTGTTTTAAGATGCATCCGGTCAATAGGGGGCGGCCGCCCCTCTACCCCTTGTATCCGTCGCTGTTGTTGATAAAGAAGTTTGCTAATTGGCTGTCAGTTGTGGACCAGGAAGGCATCATGCTGATGCTGGCCGACACCGGTTGCATGCAGAGCTCTAGTTAAGCCTGACGTCTGATAAACAAACTGCAGGCCCCCATCTGCTGCTGCACTTATCGCCCTGCGGTGCCAATCAGTTGGGTTCAGTTCAGTTTAAAGCAGAATCTTGGTTCAGGGCTCTAGCGTCAATGCATGCACCAGCTTGCAGGCCAGTCCAGATGGGGAATGGGGAAGTTCTGGGCCCCGCGACGTTTGGAGGGCCCCACAATATCTGAAAAATATTGAATGGTTGGTTAGTGTAAAGATGACGATGATTTGGGATGTTTATATTCCAAAATTGAAGCATCACTGCATCAATGATAAATAGTGGTGGATTTCGTATTGAGACATGATCACCTGTATTGAATGACAGTGTGATCCAGTATGGCAGGTGACGCTCCGTAGCTCGTATGTGAGTTTCCATGAAGAGCTGTATTCACGCATTTAGCTTTTTTTCTTCTTGCAGCAGCGTATAAAGAGTCTATTGTATTTGTGGAATATTTGGCTGGCTGCAGTGGATAGCTTACATGCTTCTTATACTAGGCCATGATCCTTTGAGAACGGCCCATGTAATTCATTCAGTTATTTAACTAGAGTAGAGTGCAGTGCACTTACTGGCACATAGCGCACTGCATGCATGATGCCACTACATCTTTCTTGCTTTTTCGTTCAGTTTTGCCTAGCTCCAGATTAGCAATTCAACGCTTGAAGCGTTTCATCATCGAATACATTGTGAAATGGTAATACATTGAAGCAATTTGGCATTAATCTGATAATCATTTGCTGATAGAACGAATGGTTTCTGGCTGGTGATGCTTTGCCAGTCAGTATAATGCAGGTGTCCGCTACTATTTCTTTGTGGTCTGTCCAACAAGTCTGCAATTAATTGTGAACTAGTGTAGTTTGGGAGACATACAAGGGCGTAGACAGGTACTGGAAGGAAAGATGAGTGAAGACTGGCGAGATGTGCGGTATCTGTATGCCACGTGACATATTGATAGCTGGCTAAAAAGAGCTGCAGCTGAAGGAGGTCAATCAGGACGATATACAGCTTGCGGCTGCTACTGTTGCTAGGGGCTTCTATCCCTATACCTGGTGGAGCAGCTTGCATCTGTGCAGTGAAAAACAGGGCGGAGTTTTGTGAGATAAAAACTTTCTCTTCTGTTTTTCACTGGGCAACGAGAAGGGGAAGATGGAAGGCGGAGGGAAAGGGGGATAAAGCATAGGGAAGGGGAGTAGAGAGTAAAGGGGAAGGAAAAGGGGCGGATGGAGGCGCAGCAGGATGGGAAAGAGCCCAAAAGTGGGGGAACTTGCGCCCAATTTCGATTTTAGATTTGGGGGGATAGAAGCCACTCGCTGTTGCTAATACGTCACTACTGTATGTGTGCGTTTCAGTGTAGATCTCTGCTGTCCGTTTCTGCTTTTGTTGCTACCGCGCCGGCCGGCGACTGGAACTCTCATGTTGCTTTAGACAAAACAACAGGCAGGCGTCTTTTGATCGTGTCTGCCTGGTAGTCGGCGGCGCTGTTATATATTTATTTCATGGCAGAAGGTCACACGTTTTCGTTGTTACCTCTGTACGCCGAAGAGCGACATTGTGTTTCTGCATGCATCCGTTCGTTTGTGTCTGGGATAACTCCAAACTTATGAGCGGATTTCCAGATTTTCGTATAGTTTTCTGGCGCATGGCCAGAGAAGTGATTAGATTTTCGTGGCGGATTCTAGATCGTTATCGGGGGGGGAGAGGGGTATTTTCCGTTCGTTGATATACCTAGTGTCAGTTTGCCGGGCTGTCACTTTGCGGAATATTTAAGCATTTTTGGTGAAATTTTACGCAGAAAAAGTTGCCCGTACGACCAACCGTTCGGATTTTCTCGACGATCCAGTTATAAAGTGTCGAATAGGAGATCCGGACCGGCTGCTTCTAATGCAGGCACAGACAGACGGCAGTTGAATAAAACATTGTTTTTTAGCTGTAGAGCTTATAGCATCGTCGGCTGGCTGTCGAATGACGTACGCTGATTGACCTGCCAGTAGCCTAGGCCTACGACGTTTGCTCTGTTTTGCTCGTCTGTTTTTTGCTTTGACATTTGTAACTGACTGCGGGCTGTGTGGGAAGAGGTTATGTGATAAGCGGGGCTCGGGCTGTCCGAGTGGCTGCCTGTCTTTCGGTCTGTAAACGAGTTAACTCTGAAAATAGATTGGAGCGTCGTTCCGTTTGCGATCTCCATTTGCGTAATGGCTGTAGCTGTAGCTGTTTTTGGTAAACTTTTAGCAACGTTGGGCATTTTGTCGTGTGCTGTATTTTTTCTGTTCATTTAAAAAGATGCAAGTTCTCTTGTTATAACTGCACTAATACTATGCTCGCACCCTTTTCAACTATGACTCACGGGTTATACGTGGTAAATTTGAAACCGACTGCAATGCAAGCAGCCCTGAGCAAATTGCTGACACGATATCGTGCGTTCAGGCCAACTCAGCCTACTACCCCTTGCGGGATGGGAAATCACAGTAGTAGCTTGCTTAATGTTGGCAGGAGTATGAAAGCTTGCTGTAGCTGATCGGGCTTCCGTTATCTGGTATGTCTGCCAGCTGCACCGCCCGCGGCCACTGCAACAAAATACAGTTTGTCTGCTAATTTGCAGCACCACTTTTTGTTTTGTGATAAACATCAATTTTACGGAGTCGGCAGCAACTACTTCTAGCTGTTTTATTTTGGTTTTATTTTAATTTATTGCACCTGTGCAAAGCCCATTAGCACGAGCACGGGAGCAGTGGATGGCTTCACTTTATGCATGGTTGATGGTTTTTGACTCTTGTCTGTAGCTGGTGTCCAGATATATATCAAATTTCCTGTTCATCCGACGCCCATACATACAGCTGATGTTTCTCCCCCGCCCCTCAGTTGTCCCGGCTGTGTGATATTAAAGCCTGTTTCCACTCAATGCAACGCAACGCGTGGGACGAAACTGACCCAAGTCTGTATAGAAGCAGTGTCTAATGCTTATGCTGTTGCAACGTTGGGCATGGCTTTAGAGCAGTTTGAGCAGTTTGCGATGACGTGTGATGACGTAATTGGTGTTTGTTTGCAGTGGAGTGAAGAGCGCTGATTGGCTGACGAGCGCCATGACGTCATGGCGTGTGACGTCATCGCTGCTGGTGGTCCTGGTGCACATAGTAGCTGCTGCAGTGGGTGGCGTCGGCGATGAGCGTCAAGTTGAACGTGAGTTCTCATCTCGCATTGTCGTCTACTTTTCTTTGACTGTTTAATATGCGGCCGTTCTAACAGCAGGGTTCCCACGCCTCCTGGAAAGTCCTGGAGTTTTTCCTTGATTTTCCAAGACCTGGAACATCATGGAAAATGAGTTTGGTCCGGGAAGTCCTTAAAAAAGTGAAAATTGTGGATATCTTTTCATCAGATTTGTTCTGAAGTGCAAATTTATTTCAGCTGGGGCTCTTCCCATGACCCTGCTAGAGGGAGTGGAAACACTTTTCAATTCCTGCTGCTTGTTTTTATATAAAACGCTAGCGGGCTTCAATAAGGTCCTAGAAAAAGTTTCAACAGTCCCGCAGATCCCCCTAGCTGGACTAAGGTTGTGGGGCCCACAGGAAGGAGAGGGGAAAGATGGAATGCAAAGGAGGTGAAAGGGGGAGGTGAAGGGAAAGATAGTGAAGGAAAAGGGGGATAAAGTACATGTATAGGAAGGGCAAGTTGGGGAAAATGGGGTGTGAAAAGGAGGGAGGAGGTAAAAGTAGGAGGGGAAAACCTGAGCCCGATTTTGATTCTTGATTAAGGGGGATAGAAGACCCTGATTGGACTATCAGTTGAGACAGCCATGAGTGCTAAGTCACCAGCAAAGTATGATGAGTTTCGTCAGTTGGCAGAACGCAGACAAGAAGATGCAATGCGGCCGTTTAAAGTGCATTGCGGCTCTAAAATGTGATTTTAGGATTTAATATTTTGCATTGTTTGTCCTTGCGTCTGTCTGTCTCAGATGAGCACGGTGGTGTAGGCAACGTGCCTCTGGAGTCGGACGGACGTCCACGTGGGTCGTTCAACCGCTGGAACTACAACCAGCTCTACCATCCACCAGCCACGCCGCAGCCAGCGGCATACAGGGAGCGGGCTCGTGGCGGTGACAACGCTGGGATACCGCCGAGGGAACAACCCCAACCCTTCACCGAGTCATCACACTACCACCGCTGGCGCCAGGCACAGAGAATGAGGACCTTTTCCACGTCGCCGCCGCCCACTCCCGGCCGTCACGTCGAGTTAGACGCCAAGGTGGACGTCGACTGGGCCTACGACTCAATGACCTTTTACCTCCGTGTAAGTTTAAATTCCCCGTCGAACTTTTTCCAGTTTTCCCACGCCTCCTGGGAAGTCCTGGATTTTGTCTTGAAAACTCTAGGACCTGGAAAGTCCTGGCAAAATATCCTTGAAATTCACACATTTCTTCATAGGCTCAAATGGAAAAACAAGCAGCCATAGTATATCATCCAGTCTGTTTTGACTGTTGCTTAAATACTGTCTTTTTTCTTATATTTAAACATCCATGGGCTATGAAAAGGTCTTGAAAAATTTGTCATAGGGGTCGTGGAAAATTATGAAAAAGTCCCGGATTTTTTCCATAAAAAAGTGGGAATTCTGTCTTCCTGCTTATGGCCAATTTCCATTTATTGAACTAGTTGGCAACTTGTTGGTAGCCCAAAAAAAGTTGGCAGCTAGTTGCCAACTTTTGGCTTACCAGCAAGTTGGTTAACTAGTTTACTTGATGGAAAGTGGCCATTATTTGCGTGCAGTAAATTTTTTGGAACACCTCAGCTGTCGAACATCTTAGTTACAGATGTCATTATCTTGTGTTGTTGCATTTTCATTTTGAAAATCTAATAATACATGAAACGAATTACCCATAATCTTCCTTGACGTGAAGGCCATGGTTTAACTGTACCAGCAGCAGTCAGGATTTTTGCCAGAGGACTGAGATATGTGTGATGTTGGTAGGCATCTTCGGACATCAGATTCAGGATTCGCCATGCTCATCACCCGGCATACGGCACGCCGTGGCCAATGCCATTTATCTATCATCCGCAGATCACAATCTACCGTGTTATCCCCGGCCAGCTACAGTTTCGCATAATCGGCGTCGATTCGTGCGAGATACTGCAGCAGAATTTCCGGCGAATTACTCGCAACATGTTCGGGGAAAGCTTGAATGAGAATGATGCTGCAAATCCTGCATCGAGTGTCGGCGGATCAGCTCCGCGGCTACTGCGGGTTGTCCGCTGGTTGAACGTCACAGTCATGAAGGACTGCGCTGAGTTTCCTTATCTCGAGATGGACGAGTCTTGTACGTATTTTTTGCTGGTAATAAATTAATAATTTGTACTGATAACATTTAACATATTTGTGATAGTTATCATTACAGACATTAGCAATTAATTTGTGGTTTATTTTTTAATATTAACAATGGCAGAGGTTGCGAAAGAAAATGCATGTTTTTGTTTAGTATTTTTATCGGTTGCTTGGTCAACAATTCTGACACATGCATTGAGATACAGTTAGTGAGTTTTTTTAATTTTGTGTAAATTTTTATCTGGTCTTGCAGACAGATTAAAATGTTGATGTTGTCTGAATAGATAGATGATTTCACATGCCTTTTGTCCAGTCTCTTTTCTAGTTGGTGTGACTTTGATTATAAATGTTGTGATTAACAATTTTATTGATTGTTATAAATTTTAAACGGATAATCCTATGATTAGATGTGATTTTTGCAGCTTCTGTGATAATACGATGGAATACAGCAAGTGCAGTTCTTTTGTTGATAAGTGTTGTAATTAATACTGACATGTTGGTGTCAAGTTGTGCAGTTAGAGGCCTACCTATGTGTGCTGAAGAAATTGTGGATTATGACAGTTTCATTAGTGAAGCTATTTTCAGCCAAGAATACTTTTTGCTATAATGATGCTTGCTCTACACTTCTATCATAGACTGTGCCTATGCCAGTTCTCATGCCTCTACCGCCCACCATTTGCGTGCAGTGCCAACTTAGGCTATTGTGTTTTTAGTGTTTGCTGTCTTTACCTTAAGCGTATCTGCTTATTATCTTTGCCAGGGTGAACGTAGTGAACATTGGAAGAGATTAAGAGATTGGTCGTTCTCTCCTTCTGTCCGTCGTTTCATGTGTGTACATAGCAATGACGTCATTGCACCAACAGCACAAGCAGCAACGCCGGCTGTTACTTTTCCCTCCCTCCGCAAAGCAGCTCTTTCTTCTTTCTCCCCTTTTCTTGTTGTAGGTGTAGTAGTAGTAGTAGTAGTAGCAGTAGTAGTATAAATGTTTAAATTACTTTACTTGGTGGAGATATGCACTCTCACGAATGCCTTCTAGTTTTGCTTACTTTGTTTTTATGGTTGTTGTGGCTGCAAGGCATCCTTGTTGTGTTTTTATTTCACCTACGGCGCCCTAAACTTGACATTATTGATTGATTGGCTAGTCTTTTGCTAATAGGTTCTAAAGCCTTGACTTAGACTGAGGGCGAATTTTTCTTGCGCAGTTTGATGTTTCACATTGTCATTGTGTTGTAGACGACTTGGACATCAAGGCTGTCGGTATCTCAATTATTGCGTCTGAAGTATGGGGTGCACTGCGTGGAATGGAGACTCTAAGTCAGCTTGTGTATGAGGACAACTCAGGCCATGTCAGTTATATTTTTATCTATTATTGAATCGTATTTGCTATTCATATTACACAAAAAAATAAAAAAAGAAGCACAATCAACGATTAGACCTACAAAATATGACTACTCGAAAGATATAAAATAAAACTGTCTAGAACCCAACGATGTAGAGTTGTCAATTAATCTTTTAAAAATTATTTTAGTGCACTTCTAACAGTCATCATCGGTGCCAGTTTATGCTTGATTGACTGGACTTAATAACTGACTAGACTGAACTGTGGAGTCGTGAGATCGTATGCAGTGCGGTAAATCATTTTATCAACGGAATTGTGAAAATTCGCAGATTAGTGCTGAATATGTGCTGTGCAATTATTTTATCCAGCCTTGAAGCAGGTTTGGCTGAATATTACTCTTCTTGATACAGCACTTTTGATGGCTGTCAGAAGGGCATTGAATTAATGGCTGGGACATCAATTTAGTTAATTGATGACTCACGTATTTCTCTGTGAGAATTGAGCCAAAGCAACAGAAGCAATTTATTTGAGCATTTTTTACTCCACCCAATTTGCATGTGACTGTCTGTTAGCAAGTATTGGTAATTTGCATTATTAAGAAAGTGAGTAGGTAGGAAATTTATACAGCATATTAATGGGGGGGAAGTAAAAAGAGAAGTAAAATGTATCACTGCATCTCAGGCAAAAAAACTAAATTATGCTAGTTCGGTTAAATTCGTTTCAGTTTGGTTACTTCGCTCTGTATGTGCTTTTTATGTTGTGATATGTTGTAACTTGCAGTTTATTGTCAACAAGACACTGGTTCATGACTATCCTAGATTCAAACATCGCGGTGTTCTGCTTGATACTTCGCGACATTACCTTGACAAGGCGACTATTGTCGAAAACCTTGTATGTATTTTTAAACCACCATAAACTATGGCTCACAGTAAGGAAGAATAAGTGACATGATCATCTTTCGAGAGTTATAACTAGTATTTGAATATAACTTCTCCTGCAGTTGTAGATGTGCAGTCATTGAATTATTTCATTAACACATAGATAAAAATAATATCTATAATTTAGTTAATTTCGCTTTATCTACCATAAGTCATCAGTCGTATGTGTTGTCGCCAGTGTATTTTTGTTCTTTTTTATTACAAGTCTCTGTTGTGTAGTGAAAGCTATTTTTGCACATATATAAGCAGATAATTCAGAAATTATGTAGACAAGTAGTACTGGAAATGGACAGAGATTTTTGTTGCCAGCCAATCACGTTTTATCTGACATCATAGACATAGTTATGATACATCACAGATCCACACGTTTTAGTAAATAAGTCATAGATATAAAG
>Ga0209454_1001613_pt1 | contig 14393 bp, 6 predicted proteins | sample WorMetHERISLAND1_2_FD_187400 | JGI IMG/M metagenome (GOLD analysis project Ga0209454, IMG submission 187400) | Marine gutless worms symbiont microbial communities from Max Planck institute for Marine Microbiology, Germany - Olavius geniculatus... | ecosystem: Host-associated > Annelida >...
GTGTGGGGCAACCCTGCAGGAGTTGAGCCACGCTGCCCTAGATAGGCAGCGGTGGGCAGCGATAGTAAGAATGGCGTCAGACACCAACGGGCATTGAGCCCACGGTTGTCGATGATGATGATGATGACTACTGCAGTCTGCACCATAGTCTATGGCCTGCACGAAGGTGAAATAAGAAGCCCAGCTGTTGCTAGAATAGCCGACCGCACAACTTGGAAATGTGGATTTTTGAGGAAAATTTTCCATAGACTGTCAATAGTGACCATCAATCAATACTGTTAAAGGAATGGAAGGTCTGAAGAAATCTGACATCTTACACCATCCCTAACAAGTTACACGCTACACATACAATTTATAAAATCAAGTTAGTTAATCTATTTTTAAAGACATACAGTGATAGTGCCAAGACAATATCACTATCTAAACTGTTCCAAACATTAATACTTCAGTTAGCAAAGCTAAGCACACGGCTGTTAACACGGATAGCCTGTTTCATGTGTATATCTGCAGCAGTTCGACCGCAATTTGCAACTTAAGTATTTGAGGGAGCAGTCAGCACCCATGTTGGGTGGGAAATGGAAGGGTCATCGATGAAAGAATTAGATTACATACGGCATTCGTAAATACCTATAGAATCATACCTATAGAATCATAATGGTAACCATTCTGCTGATACAGCTTGGCTGTAATACCCTATGCGAATATTTTGGAGAAACAGGTGTCCAAAAGGGGTCTGCATTAGTACCATTATAGAGCATTGGCCATGGCCAGTACCTGTCAGTAGTATAGTAACCATGCCGCTAACTGAAGCAGTTTTACCACAATTCGCAATGTAAGTATTTGGGGTTCAGTCAGCAACCCCATTTAGGCGATATGGGGGATAATTGGGGTCTGAGTCAATACTATACAATTAGTGATTGGCGTTTCGGTCACTATTGAAATTTTTTGACCCGAAGTTTGTAATATGTTGCCCGAGATCGAAGATCAAAAGCAACATGTTACAAACTGCAGATGAGAGGAAAAAATTTTCAATAATGACAAAGATGTCAGTCTCGTCTGTTATACCTCAACGCTTCTACATAAAATCTGTGGCATTTTACATTCTCTTCAAATAAAGTAAACATGGCTGTCTGCTGATAACGTATGACATACCATTTAGCCACAATACATGAATTTAGCATCGGCGTGGTCATAGACGTCTCAAACGTTAATGCAGCACGACCGGCGTCGGCGTGATGATGACGCCAATCAAATATCACCCCGTGGAAGGGCACTATTGTCAACAGTGAACCCATGGAGGGCACCATTTCACTGCTTTGCGGCTGAGGAGGTAACTATGGCATATCTGTGAACATAACGTGACGTGATTTGGACCAATCACATGCAGGTATTTTGCACTGAGGTATAAGAACACAGGATAGTAATCAAGCAGCCCAATTTGCTTCCACAGAGTTTTTCATAAGACTCGCTGTTTCATTATAATACATTTGTTACAAACAACGAACAGACATACGCAAAACTGTACCAAAGTTGGCTAAAAACTGTTAAGAACAACACTAATAGCCACTTACATTGTGGAAAGATAATCCAGTCCATGCAGCATTATTTATAGTTCATGAATAAAACTGTCAATATGCTGCATAGCATTAGAGCAGCAAGACTAAAATATGATTATCCATAACTGAAGCACATATCTCAGTTCAACATTGATCACTTGCAATTACCATAAAACTGCTAAAGCAAGCCGAGGGTCTGAGACTGATGTTTTAATATAAGCTCTAATATAAGCTGGACATCCAAGTCGTTGTTGTTGTGAGTGTACTAGTAGTGGTGATTAGTTGTATGTGCAGTAGTCTTATACACTCGCTCTAAATTGTATTGTACTAATAGTACAGTGCACAATATCCATAGAAAAAGTGTATTACTCTGGTATGCCAGGTTGATAATGTTTTAATAGAAGCTGGATCTCAAATAAAAGCCGGGTCTCCAATACAAGCTGGGGGTCTAAGTCAAATGTTCTAACAGAAGCTGGGAGCTTCTATTAGCAGTTTCACGGTAGGCAGCTACAATATCAAACTTTTATTGCTCAACAAGTGTTAACACAAACTGATGGCAAACATCTCAACACCCTGCAGGCTTGCAAATAATGTTCAGCTCTGCAGTGCACACCACCGATGAATACGACAATTTCAACGAAACTACTAAAGATCCAGCATGTGTTAAAACAACTGTCAATGTTCTGGCCGGTGTTTAACTATTAGTTCACATTACAACGCTGAACTGCAAACTAAGTTACTTTACGATTCACAGCGCTGCATTGCAAATCAGCCTCAGAAAGAATACAGCAGACTGTTACCACAACAAGCTGAAATTACATTTGCTTGGTATGTCTTTGCTGAAACGTTATTATACATAAGCTGCGTACGCTAGCGCACAATCGACACAAACAGCAGTGCTGTAAAATGCCACGCTGTAGGTGAAGTTGCATCAGCAGATGAAAACTGTGTATCAGCGAACAAACAATCTATACTAATCGAAAGTTAAAAATTCTGACGACAAAAACTCCACAAAAGACCCAGGTGTACATCTGTTCGTGCATCCATTTGCGGCACAATGTGCTGGTGTTTCGTTTTTGCTATATTGAAATAATTCGGCTGAGAGCCGCAGACTGCGCCAGCTGAGTGAGTTTCACCTACAATCGCTACTGGGTGTCGATACGCTGCCAAAAACACTAAAACTGTGCTGTCTGGCAGGTTATGTATATTACTAAAACATTGATTTTTGTTAATGGTTTTGCCAGACTACATCTACCGGCTGTAGAGTAACGAAAAATAATCGAATAACCAATTTAGGTGAAATGCCTGAAGTGGGCGAGCAATTTGCCCCCTGAGCACATGGGTTTCTGCCCACCTTGTTTACGTGTAAAAATTCGGTCTAGCTACAGTCATTCGTTGATGAGGCTATCTGTTCTAGCAGTCTGTGTTCAACCAATCATGATGATTTACGAGTGAAAAATGAAGAGATTGATTTGATGCCCGACTTGTTCACTTTACTCAGTTGCTTCTGAGCCGCTGTCAACTTCACATTCTACACATACAAACGTTAGCATATTCATTTGTGATTCCAAACCCGAGGCTCATTTTCCAAACCCAAATGTTAGGGATAGGAAATGTCAGATGCAGGTTTCGGGGTTGGGATGATGGTATATTAAGAATTCTGTGGGCCTTAGTGTTAAAAAACTCAAATAAATAAATACATAAATAAATGAACTAAAATGTCACTGAACCATTTCGGACAATTCGAACCTTATTCCATTCATATAAATGACCGTATTTACAACAAACAGAAACAGCAAAGCACCAATGTTTAGCACTCAGCACAAACCCAAACACAACAATAACCCTTTACTTTACCACTTCGGACAGTATTAAAAACATCGTAAAATTAAAATTACGAACACACCTGACAGCAACGCATCTCAAGATCTGTCGTAATTTTGAAAAAGTAGTTCTGTCAACCAAATACTAAAAAAGTAGTAGTATTGACTGATCTCTGATCTGCAAATCGAAGTCAACTGCAGGTTCCACGGATCAAGATGTTAAAGTATGGAAGCCGTGCTTTTGGACATGCCGGTCCAGCTACTTGGTACACTCTGCCAAACATTCTTAAATGCAGTTCACACTGTTTACCTACTTTCAGACGTCATCAAAAAAAGTTTTTTACTTCTCGTTCTACTGGCACACCGAGTGCATGCAAGATTGTTACAGTTAACACATCATATAAAGTACTTACTTACTAACTTAATAGTTTGAAGACAAAAGTAGCAGTAGTAGATTAGTATTAAGGAGTAACACGGGGATGAACTAACATCCCCATCCCACCCCATCCCCATGAAATTGTCCCCATTCCCATCCCCATCGTTATTTGGATGAAAATGATTGCTACTAATTATCCGCACATTTTACTACTTTTGGTTACTAACGAACTGCAAATTAAGAACGTTTATAAGCTCCACAGTTGACCAGTCAAGCACAGATTCAATCATCACAGTAAACGACTAGCGTTCAGTTCATTTCACTAAATACAATATGTAAACCTTACTCTAGCTGCAGAAATTATAGACCTGTGCATGTAAGTAACACAAGTATGTGTCTTTAATCAAAATCTATCTATGGATGAAGTTGTAGTTGTCCCCATTACCGCGGGTATGTACCGCAAATTTTATCCTCATCCCCACGGTATTACCATGGCTGCTATCCCCATTTTCGCGGGAATACCGCCATTATTGTCCCCATTACTGCAGTAATTACCGTAGTATCTCCATGCCGCTGTCATTCTTTAATTAGTAGTACTAGCCAGAAGCAGAGCAAACCTTGTTGTTATCAGTAGCTGATGAGTTGGCATAGGCGCTGTAATCTTCCAACGGCTGTGCCACCTCGAACTCATCTTGCTTTAATTTCTGCCCATCAATAAATACTATCGTCATTTGCTGCAATAAACTATTTAGAAAACCCTTTACAGGTAGACAGGCTACCATAAATAACTATCCGGAACCAACAGATTAGTTGTAAAATGTACCTGTCAGAACAACAGGTGTCAGTTATTAATTTCAATAATTAACTGACACATAATTTTTAATTAAAATATTGAATTAATTAAATTATTATTAATTAAAATTAGCCTCAGCTATAAACTGAAACAATGTTAGAAAACATCACAAAATGTTACAGCATCTCTCTTGTTCTCTGAATAATCTAAAAAAAACCATCACTTGTCAATGTTTGACGTTGCCATGATCGTTAGGTAGCGAAATGAATAATAAATAATAATATAGACTGAGAGAGCCAACTTAGCATATGCATGCTACAAATAAACGACATTATATGTCGCATTATCTGACTAATGGAAACTAATTTCTCCTCAATGCTAACAACAACGTCTGTTAATGTTGTTAAAACAGACCTATCATTAATACTCAAGAAAATCACAATGATGTTATGAGTGAAAATCAAAAGAAATCAAGGACCCAAAACATCAATTCCATTACATAGTTGAAATAAAGTAACTTACTTTGGAAGCAGGCAGCTCATCATCTGCATAACCCGCGACAACTTCTTCCTTGATCCTAAAAGTAGTACAAAACCAGCACGATACTTATGTGACATGAACTCCATCCTGAGCCATAAGACCCATATGCTGGCGCTGATCTCCATTTTCTTAGCGCTCAGCCAGACATCAGTTTACACTGCGAGATCACAGATATGGGGCCAGTGCATCGCACAGTGTGCCTGTTTACTCCCAGCTTTTGTTGGTACTCATCGTGCCTAACCACAGAGAGATGGCCAGGCTGAGCTGACCTGGGTGGCTGGCTACATACCGAGATGGTTACACATTCAAGTAATAACCACATCCAGCGTCAATTAATTTTGCTGATGTGAGCAATGACGTTACCAACTAAGCCAGACATATCTATGTTGTATACACCATGTCTCAATAAAAAACGTGCCACTTTTATTTTTAAAAAAATAACTTCATGAAACACTGGCCAATTTTGTTAATTTTCGGCAAGCAACATTATAAAGAAACTTGACGTAAACAACTATAGTTTAGCTCACCTCTCCTTAATACTGTTGTTGCACTACCTTGGAAAATTCAGAAATCGTAATTTGGCCGTTTACAACAATGAATTCATACTGGGCAGCGCATGCATCGTGTGCTCAAAGTGTCCTCATCCAGCACAAACGCAAGCGGTGGACGTTGACGTGACTCGCCAACAGCACATTTCATAGCCACTGACCCAGAGCGGCTCATTCGCTGTTGGTGTGTCATGATCTTAAAATGAATATAATTATTGTTAAATATGTTAACAGATTTTCAATGATTTTGTGGTCTCAGTGATTTTTTGAGCCGACGCATGTGCTCTCCATTTTCAGTATGAATTTATTGTTGTAAATGGTCAAATTACGACTTCTGCATTTGACAAAGTAGTGTAGCAACAGTATTAAGGCATGGTGGCTAAACTATAGCCGTTTACGTCCCTTTGTTTCCTGATGTTGCATGTCAAAATCTATCAAAATGACGAGTCATGCACGAAGTTATTCAAAAAATAAAAGCGGCACGTTTTTATTAAGACACGGTGTATATATGTTGTAAAAACTAACACCACTGTTTGTGGTCGTTCATAACAAGTTCCTTCATTTGCCAATTTTCTGCTTCGGTTAAATGTCCCACTTGACACAGTATAGGTCACAGAGGGAACGGCCTTTCCCGACAATGCACATACACATAATAGTGGAACAGAAAGTTTAACCTTTACAGAAAAACCTGATATAGAACACAAAACACAAAAATGACCTAAACGCATACCTAAAATTGTGAGAACTCCCATTACAAGCATGCATATGCAACAGCAATCACAATTCTAATAAACTTTCCTTTTATCCTCCAGAAATTCATTAATCTCAGAATGTTGTGCATTGGAGAATGGGGGCGAAGGCATCTACCATCAATATCGGAGTACACATCGTTTTATACACTGTGAGGCATAAAAAAACACCCCAAATTTTTCTTACCATAACTTGAAGAACGGTTAATTTTAATAATTTTTGGTACACATATTCACGACACAACTGGCCATCAAATGGCCATTCAGTTTCCCACCTCACCCAACATCTGCTTCTGCACTACCTGGGAAAAACAGAACAGACAAAATATGCATTAAAATCAACAAAAAAACTTTATAAAATTTCATCTTTCCGGATCTGTGGCCACCAACAGCCAATCAATTACAAGGTTTGACTGTTGTGTGGCAGCACGTCTACTAAATAGGCCTAACATTCAGGAATAGTTGACAAATTCAAGAAGTGACTGGTGAAGTCTGGACTGGTCTGGAGCAGAACGTTATCAACGCTGCTATCAACGAATGGAGAAAGTGTCTCCGAGCTGAGCCCATGTTTGTGGGCCAACATGTCAAACATTTTTGTAGGCAGTTAAAAAATGGACAATCAGATAAACTATTAGCTAAAAAAATGAAAATATGGACAAAATGTGTGTTTTTTTGATTAAGCAATAATACTAGTAGTTAAAAATACAATATTTGGTTCATTTTCTTTCCCCAAGTAGTGCAGAAACAGACAATGGGTGAGGTGGGAAACTAAACAGTCATTTGTTGGCTACTTGTATCAGAAATATTCATACCGAAACTTATTAAAATTTGATCACTTATTTCAAGTTACGACTAAAAAAATTTGGTGTGTATTTTATGCCTCAGAGTATAGAATGCTATTGTATTGTAACATTCTAAAAAGCTTCGGGCTCAAACAAAAGGAGAGAAAAAGATACAAACCCCAGACTGTCGGCAAGCTGTTTGCTAAGATCCGTGGGTAAATAGTCAGCAATTAAGCCGTGGGAATACCTGATGTAATCATCTACAGAGGCCAGCAAACAATAACTAGATCAACAGACCATCACTACATCACAGTAGAACTCTGTAGACTAAAGCTGTCGAATTAAAGTGTTAACTTAATGCATTAAAGATGCGGGTTAAAAAAATTAATGCACATATGTAAATTTAACACAGTGAAGCAGGAGTTACACCATTCCAGTAAACTATGTTTATTTGAAAATTGAATAATATTCAAGTAATTCAAAATTGTTTTGTTGCCATCACTAATGTCATGGTCCTGCGACACAGGCACGACTCACTCTCTCTATGTAGTCCCATGGTTACTACTACTCCACAGAATTAATTTTCCCTGACTTTCTAGAACAAAATGAATCATTTTCCCTGACTAATTTCTTCACGCGAAATATCAATGTCGGTTTTCAATGGCTTGCAATTACACTAGAAACAAGGGCAAAAGAACAAATTTAAAAGTAGAGGTACAAATAATCTGCAAGCGAACCAAGCAGGAGAAATTTTGAACTGCTGTACGCAATCTGCGACCAACAGTTCAAAATTTTTTTCTGCATCTTTGCAAACTTTTGCACTTTTAAATTCCCAGACTTTCCCTGACCATCTGAGTTTCCCCGACTTCGGAATGTAAAATTCCCTGACTTTCCCTTATCCTATGATTTTTCCCTGACTTTCCCTGACTGTAGGAACCATGAGTCCAACTACAATATCAGCAATATTAATGACGCATTATTAACGTGTTAACGCATGCATTAAAAAACAAGTAATATGAGCAAAGCTCACGTAACGCGCGATAGCAGCGGTCCTGCCACTTTGGCAATCAGTGTAGGCCTATAGCAATAAGATATTAATGCATCCCGAAAGAGTATTTAAACTTGAGGCCACCGTACGGAAGACTCCTTGAATTTAAGAGATCAAAACTTAGATTCTTAAAAATGTACGTTCTGTGCTAAAATGTCATACGCAGGTTGTCCAGGTCCATCTCCAGCCATTTCAGCGCAATTCACTCTTAAAATGTGTGTCGCAGCCGGAAATCGCAAAAAATTCACTAAAAACTCCATTTTGGAGGTTCAAGGTCATTCAAGGTCATCGACGTTGCCACCAATAAAAAGCTTGTCACTATTGCTTGTTATGTGAAGCAGCATGTTTGTACCTATCTGCAACTGTTTTCACACTATATAAGCCAATAACAGCCCCTCTTTGACGCCCTCGTTTGAGGAAAACCCCCGCAGCCCACAGTGACGATTTCGTGATCCTAGCTTGCACCGTTTTGATACAGCTCATGAGTGTGAAAGACAAACAGACAGACAGACGGACAGACGCCTAGATGATAGCTAAGATGCGCGATGCATTCTGCTATCACGCGTAATCACTGTCTGCCCATATCCTTACAGTGAGGAATTGTGTAAATGTGGTCTAAATTGTTGGAATTATGTTATATTATCAGTGGAGACGTTTTCAGAGAAATCAAAAGACCCAAACCACCTACTAGATTAATTTACACTTACTTATTACCTCCTGTTAGTTTTGCACATTCAAACAATTTTGACTCTCTAATAAAATACTGCATTGTATTTCGTTAGACCACCTGTTCATTGGGGAGGCCTTATGTTTTGCTTTGTTTTTCTACTTTATTATTTTTTCTTTATTTTCCACTTCTCCTCCGAAACCAGACAGGAAACTGAAACCAAAATTGGAGGGAAGGACGACGCTCAACTGGAAGGAAATGAGGCTGAATTTCGGCCAGATACGTTGACGGGTTTTGAAGAGAGAGGCATTTTACCATGTTTATATGTATCAATAATTTGGCGAATAAGCGACCATATAGCAAGATAATCTGGCGTACAGTGCCCCAAATTTCTAGTTGCATCTTATCTTAATCGTATCTGATCCCAATGTCAGCAAGTAGCAGAGTTCTAACCCAAAGATGCAGTTTGTCGGCTGGCCGAGCCGTCTATGAAAGTACTCAAAGCCGCTGACGATCCACACATAGGAAATTCTCTCTGACTCAGTGCAGCAGCAACATCTTCTACCTACGAACACCATTCCACAACATCACATTTGCAATATACAAGTTACAGACTGCGGGCAGCTCTTTGTCAGAAACCTATCGCAAAGCTACGAAGAAAGCATCACCTGCCATATAGGATCACACAGTGTTACCAGCCACCCGATAAAAATAAACGTGCTCTACCTTAACCCCAACCAGAGGCTAGTACTTACCTACACATGAGAGATGGCCGGTACTCTAATCATCTACCCTGGAGGGATGAAAGACTGAGTTGACCTTGGTGTCGGTTATATACCTAGATGGTTTACCTGTCTGCAGACAGTCACCCATCCAAGTAGTAACCAATTGACAGAAAGCCAACCAGAAAAATAATAATCGATCATAATTATTTCATGTGGCTCAGTAGTCTCACGGTAACGTGCCAAACTTGTAATCCTGAGGTCACTCAGGGGTGCAGGTTCAACCGGGACACTGCCGGGTAATGACCTTAGGCAAGTTGTTCACACACAGATGTGCCTCTGTTCACCAAGCAGTATAATTTGGTACCGGTCAAAGGGCGGTGATGCTCTGCGGCTGGGAAGGTAACTGTAAGTCTGGCGTCGCACTGGCCATGCGTCACGGACTTAAGTGGTTTATCCACCTACGGGCTCAAAGGCCTAAGAAAGGGAGATGAGCACCCCACCTACGCCCCAGTTGGGGTATGGCACCTTTACCTTTTATAATTATTTCACTCAGTGCTTATTTGCCTCACAAATCTGTTAGCATGTAACAGATGACATGAAGTTGTTACGCTGATCCTTGGCAGACAGAGTGAAGACAATATCTCACCAATGACCAACTAACATTTCATTCATTCATCATGCTTTACAGCGAACAGTTCAAAGTGCCCAGTACACTGTTGAAGCCGATGGATAGAATGAGATTTCATTTGGCAAGAATATTCATGCTGCTCCAGTAACACTGTGTTAAAAAGTGAGTTGCAGACCCCCCACGAGGAGATCCCAATTACAGCAAAATCATCACAGCCTGGACTGGACTGAGCAGCACCCACCCAACAGCGCCACTGTTGACCCCATATAACTTCCCTTTCAACAAAATAATGTGTCTGCACCTAGCACTGACATCGTGGCCAGGGGGTGGGGACAGCGGCCAAGCCCCCTTAAATTTTGGGCTGTCAAAAAACTGTCAGAAAATCTTCTTGCAATCTTGTCCGAAAATTTTTTGTCTAAAAATGCAAAATTTGGCACCGAAAACCCCGCAGTGCTTCACTATGAAAAAACCGAGAAATAAAATTCAAATTTTGAGCGGTCATAATCTCCTCTGTCGAAAAATTGCAACTTCCTGTCATGCATCCTTTTTTAACCCATGACGCTGCTGCCATCTAGTGGCCTTGTTATGATATAATCATAACAATAATGTCATAATACCTTGTGCCTCAACCATGTCATCGTCTTTTCACTATTGTATCTGCAGACTACGGATTCTTCATCAAAGTCTGCATTTAGACACACAGACACACAGATACATGCCAAGTTTGCTATATGCTCCACACCGAGGCTATTTCTACTAATTAAGCTGCATCAGTATTGGTTGTTTGTCAGTCATACTCATTCATCAATTACATGTTATTTATTTTGACTGATTAAAATTCAAATAATATTTTTTGCAATTTCACCCAGGACATGTTGTCAAGACCTTTGCTTTTGCAATTAGCACCACGTAAGCCGATATACAATGCTAAGTCATTACACTATTAATTCAACTACACATTAAACATCATTGTCAATTATTCCAATTTTGCTATAGTTTGTAAAAGACAACCACTGTCAGTAGCAACATTCTGCAGCGTTCATGGTCTTACTAATTAAATACGTATTAACTGATTAACTTGAATTAATTTTCCAAAATTAAACATTTTAAATGCCAGTGCCCATCAATAAGTTATTGCTATTAACAGAAGATAACAAGTAATAAAATGGGTAAATAGTAAGATGAAAAGAACATAAAAAGCAGATAACACAGCGAGAGATAATGATAGTTGAATAGTTACGTCGGACGTCAGCGATGTTAGACAAATGATCACTGGTGCAGCAGGTCACTAGATGTTGACACTCAGGAAACTTCACATCATCTAATACTGTCTCCAGTGACATGAACTTACCATGCTATATACAACACATCCATAGCAATACCTACTGATATACGCTGTGGGCCATAAAAAAGTGCCACTTTGCTTTTGTCCATATCTTCACCAATCATTGACCGATTTTCAAAATTCTTTCACTGGCACACTCTGCAAACAATTTGCAATAATGAAATTATTACATATCCCACCACATGGAAAATGCATCTCTACACTACCTTGTAAAATATAAATGTAAGAAATAACTAACAATATTAACAAACATTTAAATAAATGGAAAAAGCACGTCAGACCAACATTGCGGTGAATGATCTAAACTGCGTTAGAACCACACAGTTTAGTGTCATATAGATCATTAACTGCAATGTTGGTCTGAAGTGTTTTTTTGTTCATTTACCAAAATGTTTGTTTGTTATTATTCATATTTCATTTATATTTCAGAAGGTAGTGTGAAGGCGCATTTATGGTGTGGTGAGATATATAATAACCACATCATTGCAAATTGTCTGCAGAGTGTGCCAGTGAAAAAATTTTGAAAATCGGTCAATAACTGGCGAAGATATGGACAAAAGTAAAGTGGCACTTTTTATGGACCATCCTGTACTGCTATATGATCATTCATCAGCATTCTGATACTGGCAGTTAAGTGGTCACAGGAAAAACAGGCGCTCTGCAACAGTTAAAAGGTCAATGAGTTAAACCGTCTTAGAACTACAGAGTGTCACCTGCCATATGGGATCACACAGTGTTACTGTCACCCATCAGTGGGTGAACATGCTCCACCTTAACCCCAGTCAGACAGGCTAATACTACCCCGAAGAGATGGAAGGCTGAGGTGATCTGGATGATGATTATAAATTACGATGGTCTATCTGCCCAGAGAGAGTCAACCATTTAAGTTGTGCCCGACCAGCAGTTGAACTCATGACCTCACTGTCATAACTCCAGCATCCTAACTGTTTCCATCACCCAGCCGAAACAACCCGGTGTAACCTGCAGTATGTATATAAATATAAATGGAAAATTAGACAAAAAATAAACAAGCCAAAAAACAGTACGGTAAAAAATATTTGCAGTAGCTACAGAGATGAAGTAGCACTAAGATTCACTGACTTCGGCAGCCTTTATGACGTATGGCAGCAGAAGGAAAAGTGGCTCCATTGGAGACGTTATAATCAGACGACCATCTGAAAATATCCACACAATGTGAACACTCACTTATTAACACATGCAATTATCCACAGTAAAGACCACAGCAATTACTGACTTAAGAAAATTACCTGGTGGTATTTAACGGTTCTTCATTACCTCCTTGCTGTTTTATTGATTGGTAGACCTACTGTTAAGGTCTGGAATTGTTAATTTTTTGGTCTTGAACATGGTTACAAATTCTACAATTTACAGTCTTACACACTACATGGTGTTTACAAGACCGACAATACAGTTCTGAATTACTGAAACTTGACTGCTTGCTTCTGAACCACTCTGTATAACATAGATGTTGTAAAATTCACCCTATGAGTCAGAAATCATCTACAGCAAAAGTTACTTCACTGTCAACAGTTCAGTTAAAGTCAAAACAAAAACAATGTCTGACAATGGCCGTAGGCAGTTACCGGAAAGGACAGAGCTGCCAATGAACCACGACCTGTGATCTGCTTCATCAAACACCAACACTTCATGAACTCTCTTGTAACTCTCCGAGAACATGAAAAGTGCTCCAGTACCTACAGTTTAGTATCAACTACACTACCATGCTAACACTATGAAATACCCCACCTAATACCTAATTCCTGCTTAAATTTGACAAACTAAAAAATAAACATACAACAAACAGTGAACTATTTCTCGTTAAATTTGCTTAAGATGGCAGTCTAGTCTGCACCAATCTATTATTTTCATGCAAAAAAATAAAGGTTCATTGTGGTGTAATAAAGATAAGCACTGTAATTTGCACAGTTAAAAGTAAGTTCAATGCATAGCAAATTTAACTTTTCTGAATGTCTGTACCTTGATAATAAAGCTAAACTTAAATTTTCTTTTAGTGGCAACAATCTAAAAATTTGTGATTTTTGTAACTTAAAATATTCTATTTCTATTCTCAAGTTTAGTTCTTATTATTTATATTTATTGCTCAATTCCAAAACCATCTAAGTCTACCAAATAGTGTACAGAGCAAGCAAAAACAGCACCTGTAAACAAAAAACTTCATCCTAAATATCAGCCTAGAGCTAATTTTAGAACAAAGGTCAGTCATATCCTTTAGACGCCGTGGAGTAGGGTTGTTAAACGAAGTTCGGATTTGCGAACTTCGAATTTCAAGTTCAAATTCGTATTCGTTTTTCAGCCCTTCGATATTCGAATCCAAGCACAGACGGTTTTGCCTTGAAAATGGAGTGCTGTTAGTTCAGCGGTACACTGTGTGATGATATTACTTCGTTCTCTGCCAGCCGTCAATTCAAGCGACGCCTGCCGTGTGTTTGCTTACACCTCCCCTCCCCTCCCCTCTCTGCATACTGCCGCAGCATTCAATTATTCAATTACTCTACTTCTACCTGTACTTCCATTATGTCGTTATGACCTCAGGACGTTCTCATTCAGTGTCAGAGTTGTAAATTTATGGAATACCTTAGCGGAAAAAGTTGTCTCAGCAGACTTAGTGGATACATCTAAATACAGACTAGACAAATTATGAAAAATTAAGATGTTAGGTTAAATAATAACCCAATATACAGTAAGTAAGTATAAGTACTTTAATGCACTTGTTAAATTCATACTACGCAGTGGTCACTATTTTTCAGCAATAAAGTCGTGGTCCTGTGGAT
>Ga0209454_1001618_pt1 | contig 14369 bp, 6 predicted proteins | sample WorMetHERISLAND1_2_FD_187400 | JGI IMG/M metagenome (GOLD analysis project Ga0209454, IMG submission 187400) | Marine gutless worms symbiont microbial communities from Max Planck institute for Marine Microbiology, Germany - Olavius geniculatus... | ecosystem: Host-associated > Annelida >...
CTGCTGATTGTTGGTTGTATATCTTGCGTGGCAATATGTGCTGCGATAGCTTTGTGCTGCTATGTGGTGATGAGAGTCAAAAGTCAACCGCGTACCGCTGGTCAGTGCTTGCTTTCAGTGTCCTTTTTCACTTCCACCGAAAAAGGTAATTTGGTAGTATAACGGTTTATGGCGTCGGACTTGCGATAGCGAGGTCGATGGTTCGACTTAATCGACTTCTGGTGGTGGTTAGTTAGCGGGGTTATTATAAGGCGGGGGGCGTTTACCTGTGTCGGGCGCACGAGCACATAACACTGCAGTGTGACACTGTGTAACGCCATGGCAGGCAGATGACGCTCGTTTGTCTGGCTGTCTTTTTGTTGATTGGATGACTCAAAACTGTATCAACTGATTTTGAGGAAAATTTATGGCTAGATTGTGCGTGGCCAATTAAAGACTGAGAAACTGACTATATTTTGACTGCGGTGCGGATCGAGTCTTTTGTATATTCCGGATCACACAATCTCGGATTCTAAAACACCAGGAAACGGCGTATGGTTACATTTTTGCAGTGTGTCTCGCTCGGCAAGTTATAAGCGGATTTTAATGAAATTTTACAACAGGGTGATGACTGGTAGAAAGACCAAGAACTCAGATTTTGGTGGCAATTCGGTTTTGGATTCGGATCATAGGCACAGCTGCTCTGCTTCTGACAGTGACATTCTAATTGATATCTGTTATTACGACTTTTTCTGAATTGCACACTTAACGTGATCTGCGTCAGTACAAGCTGTTATAATAATTAGCGAACGTTTAGGCCAAGCGGAGAGCATTGGATGTTCAATTTATTGTGAACAATAAGCTATGTAATTGTTGTAATAACAGACGCTGGTAATGGACTGTCACAACCGCAGCCGGATATACTGACAATGCAAGATGTTCGTTATGTACAAACAGACGGTCAGCGTCAGCAGCTACAGTTCCTATACGAAGGTGTGATTAATTTTATATATCTCTTTTTCGCCACTAGCTAACAATATCGAAACAGGATCGAAATTGCTTTACATTGTTACACGTAGTGAATAAAAGCAAAAACCACAACCACGATAAACAAGTTGCTATCATTACGTTACTACTGTACCTATAAAGCGCGCTACTTGTTACAAACAACTTTATAGAAGTATGTAAATTGTTAAAACCGTATATTATTACGTGTGGACGTCGTCGTTTTTAACGCGCTACAGCTATGCTGTAGGCCTTTATGCCACGATTGTCATTTGTCTGTCGTCTGTCTGTAACGGATGTATTGTGGCTAAATAGTGCGAGATAAGGCTAAGGTTGCTGTTGATCACTGATAGGAAATCGCATACGCCTAGCTTTTAGATGAGATGAAAACCATCGACCTTGAATGACACTTTTAGGTTTTATGTAGTGCGTCTTCCTTAGCGACAGCTGCGCTTTCTTGTTGTTGTCGTTGTTCATATTTAAATATCTTTGTTATTATCATTATTATTAGTATTGCTGTTGTTAGTGTCATTATTTGCCATGCGAACACACAGAAAAACTTATGCGGCCTTTTTATATCACCAAGCATCCAACACTCATTAAACCGTTAGTTTCAGGTCGTGCTGCGATCGAGGAAGCGATAACCCATGCCTGCAATGCATTTTAGTAGTCGGCAGATAGACACGGCAAACGGATTCTCTTGCATACGGTAATTGCATACGCATATAAAATACCTGGTAAATTAATAAATCATCCAATTCAGAGCAAATTAATACATTCAATTTCGCGTGGTTTGAAACAGTTTGTTATAAGCCTGTCTACGGACGATGGCTGTGGCGATGTTAATTTGTGTTAATAGCCGGCAGACCGCGGAGTGCAAATCTATCTGTCCTGGTGGAATAGGCCTAATTACTCAGTGATATAATCGTTTCGATAATTGCACTTTAATTGTAGCAGATTTGTCGTCTGCCCGCCAGTACAATTTTGAACCATGTATATGGAATGACTTGCTTGACAACATAAATTATAGTGTTACTTATGGGCCTATGATTATTAAATTTATATCCAATTTTTTTCTGATGGAAGTGTTATGTGATTTGTAGCTTTTTGTAGGCCTAGCTTTCTTTCGTACATACATTCAATTGCGAATAAAACGCGTGTGTACTATACATTAAACGTATGTTATTCATTTAGAGGTGGAACCATCAAGCAGCGTGAATGCGGGGCCGTCTCCAGCTGCTGTTGTTAACTCTTCTTACCTCTATTCCGAAATTTTGCCACGTTCTCAACGCGTCCAATCTCCCGGCAGTCGTGCTGCCACTTCACCGGATCGCCCGGACGCACAGGTAGGCCTACAAACTACGAGAAAATGACCGTGTAAATAAAAATCGCCTGTATAATTACACTGTCAACAGATGCGAACAACGATGCTCATTTTGTCAGCGGTTACATGTGCTGTCATGATGTAATTCAAACGTTTGAAATTCATTTTAAACGTCCAAGTTATTCAGTTCTCCAGGGTTGAAATTATTAAACTACGGAAATTAGCCTACGTCTCAAACGGTCACGGTGCGGGCTCGGAAATTGGGAATGTGTCAGCTAGGCAGGCCGCCTTAAAGTTGATTTATTTATTCATTTTCATATTTATTCATTTATTCATGCATTTATTGATTCATTTATTTGTTATTTTTGCTCATTTTTGGTCAGTGTTTTTACTTTCTATCCGCCATAAAGGGCATGAATTGCACAGTGGACCCAAACAGTATATAGTTTACACATAGGCCTAGGCCTAAACGAGACCAGACAGAAAAGCACACAGTGCAGAATGCAAGGAAAACGCAACAAAGCTTTGTTTTTTTCACTGTAGGCCACACGCTTGATCCGGCCATGTTCAACAGTCATCATTATCATCGTTATATATTCGTTTAATAAAACGCTGACAAGCGCAACGTTTAACAACACGAGCATAAAAATCCATTGTAAAAAAGGCTACACAAACATTAAAGAAACATCTCGTTATCATCATCGTCTTATTAACAAACGCAATCATGTCTGAAGCTCGCCTGCAACAGCGGCACGTATGACATTGACATAGGTTAAAATAGTAAAAACGGTGTATAGCTCTTAAACCCATCACAGAGCTAAGGAGCGTCATCTGTGTGTTAGGTACCACCGACACGGGTGAATGCGCCCCGCTTTAACACCAACTAAACGTACCAGTAGGCCTACTCGATTTACCGTTGATCTGACACCTTTATGTTGTGTTTCCGTGGTTGAACAGACGGACGAGTCGGAGACGTCGCAATACGCTGAAGTGATGAGCACGAGGAATGCTGCAGACAGACAAGTTCAGAGTGGACCAGCTCATCGACCTGCCCCCGTTCCACCGCCGCCCATCTATGCTCAGATCACCCATCAACCAGCCACTGACAGCCAGTCACTCGCCGCACTACAGGCTTCCGACGACTGAACACACAATATCTCGTGGCCGATTGTTGCTGCGGAATTTGCTCAATTAACGCTCTTTTCAATTTTTTTATCGAAAAATTGATGTCACATTTTTTCGAAGCGTTTTATTTAATCGACGGCTCGTTTCTCTTGCCATTTCAATGGTTTCATGCAACACTTTTATAAGGAAAATGTTTTGGCAATGCGGTGCGTAAACGACACGCTATAAACCCGTCATAACATGAGGCAGTTGTTCTGTAGCCTAGGGCCGTTAGTTAAGAGTCGTGATCGCACTGCGTGTACATTGAGTTCCGGCTTACAGTCGAGTTACTAACGTTCGTACAGTAGACTAGTTACTAGATAACCCAGCTACTGCGTCACTGTAGGCCTTGTTTAACCTTACGTCACGCCACGCCGATAGGTCGTCAGTAACTTACCATTGACGTTGTGGAAATCATATTCTGCATTTTCTGAATAACTGATTTAGTCTTACTGAGTCAGTGTTTTAACCGTGAATCCCTGGTGTTTTATACCAGTCCAACGTTGATGAGCCTACTAGCCTAGCAGTACTGTAAGTGCTGGATGATTCAGGTTATGCTTTTGATGCAAATGAGTAAATAAATGAATTAGCGTATTACATTGTAGGCTAATATTCCTTTAGCTTATTGTAGGTCCACATTGTGAATAAAAAAAATTCACATATTTTTCTCCGTATTGTCTTCAAATGTTTACCGATTTTCACAATTTTTTTACCATTACAATCGGCACGTAATTTGTAGTATGTCACATTATAATAAATGCGTTGCTACGTTATTTTGCGAAATACAAACATTAGAAAACGACAGAGTCGACCGTGTAAATTGCCTACTTGCCGGACTACATCGCCGTGGAAGGGGCCCAAATAAAATACATTGTGTTAGAAAACACGTGCAGCATGCAGTAATTTTTTTGTAATTTTTTTGTTTGATTTTTGCACAATCATTACAAAAGCAACTTAATCTCACCATGCCAACCAGAATTCGTACATAGTCCACATGCGTGCTGGCAGTTCTCCTCTATGGCTCAGAAACCTGGACCCTTACACAAGCAGACTGAAAACGATTGGACTCCTTTCACACACGGTGTCAGCGCGGATACTTCACATTAGATGGTACGATTTCGTATCTAACAGTGAAGTCTTACGCCGGACCGGTCTCCTGGCAGCCTCTTCCATCGTTCGCAAACGAAGACTCGGACTGTTTGGTCATGTTGCCAGACTCACAGAGGATGTTCCAGCAAACCAGATTCTTCGGACTTGCTGCGAAGCCCAAGACGGTGCCCGACCATCTCCTGAATGGAAACGTGCTCGTGGTCGACCTCCCATCACTTGGATCCATCAGATCTGCCGGGACACAGGAATATCAGTGACCGACGCTCTGCAGCTGGCAGAAGATCGCTCGTTTTCGCGACAAATCGCAACGGCGGAATGCTACGGCTGAACGCTTCGCGTCATGATGATGATGATGATTACAAAAGCAGAATTAGCAGCGTAAATACACTGCGTTTCATGGAATCGTACTATTTTATGTTTATTTTGACAAGCATAGACTAGATCAATTTCAACAAAGTTGCATTTACAGGATCCGATGCAGAAAAATTTCGGAAGAAGTCTTAATTTGGTATCTTGTCACCAGTAGGCCTTGCTTAGTTTTCGTAATGCTGACCAACGTATAGAAGAAAAGACAGCGTTTAAACGAAAAAATTATTTTAAACATTTGAACTCGCATGCTTGGCTGCACAGGAACTGCATGCACCTACAGTAGGCTTACACAATAACGTACGTGCAAGTGGTCTAGTGGTTAGAGATAGTATCAACTTGCAAATTTCAGGTTTTAGTTTAAATTCGTCGCCGGTCATTTGCAAGCAAGCAACCTTGAGCAAGTTGCTAACCTACAGTGTGCTCAGGTCAACTCAACCTTAAATCCTTAGTAGGCTGGAAAATACGAATACGTACATAGTATGGCGAGGGTTTATAGACTTGAGTAACTGTGCAAAAATTTTGTATACCGTAACGTTTCATTGTTTAAGTATAATTATTTTATGGGGTTTATTAATCGGGTGTTTAGCAGCTGGGTGGTTTCGGGTGTCTGAGGTCTGGGGGTGATTGTGAGCTTTCATTTCTCACGGTTAGTTATAGCACTGTCTTATAATCTGGACTGTTTCTGTAGTATTTTCTCTAGTTTATGCAAGATATTTTAGTGTCTGCTTTAAATTACTGTTTTCTGGTACGTTAACGTGACTTGGTCGTGTTTTGTTTTTTTTGGTGAGTAGTGTATGCATGTGAGCCTTAAATCAGATATGCATTAAACTTACTTCCGTATTCACTTACTCAGCTTACGCGCTGTGGAGCGAAGACCTAACGTGGTTAACTGTGGCGATGACTGATAATTATGTCCACTGGCTGTACTGCAGCTCCAGTTGTTCGTTGACAAGAGCGATGGACGGCCGCATAATGCACTGCAGTATCATTAGCTTAATATGTCAATTAGTTGCCACTTTCGACCTTTTATAGCGCCTCTGTTCACGAGTTCTGACTCGTGTAGGCAGCGTTATATCAAGTGATGGACTTTTCTGATATGTTTTCCTTGACTAAATCCCCAGATATCGCAAAACTAGGCTGGTGTCCAGACAATTGCCTTGAATTTTCTAACCAGAAAACACGGATTCTGTACTTATTCGTCAAATAAAAATTTGGTGACATTTTCATGAAATTCAGATAGAAGAATACTTTTCTAAAGCTAAAGACAACGGGAAACAGTAAACACAATGACCACTTCTGAGAAACAATATTATTATTTCAACTGTACAACTGATTTCCTTATTCACTTACTAAACTTAATTAGTAAGTTTGGCTCAATTAACACAAATTATGCAGTTTTAATTTAGTATACACAATGGCTTAAAAAGCAAGCCAACTGTTTTTTTAATTGCATCAATAACTATTGACTTTTAGTAGTAAATTTGCAGTAGGCCTAAACGAACGCTAAAGAGCATCAGTCACCACAATAAATTCAACCGTATTGCTACGCGCATATTAATGTGAATCTGGGAAACCTAATATTTACACGGCAGTTTCTACTTTTTTCCATTACCATATCAGCATTCTATTTTATATTCAATTCTCAAATTTTTCCCCACATCATTCCCATACCGGTCTGAACTTCAAATGTCAATTCCCATTCACTTGCTGTTCCCATTCCCGAAACCAGCCGAATACAGACTACAGTGTTAGCTGGTTGACATGGACAAAATGAAATATAAACAAAATACACGTGTACACGTACATTATACTGGTAGATAGACACGTTTGTAGTCAGGTCAGTGCTGCTATAATACTTAACATTAAGAAAAACCTACAAACAAGCAAACCAACATGTACAATAAGCGCCGCAAAGTCGCAACGCAGAATGTGAACTGTTTATTATTTTGACTCAGGATCAATGTTGTGCAAAATTAGTAGACTAGATTCTTTAATTCTAGATTTTTTGTTTTTGAGATTTTTATCTCAAAGATAGACTAGTGGGAGGCTTCCCAAGCGTTCGGCCTACCACACTGAAAACACGTTCACTATAGCAGCAAAAATGACCAAAATACACAGCACACAGTGTTCGGCATCATAACACAGTTACAAAGATATCAAATTTGAACATAAGTATACCAACAGCGATGAAGTAGTAGCCTACCATTGCCATTGTTATTGTGAATTTTATGCATGGATTTATGTACACTTGATACGAATCGAATGGTGTGGAAATTTCTTTAAAAAACAAAATTCCCTTTCTTCCATTTCCATTCACTTGATTTTCATTATGCTTAACATTTCTATTTTTACCAATTTAGCCCTATAGCTCCCATTCTGACAAAGATTATCACGAAACCCATAGGTCATGTGCGCACCTCTACTATAATCTGCTGGTACTCGGCCTAAAATAAAACTACTGTACCTTAGTCTTCGATGCAATATGATATTTATACATGGTAACAAAAACATGGTAACATGTTCAAAAAACATACATGGTAACAATTCAGTAGCCTAGACCAAGTTTATCTCTAACGTGCCATATCGAAATAAAACATCAAGGACCATCACAAAAGATATACTAGGCTGAACGTTGTGCGTAGGCCTAAGTATAGGTTACAGGTAACGAGTAAGACAGAAAGATGTTTGTGAAAATAAGCAACACGCGCAAAAGGCACCGGTAAGACGTAAAGCATCAAAGCACAAACAGCAGTTTACTTATTGCATAGGTTTTGATATTAATCAAAGTGAGGCCTAGTTAATAAGCATAAGTAAATAGTATAGTATAGGCCTATAGGCCCCCAAGTAAATAATATAGGCCTATACGTTACACGCATTAAATCTGCTGCAGAATACTTCTGATGCACATAAAAATCTGTGTTTTTATACTTTCACGCAAGTTCCTCTTTTTCTCAAGTGGTGGTTTATTAGAAAAAAAACATTACATAAAAATCACGTTCATTATCCACGTTTGACTTATGAACTACGTTTTTATTATTTGTTGATAGTCAATAATAAACTAACAGAACGTGCCAAATTATCAGCATAGGCTATTTTGCTAGTGGCGTGCTAATTATTTTACAAATGTATAATAAAAAATTTACAAATTTTATTCCATAATATACTCAGATTGTTTAATAATAAACTAGCAATATAAATAATGATGACAGCATTGTCCTGAGAACACTGTAGTCACATCAGTAGACCAGGTGGTAAAAGCGCCGTTAGCAATTTTCTGATACCGAAACTAACGAAATACAATGTTAGTTAGCAATAAGTTTCTAATCCCTGTTCCGGTTTATCCACTTACACCAAATTATTGACTTGGCAGTATTTTACTTTTATACACATTGAGACATGACAAGCTGAGAATGTTTTGTTTACGCGGCAGTGCAATAGATGTACTTATTACAGACTAACCTGGTTTCGTAAAGGTATGCACGAAAAAGTATCAAAACGTATATTTACCTATGATATGACAAAGTTTATTTGCCATGACAGGCAGTAAAACAAACAAAAAAGCCATGCAAGACAATGATTATGTACATAGTCATGTACAATTACCAGTTAGGTCTAATACCCACAATGCGTCGGAAAAAAGTCGTGTTTATTAAAGCGTTGACCTATACAAACGGTTTTTTTAGTATTTGTAAATATTTCGGCAAAATCCATTTTTAACAATTTAATTTTTTCAACGTTATTGCACTTATGCGTAAAACAGCGAGAAAAAAAGACTCGTTTCAAGCAAGTTCAGCATAGGCCGTTCGGAGGAAAAATGACAGGCAGTTCTGACGTTAAATGGAAATGGAATGCCTTGGTGTGAGCGCCTAGACTGTGGCAGTAATCTCTGAGAAACTGCAGTTTGCAAAAAAGCCGCGTTGTCGTGCCGGACGAATGCATGGCTTGACGCGGGCGTCGATCTGCAGATTGCGTCTCTTCTGTTGGTGACGAATTTTGAGCCCATGATGAATGCGCTGTGCGTCGACAGTTGCGTTTTGCAAATGCGTCAGGAAAAAAAACATACAGATGTTTGAATGTTTTTGCAACCCTTGAAGCCCGTCATGTTTGATGGTCCTGCATTTTTAGCTATAGTTTCGTTTATGGTCCGTCATTCCTAGGTCCTGCAATTTCAGTGCACAGTGTTCTGGCATCACCGTTGGCCGTTACTAGCCGCACCTCGCAGTGGTACAGCAGACTTGTTGTTAGGCCTATTCGACGAAGCTGTGTACAACATTTGACATCAGATAACATAAAATAAAATATTCAGTTATCCATTGCTTAGTGTCTCAATATATGAAAAAAATGAATACAATAGTTTTAGATTACGGCTGGTGGTTTTTAGTAACGTTTTATTGTAGGCTACTCAATTGATTTATTTTTTAACAAGTTTTTTGGAATGACAAACTACATAGGACTACAGGTACTATTTGTATACTAAAACAGCAAGTTACCGTGCGATAAACACATAAAATGCAGTGTTATAGGCCTACACAAAAAGTCCAATTTTAACTAATTAATTGCAGTATTATCATTTGGGTTCACACTAAGCTGAAGTCCGGTTGATTTAAAATACTGAGATCCAGCGCATTAGCATGATTAGCTTTGCCATTTTATAGTAAGACTTAGATTAACACAAACAAGCGTGCCAAGTGACTTAGCATGTTTTCCTGTGTTAATTTTCGTTTGGTTTTGTGCAATATTTACTGAACAATTTCGCAGTAGAATGCCATTCATTTACAGCTTCAATAGATGCATGCTAAAACAAGTCTCAAACATAAATAAGCATTAACGTAAAAAAAATAATTCAACGAAGCTTACAACTTGACTGTTGACGTTGACGTATATATAACACCACCGCAATAATGATCACTACCACAACTCCAAGCACTATCACAAGCACTATCCAAGCACCACGGGAAAGATCTTCGTCATTCACACGTTCTGTCGTAACTGCATGATGCGATAAAAAAAGCATGAAACAGCAATCAGTTAATCAATCGGCCAATCCATCAATTTTCATTTATCTGGTAGTCTCAGCTTTTTTCCCATCATAAGGTACAATTCAGACAAAAGTAGAACAGCACGTTACTTACAGGAAATACACTAAAGGCAGTATTAAATGTATTCTTAGCCCATATTAACGTACAACTGCCCATTAACATCTAACAAAGCAGTGTTAGCACGGTGTTGTACTGTCCTTTTATTTGCCTTAAACTTATTGTCGTTTTTGCGTCTACATCATAGGTGTGTTCTGGTTGTCATCATAGCGAAATAGTTATACGTGCAAAACAGTATGGCAATCACTAACACTTGATGACTACGCAATATAAAGTTTATTATTTTTGTCTATACTACAAACTTGCATAAAACGTATCTAAAGAACTTTTATACCGATATTGTAGAAAATATTTCACAGTGATAGCTGCAAATACCTAATCTACAATATCACGAGCAACTAAGTCGACAAACATCAACGTGCAGCTGCCATTAGCATAGACCTACAACTTTAATTGGCTGTATTCGATTGGTAAGTTTCTACCGGTTACAATACTTTTCTGTTCTAAGTGTTTTCAATGTAAACTTTGGCTTACCCAATGTCATACTGTCAGTTGTCGGTGCTTCAGTAGGTCTAAACGGCGAACTCGTAGACAAAGGCATTCCGGTAACGTTCCCATCTAGGCCTACAACACAATGTTATACATAAACAAAATTTTACTATAATGTACAGTGTTTGTAAATAGTTCAACAATTGAAAAAGCGTTTCGAACGGCCAAAAACTTTCACAAAAACTTCTCTCAGTCTTATTTTTTACTCCTCGCGCGCTACGTTCCTAACGTAGCGAAGAGGATTATGAGATCAGTGTAATATTTAGGACCGACCTACCGACGACCGACCAACGACCGACCTCTGTTCCTGGAAGAGCCTTCCTGGAAGAACTTCAAACGACCATATCTTCATAACGGTGCCAGATAGACGCATGGTCACTATGGACCACCGATAGGAAGTAGACCCCCGGGAGTCGAATGGTCACGTGATCGATGATGTCACGTGACCCCAAAAGGTCAAGGTCGCTGCACCATTATCTTTGAGGCGCCATATCTCCGTAACGGTGCCAGATACACGCATGCGTTAAGGTATAGCAAGACAAATGGCAACTAGCGTCATCGACCATTATTGGAATTTTTTTCCTCTCACTTCCTAAAATCGGTCAATATTTTATATGAACTTCGGGTAAACAATTTTCAATAACGACTTCGACGCCAGTCACTATTAGTATAATATTAAACGTGTCTCAATTAGACGCCGGGTCTCTAATACAAGCCAAAAAAACGAAAAAAGCTTTTAAAAGAATACAAAAGAAAATGATGCGCGCGCGGAGTACATTAGATTGGTCACAATCTAAATATTTCTTGTTAACTAAATAATGCAAGTACCAGACCATCTATTTGTAAATCACTCGAATTTGTTCCAAAGCTGATCATCTGAATTTATTCTAAAGCTGACTAGATTTCGCAACCCAATTTTGAATTTGCAGCAAAGCATACGGGTAAAAAAATGAAAATAGGTCAATGCGTGATTTGGTTACAACTTAAATGCTTACTTTTAACGGACCACCCCATATCATACTGACCAGATTCTGAAATTTATCTAATGGCTCGCAGGTTAAAAACACGTCTAATACAAAATTATTTCTTACACATACAAACGTCTGCAGTTTTCTAGTCCCCCAACATTATACGTTTTGACTTAGGTCTACATCGCGTTGGAGGAAATGAAATTGCAGGTAAACAAAGCAAAATCACTACAGTCACTTTACAGTACGATAAAAGTGCCATTTGAACTTTTGTTTCATCACCTATTTGTGTCCCCTATCTCTTGCTTTAGTGCTCTAGTGCTTGGATTGCTATAACTGCCCACAATCTAACGTAGGCTACTCTGCTGAAACCTGGGATTGAAAGAGCGTCTCGCGTTTGTTTATAACGAGCGCCCCAGGCAGAACACACTTCGATCACGGTTATGAAATGAGTACGTTTAAACGTGTTTTAGAGTTTACTGCGCCATGTTACATTCGCATAATACACCTTAGACAGTGAAAAAAGCGTTTCATGTTGTGCCAAAAAATTGCTTAGAATGGTTTCGCTCGAATTTTGATGTGAGTACGTTGTCGATCATTTTGGCCACTGCTGTTTCGATCGCATAGCCATTTATAAACCCCGTAATCGATAATATCACACAGACAAACGGAGGCGGGCTTGCTAACTGAGCGGCACTTATGAATATTTCAGTCGGGCTATAAGCTCTCCTATAGCTCACGTCGCTAGTTTGCAGCTGAAAGGCGCCCGTTGGCTGACGTAATAGACTAACCGTTATACACCTGTATGACGAAGTTAGCTAGTGCGCTATGCGTGAGGAAATATTGCAATGAGTTATGGGACGCTATTCATAGCCGCAGCGGGCGACGACTGTCCTATATATAGCATAGGTATTGACTTGAGCAAGTGGCGGAGGCGCGGTGGTCTTTGCTATAGCAAGCACATTCACCCGCGTCATGCGTTCACTTATGCTCGCTTGTATAACTAGCACTGAATCATGTTGCGTCTCGATCGGCAGGTCTACTGTCTGAATACATTCAGCAGGCAATTCCAGTCGAGTTTCAATGTGACGTCGTCAATTCAGCGCAGAGTTGGCTATGTTGGACTTTTACTGACCCGACTCAGTCCGACCCCATACACCAAAAAATTTGACAAATACGTTAAGCCATAGACACAGCTTAAATTGCGAACTATCGGGCACAAAGAATGTCACCAGCATCAACTTCTTATGCAGATTTGGTCCGCAAACATAATGTAGTAGGTCTAAACCGCATTAAGAGACAAGATCACGATGTCAGCTATAGGCATTTTGTCAGCCTGCAGGTTACTACTAATAGGGTGTTTACACGATCCAGCAATCACGTCCAGCAAACGTCCAGCATTAGCACGTGTATTTTGAATACATTTGCTGGAAGTTCGCTGGACGTTTACTGGATCGTGTAAACACCCCATAACGCTAATTGTGGTAGAAAAGACGAACGCTATCGTGATTCGTGAGCCTCATGTTAGATGAATAGCAAATCGTACCCAGCTGACGAGTAACGGTGGCAACGTCGGAGCGCCAGTGTCCGCTGGCAGTGCAGTGCGGGCATCGCGATGAAGGTAGAAAAGTGGTAAGGCACACTTCAATTTGATTGTAGGCATCTACTAGAATCGGCCACGTAACAGCTGGTGCAGGCGTGTTTCTCCGGTGTTGAAATGTGAATATCCACATCTCTTGACCGTCGACCGAAGCACACTCGACGCTGACGTTCACGCGGCCCCAGACAATCATGCTCCACGACAGATGGGCCTTCGAGTTTTCATCTAGCCACTTTTCACACTTGGGCTCGCCACCTGTTCAAGGTTTCAAACAGTGAGCAGAAATAAAATGTCTGTGAAATTGTTCTGTTGCATCTAACAAAAAAGCAAATTCAAACACCAAGGCCAAGGGGTGTGTCACTTTCTGGCCTGCACTGTAGGCCTACACTATACAATTTTATAAATGGTCAGTTTGAAAACATTCCTCCGCTTTCCTTACCTAGAAAAGATAAATATAATGAAACAGAAAGTGGAAGGTGTTAATTTGAAACCCGCTTTTAGACCTGTAGTTTATCCGTGTAAGAGATTCGTTTTAACGATGATTTTTTACTTTCAAGCATCCCTAAATATTAATAAATGACCCAAACGATGTTAAAGCTAGACTGTTTTGTACCAATGTTGTTTATTTTTTTCTAATTACAATTAAATTATCACATACGCGGCGGATCTAAGATTTTCAGGCATACGATCACTGCGAGGCATAAAAACACACCAAAATTAATCGATCGTAATTTGAATATAGATTACCAAATTTTAATAATTTTTAGGACGAATATTTCAGACACAACTGGCTACCAAATAGCCATTTATGTTACCGCCTCACTAAACGTCTGTTTCTGCACTACCTGGGAAAAACAAAACAAGCAAAATATTACATTTTAATTGTTACAGTATCATTAAGTGTTTCAAAGAACGTACATTTAGCACATTTTGTGCAAATTTCTAGCACTTTGGCTGCCAGTTTATCCAACTGTCCAGTTGTGCAACTGCTGACAGTAAATATTCGAAATATCGGCCATTTGTGTAAAGTGTAAACACAGGCACGCAGGTACATTCTCCGTTCATCGAAAGCAGTGTCAACAGCGTTCTGCTCCAGACTTCAACCAGTCGTTTCTTGAGTTCATTGATGTTCTTAAACAGCGTCCCATAAACTCGTTGCTGCAGTGCACAACACTGCAAACATTGTCGAATTGGCTGTAATTAAT
>Ga0209454_1001621_pt1 | contig 14364 bp, 10 predicted proteins | sample WorMetHERISLAND1_2_FD_187400 | JGI IMG/M metagenome (GOLD analysis project Ga0209454, IMG submission 187400) | Marine gutless worms symbiont microbial communities from Max Planck institute for Marine Microbiology, Germany - Olavius geniculatus... | ecosystem: Host-associated > Annelida >...
TGCATATGCCGGAAATATGCGGCGCATATATGCGGCATATATGCTACATATGCTGCATAGATGCAGCATATTTTTCCGCATATTTCCGGCATATGCAACTTCAAGTGACGGAGAATCATAATCATGATCATTAATAGGCCTATTCTGCACATTTTTGACATTTTCGACTTAATTTCTTCAATGTGTAATTGTAAATACCGGTAATCGTTTGCAGCCAAAATATTAAGTGGTTTTAAAACAACGTTGGACAAGAAAAATGCTGAAAAATGTGATCGCATATGCGGAAATATGCGGCATATGTGCGAATATATGCAAATTTTTGGATATGCGGCATAATTTTTGCATTTTGAAAATGCCATTATCTGCGGAAAAATATGCGATATGCCAGTTTTGGCAAAATATGCAATTGCATATTCGCATATAAGCAGCATCCTATATAAAGACTTTTTCTCCAACTAAGAATATAATGAGATAAACTTATTCTCTTAAGAGATATATAGAGAGTACAGCTGAAATTAATTTGAGAACTAAAATATCTTGGGTGGTCAGGTCTCTCAGCTGCTGATGCTCACTGCCTGCAACCTGCTGCTAAGCCGCTTTCAATTGACCAACCAACCCTTCACGGTAGCACTCTCCACGTGTAGATTGACTTACATCTAGGCCGCTTGTATAAACACACTGCTGCAAGTTAGAACGATGTGTTTTACCCACGTCTTGATCGACGGTTTTGCTTGTTGGCTGTTGCTCCGGTGATCTGATGTGAAACTCTATATATCTACGTCGTACTCTCTGGTTAACGTCGCTGATACATAAGACGCTTTTTGCAGGAGAGCGGCTTAGAATAGGCGCCGTGAAGCCAGTGTGTTGCCAAGCGTGCTTTCCGTTCCGGCCACCTGGAACTTCCTGCCAGGAACAGTCACTGACAGTAACTCATAATAGTAACTTTTAAATTTGGTGTGAAAGACGTTCTGTTCTCTCTAGCTAACGTGACCTGTCGCCAGCGCATCTGAGGTCACGACTTAACGCCGCTGTAGAAATCTGACTACTTGATGTTTACTTTTTTATACCTTTTTATGTGATTTTTGGTCACCCTTTGCTCTGCGGCAGTGCTGCCTCGCTGTAGCGTTTGTTAATAGATGCTGTCCATTCATTTCTTCTCAGTGTGTGTTCAAGACAGTTCTGTTGTCTTTCATAGTGGTTCAGCACGGGCTCCAGACTCCGGAGTGGGAATTCTTTGCCGTTTTGTTCATTAGCCGGACTCATAATGTCTTACGCAGTAGTTGATGAAAACTTGCCGCGTGTCTCGTTATTGTATGGTTTTGATGCGGCAGCATGAATCATATTTGGTCATTCAGAGACGATCAGCGAAAAAAGTGGATTCGGCGTCCGTACAGTCACGTTCAGACGTGGGTGTGGCAAAGACGTGTTGACCGCCGCGAATGGTGTGGGGCGCTAGCAGCAAATGCACCAGTCTGAGACGTATATAAGTGTCATCACTGAATGATGTGCGAGGCGGCTGAGGTGAACGTGACAGATCAATCATAATCGCGTAGTGCCGCCTCAGAGAACTTTTACGCAGCGTTCACTGTCTTGTCTTAACTCGTGTGCGGGTTACGGTATGTCCCGCCTAGAATTGACGGCGGAAGGGGGGAGGGGCGCGTGCAGGTAGCCTACGTTGTTGTATGGTTCCAGTTATTGTGACTTATGTGCCGACGACGGACGAATTTTATGACGCTAGCGTTGAGTTGAGTTGACCCGTGACGCGTGCATGTACGCACGTCTCGTCTCGGTAAGTCTGGGTTTCTCCGTCGCCCGCCGATTGACTGTCTGCTGACGAGCTGCTGAATGCCGCAACCAATTCCTGGCAAGCCTTTCGTCCGCTGAAATATTGTATTATTAGTGAATCGTTCTACACCCTCAGACAGCCGAGTCTGTTTACGACACTGCAGGCTTTGTTCGCTTCCATCCAGTTTTTGTGGCTTATATGCTCGTGCACTGCCTTTATCGGTCCTTCTCGGATGATGGTCGAGAGGATGTGTATAGATTGTCAGACTATCAGTACTGTTCAGTACCGTATGTTAAACGTTTTTAATTATTATTACGCACACGAGCAAGCGATTCTTAAAATTATACTATGGTTTACGTTGCTTTTTCTTAACCACCATCAGAAATGTATTCCATTTTTGAAAACATGTGGAAGAGTGTTGGACGCACGAAGTTCGGCAACTGACAGGACGTGGTAGTAAGTAACAAGATGCCATTGAACACTGAACTTAATTCTGGCCGATGCACGTGCAGCTGCAACGACTGTTTTGCTGACTTAACTTGTCAGTTACTTTTTCAGCTTATTAGATTGTGACGGCTTTATTATTGGTACCGTATACATATTGTTTGGTTTGCAACTTTGAGACGCTTCAGAAACTGAAGGCTGGTTAGGAATCGTGAATTTTTATTTGTCATAGTGGTCATAACAGATGCTTCCATACACATTTTTGTCTGTGTTTGTATTAATGTATCGGGGGGGGGGCGCTACGTACAAGATGACTCGGTGTCTAGAATTGACTGTTGTTTTGATAAGACTGCCGTACAGTGTATACTGTATATTACAAGAAAGCCCAGCTGTCGCCAGGGAAGAGGCGCTACAGCCTATACGGTTCCTGTTATAGTACTGACCTTCAAGGTCATCCACGGTCGATGATTCTCATTTTATTTAAAAGGGCGTATGCCACTTCCTATTTGTGATGAATAATAACCTTGGCCGCATCTCTCACCTCTCCTGCCTTCTAATAGACAGCATTCTGAGAATAATGACTGTCTGGAGGATAACAGGGAAAATTGTAAGAACTGCCAATGGCAGTTCTTACAATTTTCGGTTCTGTCTTTTTTTTGTGTTTTGCGTTTCATAAAGGTTAAACTTTCTCTCTAAGGGTTAAACTTTTGTTCCGTTATTATGTGTATCGGTATGTGCATTGTGCAGTTTTGCGTGGAAAGGCCGTCCCCGAAATGACCTGTGTCGGGCGGCACGTTAAACCCTACTCACTCGCCTATCTCTCACCGTTTTTAGGATATGGTTTTTTCCATTGAAATTCCTACCCCTTTTATTCAACCCCAAATTTGAAAATGTTTCCTTTGCACTAGATTGCTGAAATTTTGCATGCCTAGGTTTAAGACACATGGCTAATTATTCATGTAAAAAGTTTTCCCCTACGCCCTAACGCTTAGTCACTCATAATACATCCGTTACGGAGGACGGACAGACAGACGACAGCAATGCCAAAGACGCCTACGCCTACGGCATAGCTGTAGCGCGTCAAAAATTGCTGGAGTAGCACGCCTACGCCTGACTCTCTGTTGGTTGGAATCTGGAAACTGTTAATTCCTGCTGTTATTAGAGACGCTTAATGTGTGTTGTTGTCTTGACATTGTGGAGTTATTTTTCTCACTTTCAAGAACAGTTAATCTCCGTGCTTCTGATGCAACTGCACTAGCACAGATATTGCAGGCTCACCCATCGCCTTCCCGACTTCCTGGAGCCGTGTTATCTAATGTACATGTATGTTGAATGAGTGTTAAGACTGACTGCTGTAGTCTCTGTTCTGTTCATTGTTGTGTTGTGAGCTCAGAACTGCAATTTGCTGCAGTGGCTTTTATCCCTATACCTGGTGGGCGCAGCTTGCACCTTGTGAAAAATAGGGGGAGGAAGTTTTGTTAAGAGTGTAGATCAAAACTTTTTTTCCTATTTTTACTGAGCAGTGAATCTATTCTGCACTCTTAACGATGCTTCCCACCTACTTTTCACTAAGCAATCAATACACTTAACACATCCCTCATTTTCCATGGGCACTTAACACCCTTAACAAAGCTTTCTGCTATTTTTCACTGGGCAATCTACATTTCTAACAAAAAGCCCAAAGAGGTGTGGGGCTTGAGTGCGAAAGTGGGGGGACTTGAGCTTAAATGCGGGGAGAACTTTGCTCGATTTTGACTCCATATTTGGGGGATATAAGCCACTCATTCCTGCTCGTTTTTTATGTTCACTGACAAGCAGTGAAATTAGTCAAAGCAAATGATCTGCTTAAGAACCGCATGTCAGAATTTTGTAGAGTTAGGAGTACCTGCTTACCTGCTAAAGTAATATATGCAGAATAACTCAGCATGTAAACAAGTGTTTTACGTTCCATTAGCATTGCAAATGACGGCTACCTAAGTCAGTTTACATAAATTGCTGTTTGTGATGACTGTTGATTGTGTTTAAAATCGTTAGATCACGGATGCATCAAAAACTGTTCAACCATAAATAAATCAGAACAGCAGTATGATGATTAGTTCACTGACCTTTGATTTATGCATACATTTGGCACCTGTGGGTACCGGGTTTTGTTGATATTTAATCCACTTCATCCGCGCTGTACACCGTGTCTTGTGTCATGCGTCTGCGTTATGGCACAAATTACCAAAGCAGTTGTCAGCAAAATGCTGATGAAATATTATCATTTTCCATTTTCCGTGTACTAAAATATATGCTGCTATTGTGTACACTAGTTACTATTACTGAATCTACTATTGTGGTTTAGTATGGGGAATTTATTGCAAAGATTGCTACGGGTTGTTGATCGAAAATTGATATTCACCAAGTATATACAGTGTATGATTTGTATAGATTGGGCATTGATTGATTGATTGATTGATTCTACATCTGTCCATTGTGCGCATGTTGTGATGGAATATTTATGTTTAATTTACGTATTCATTAAAACTTTTTGCTGTGAATGCGATTGGTTGTAGAACGTGAGGACCAGTCAATACTCTGCACGTAAGTATCATTCACTGCTCACTGCCATATTATGTTGTCAGATACAGTTGCTATAGCTCAAGATAAGCAAATGGTTAGAAAATGACATGCATATATCATCGTAGTTTTTTATGTAGAGCACTTTGTGGCCTGATGTCTGTCCATGAGTTTTCTATCATCTATTTATAAATACTTGCTAAACCCAATCAAGATTCACGTTTCTTTGCGAATTGCGGTCCATACAGAACTTTGAAAGAGGTTCACTGGGGAAAGTGTTGATTTACTGCTTTTAAGTATTTCTTTCTTGACACAAAAATATTTTGTTAGTTTTTTTGCATAGAGCTGGTCTTGAGTCATTGTTGAGGTTGTCCAGCTTCTACTGTGTCTAGAAATATGTTTTAATGCTCTGCAGTGACAAAATTTTACTGATGTAAACCTTGCACTGCATGCTTTGATGGTCGTCATGTTGAGCTTTATAGACTGTATAATGGTCTTTATTGTGATCTGATGCTATGTCTTTCTCGTGATTTTTGCGATTTTCACAAAAGTTTGCCATGTTTTTCGCCAGTTTTTTCCATGATTTTCTACTGCCCTTAAATTTAAAGGTCGATGGACGCGAAAACTAACTTACCATTTTCCCAAAATAGCACAATTTTCTGAGAATTTTGACAGTAGTGTTGGCACCCAGTGTTTTGTCAACGCGGAGAAATTTGCATTTGAAATCGGTCTATGAAAATGACGCAGAAAACACGCCGCCATGATGTCCCCCCCCGGTGACGTCACTCATGTCAAGTCATGTTGCCGTGCCGACCATGCGCTGCCAGATCATTCTGTCCTCTGAAGCCCCGATGAGCTCTGTTGGGCTCACTTTGTCTTTCCATGATTCTCCTAAGCTGTCTAAATATTTCAGTCTCTGACGCCGCCTCGCTTTCCTCCTATCTATCCTTCCCATCACCACCAAGTTCTCTAGACCATGCTTTCTCAACACTGACGTCACTAGCCTAGACTAAAGACATCATGAATATTAATGGACTAGCCTAGATTGATGATATCATGGGCTATGCCATTAATATTCATGATGCCTATGAGCTAGGCTGATGACGTCACTGGGTGAACTGATAAATTAAAATTTTTTTGCATAATGTAACGTAATGCCGTATTGTGGTTTGAAGTCACACATTAATTTCATATATTTATGAAGCTCTAATCAACATATTTCATGTGCGAGTTTACATATCTAATTTAAATCCACATAAATTGCCCGAGTGAGTTTGACCGTGGCCATGGACCTTTAATGTGACAGCATGGGTAATTCATTCATGTGTGTATTGTTGTGTGCAGTGGTGAATCTGGTGCTGGTAAGACTGAAAACACGAAGAAAGTGATTCAGTACTTGACTTATGTTGCTGCTGCTGCCAAGCACCGGTTGTCAACATCCGGCTCCTCACTTCCAACTGGCCACGTATGTCTTTGTTACTGTGCTTCGTGCATCATGTTGCTTTCATTGAACATGTACTCTGTGTCTGCTTCTCTGCATTTTTGTAATGTACAATACAAAAATTATTAATTTGATTGCATTTAATGGCATTAAGACAGAAGCGGCTTCAGTTCTTAAATAAACAGTGTGCTGAATTTAGAGGTGAACCGCGGTAACGTGTTCGGTAATAGTTGATGAAGGTTTGAGAATTCTCTGTTTCAGATGAAACACTTTGCACTGCCAGTAAGTGAAAATGAAGAACTAGAACAAGAAGGAAATGGTGACATTAAGTGATGTATGCAATGTAACCTAGTGCTGTAGCAAACAACAGTTGCAATACGATAAAAACAATCTCCAGAACTGTGTTGTGTCAACAGCTGATACTTTGCATGTAGTTAGACTATGGTTATTTCTTGATTTCTTTCAAGGAAATCAGTAAGAATTGGCACATTGCTTTTTATATTCAACAGTGTGCTGCAGTTAATTATTAAAGGAAAACTTATCATGTAATTAGTTTAGGTTAAGGCATGAATTCATCAGTGAAAAAGTTTACGTTGAAGCTCCAGCGAGGTCCTCAGATACATAGGAGCCGTGCATGTTAACTATAGTTGTTGAAGTTGCAGTGCTGTTGTGAACATGGCTTGTTTTGTTTAGTTTAAATTCCTTTGAAGTTGCATACATACATATACGTTTGGCTGGTTGTTGGACAGGCGGAACTGGAGTTGCAGCTGTTGTTGACTAATCCAGTGTTAGAAGCATTTGGCAATGCAAAGACCGTCAAGAATGACAATTCGTCCAGATTTGTAATTATCTCCTGCACACGCTCAACTGTTTTGATTTTGCTTAAATTGTTATATTACCCTAATTAGGAATCTGTATATTATAATTCATTTTGCAGAGTTAGTTTTTAGTGTTGAAAGTAGAATATTTGTTGTATAAAATAGACATTATTTGCAGGATTGCTTGTTGAGGAAGTGCATCTGTCATTGCAGGGCAAATTTATTCGCATCAACTTTGACATCTCTGGCTACATCGCTGGTGCTAACATTGAAACATGTATCCTGGACTTTCATCTTTTTTATTACAATGTTATTCATTTTAGTGTTTATTTAACTACCGGGAGTTGTACAGTTAGTTGAGGTTAGACTGGGCTTACTGATAGTAAACTTTTGGGAATTGTTAGAACTTAAAATCCATAAATAGATACTTTTTGTCATCTATTTGGCTGTTTCAAAGCAGTTGTGCCGTGTGTAAATATCCAGGCAGTTAGTTTTAAAATGCTTTTCTCTCCTAAACACGCAATGGTGGAAGATGAATTTGCATTGTTAATCTTTTTGCTGTGGTTTTACAAGCTTAGTTGATGGTTGGATGAGTGGAAATTTGGAAATGTGACATTTCTGTTAACCTAGCTGAACTGTAGATCTGCTGGAGAAATCACGTATCGTCAGACAAGCTGCCGATGAACGATGTTTTCATATTTTCTATCAGATGCTTCGCAGTGCTTCACCTGCTATGAAAAGTTAGCAGCTTTTTTGTCGAGATTTTCGCTATTTTTTGCATTTAAGGCTGAAAAGAAGGTAATTTCTTTTGTCTGTCAATTTGCAAAACATATTTAGCACCATTCTTCTTTGAAATTACTTGCTGAAATACTTCTGCATGGAGATTAATTGCATTTCTGTTCTGATCATGTCTTGTGTCTTTAGTGCCACTGCCTGTATACTGTATAGGCCGATTTTGCTAAGAGCCACTCGAACACACTTTCTTTGCCTAATCAGTTAATGATAAATGTTTATGTGCATTAAGTGTTTTCTGCATTGTTCTTATTGCAAGTTGTGTTGGGGGTTACAGAGGAATGTTTGATTGAGAGCGACATTCGGAACTACAGCTACTTGACCAACGGCTACGTGCCGATTGTGATGGGTGAAGATGACGTGGAGCTGTATCGTCAAGTGCTTGAGGCCATGGATGTGCTCGGCTTCACTAAGGATGAACAGATCGGTCTGTTGCACGGCCTCTGTCATGTCTTGCAACCCAAACTTATTCTTGTAAAGTTTATTGGCGTGATGTATAATGTATATAGGTTGTGTATTCCCTGTGCATTATTACTTGTACAAAGTACCTGGTGTAGATCGTGTACATACTGGTAGTTTATTTATTACACGAAACAAACAGCTTTTACAGCACATACCATATTTTGTGGCATACCGTAATACTGTTTAATAACTGAGTGCCATTGGTATTTGTTAATTGATTATTTTCAGTTGAAGTGTCTCACATTGAGTGAAATGATTTTGCAGCTTATGTATCTCTATCAGCTTCCGCTTGCATGATAAGCGAAGAAATATAGGATGTTCGGATAGTTTGTGTCTGAAAAGTTTAGGATATTTGTGTTTGTTTATGTCTAGATATTGGTGCCAATGACTGATTGTTGTATCTGCTGTTGAGTAAGCTTTTAACCATTATAGTTTATTCTAACTAATAAATATGTTTTGTGTGTGCGTTGTGCTGGTAGCAATTCACAAAACTCTGTCGAGCATTCTACAGCTGGGAAACATTCAGTTCATCCAGGACAAGACTTCTGACCAGGCGGCTTTGCCTGATAACACGGGTAATGAACGTGTTGCATTGTGGTCTTTTTTGCTGTGCATTTGCAGCCCGTGTTAGTCTCTTGTGTGTACCTGACTGTCGCCACCAGTCTCGATGGCCCAGTTATTGTATTACAATCTACTTGTGCTTACTGCCTACACTGTATTGTGTTATACAGAGCATCACTTTCCCGAAATAATGGGTTTTTTCCGTAGCTGTGCTTCGTGATATCCAGGAGTGAAAACTATTGTTTTGTCTGAATGTTGGCCATACCACACGTTTTGTAATGACGTTGTGATTGGTGCAAGTTCTTGTATGGACCAAGCACACAGATTTATTTACATAACTAGATTTATTTACATAACTTGACAGTAAGTGCCAGTTAGCAATGACTACTACCATAATGTATGTCTTTTAAAGGATTGTTGCAATCATATGAATGATTACATGATGCTGTCGTCAACATTATGTTAAGTTCATTACGTTTGTTGTGTTTTGTAGTTGTTCAGAAGATCTGTCGTTTAATCGGAGTTCCAGTGATTGAGCTGACTAAAGCATTCCTACGACCACGTATTCGCGTTGGCCGAGAGTATGTGACAAAGGCTCAGACAAAAGAACAGGTTACTTTTTGCTATCTTGCTGCATTTGATCGTGTAAAATTCGACTGCTTGAGAAAATTTAAGTAGTGACAGATAGCAGCAGTGTAGAGTTATTTATTGAATTTTAGTTTTTGGTTTGCATGAAGTAGTAAAATATCAGCTTAGACTGCATATTAATTTTTGTTTGTGATAACTGTAAATTGGGAGTTGATATTTTATCTCAGAACCCAAACAAGTAATTTGAGCAAAGCTCATGAAACACGCGAGAGTCTTAGCATGTCCTGTTCGCAGGTTGTCCTTGTCTGTCTCCAGCCATTTCTATGCAATACTCTTTATGTTTGCCTTGCTGCCAAAAATCGCAAAAACACTAAAACCCTCTATTTTGGGGGATCAAGGTCATTCAAGGTCATTGACGTTGACACCATTAAAAGGCATGTCACAAGTGCTCGTTATGATAAACAGCATGTCTGTTCTATCTGCAAGCGTTTTCATGCTTCACAAGCCAATACTGGTAAAATAACCTTTTTTAAGGAGTACCCTTCTTTGACGCCCATGTACGCCGCCCTCCTTGAACCTAGGGGGTTGCAGCTTGCAGCAATAAAATCTAAGCTTAATGCTGAAAATTTCGTACGCAGATTGTCTTTGTCTATCTTCAGCCATTTCGGCGCAATTTACTCTTTAAATGTGTGTCACAGCCGAAAATCGTGAAAAAATCACTGAAACAGCTTATTTTTGGGCTTCAGGGTCATTCAAGGTCATCGATGTTGACATTCTTATGAAGCTCATCACCAGTGCTTGCTGTGATAAGTAGCATGTCCATGTCTATCTGTTACCGTTTACATGCTATACCAGCCAATAGCGGCAAAATAAGCAAATTTTAGTGGGGTACCTCTCTTTCACGCCACAGTTTGAGGGAACCCTCTCACCCAGGTGCACAAAATTTTGTCACGATAAACTAGAGTCCTTGCGGCAAACCACAGTGAAGGTTTCGTGATCCTAGCTTGCGTTTGTTTGATACAATACCACAGTGTGATGGATGGACAGACAGACGCCCAGTCGATGGCTAAGACGCACGAAGCATTACATGCTCTCGCACGTAAAAATGACGGTTAATTTTGATAAAATTATTGAAACAGTTACTGATCATCAGTTGTTCTAATTAATGTCATTTACAGTAATCAGAATTTATTAACTGAAATAGTTGACTTTTAATTGTAATCCCAAGATTAGTCAAAGTGCTTATGGCTCAGTTGAAGAATTATGTTAAGGAGGTTTAGCACTGAAAGTAAACATGTCAGCCTTTGTTTACCGGTCTTAAGTAAATTTTTAAACAAAGTTTTTATCATCACGAACATTTGTAGGAGTTTGCAAGTTTATATTATTTATAGAGAAATGAGTTACCGATCTGTTGCAGTTAATGCTATGTGGAATTAGTATTAAATGTTTACATGTTAGGTTTATGACTATCAGAAAATTAATCTGTGTGACAGGTGGAGTACGCTGTAGAAGCTATAAGCAAGTCGATATATGATCGCATGTTCAAGTGGATTGTTCAGCGAGTCAACCGTTCTCTGGACCGCAGCAAGCGTCAGGGAGCTTCATTCATTGGCATACTTGACATCGCTGGCTTTGAGATATTTCAGGTTTCAGCTCACATCTCTTAACATTTTTAGTTCTGTCTGCGATGGGACTGATGATAACATTCGTGGCAGTTTCTGCGAGACTAACTTTTAAACAGCGTGCAGTGCAAAATCCACTGTTGGTGATTATTTTTTTTTGTTTTCAGAGTACACCGTGGGCCATATAAAATGTGCAACTTTACTTTTGTTCGTATTTTCGCCAGTTATTGACCGATTTTCAAAATTCTTTCGCTGGAGCACTTTACAAACAGTTTGCAATAATGTGATTATTATATATTCCACCGCACAGTAAATGCATTTCTACACTACCTTGTGAAATATAAATGTAAGCAAAAACTAACGATAATAACAAAAATTTAGGTAAATGAAAAAAAACACTTCAGACCAACATTGCGATAAATGATCTGTATGACACTAGACTGTGTTAGACCCACACAGTCTAGTGTCATACAGACCATTCACTGCAATGTTGGTCTGAATTGTTATTTTCAATTTTATCAAAATGTTTGTTATTATTATTATGTATGCATATTTCATTGATATTTCATAAGGTAATGTAGAGACGCATTTACGGTGTGGTGGGATTTATAATAATCGCATTGTCTCTAATTGTTTGCAGAGTGTGCCAGTGAAAAAATTTTGAAAATCAGTCAATAATTGGCAAAGATATGGACAAAAGTAAAGTGGCACGTTTTTTGGCCCACTCTGTATATGTCATAATTTCAAAATACAGCAAAGTCAGTAGTATTGGCAATGTATCTGATACTGTTCCCTGCTCTGACGATAAACTGGCTCTACCAGTGTTGAGTTTTGATATGACATGCAGTTGTGCACCTAGCTATGCTGCTTGTGCACTGTTCAACCGTGATTTTTGACCTTTTGTGCTCAACCTGTTGCTCCTCTTGTCATGGGGAATGGCTGTACTAGTTTTGGGTTTTCTACGCTTTTCTGTTTTCAACTTAAGGAGTCCATACAGGCAGAGAGATGGAGAGGCAAAACTTGTAATGCAGCCTATTGAGTATATAACCAATAGCAAGGTCAACTCAGCTTTCCATCCCTCTGGGGTAGGTAAATTGAGTATCGGCCTGTCTGGCTAAGGTTAACGTAGGGTACGTTCACCTGTATTGGGTGGCAGGTAACACTGTGTGATCAAATATGGCAGGTGATGCTTTGTACACAACCTATTAAGGCAGCTGCATTATAGTGGCATCATTGGTGTGAAAGGTTGACTGTGTTGATGAACGTTTGATGTTAACTGAATGCATTGCAGCTCAACTCGTTTGAGCAGCTGTGCATCAACTACACGAATGAGAAGCTTCAGCAGCTGTTCAACCACACGATGTTCATACTGGAGCAGGACGAGTACACCCGCGAGGGCATCGAATGGACGTTCATTGACTTCGGCCTTGATCTCCAGCCAACCATTGACCTCATTGAGAAGGTCTGTAGACTTAGTCATTCGGTCAGTCAAGAAACATTCACTTACACTAAGTGACCAGTGGCTTACAGGCTAAGAGGTTAAAACCTAGTCTGATGTGTAGTGGTTCGTGTTTTTTCCATGGAGGACATTATTTGTTTACGTGTTGTTCAAAGTTTCCATTTCATTGTTCTGTTGATTCTGTTTTGTTATACTGCATTGTAAATACATGTGTATGTGTTATTAAAATGGTTGCATGTTTGATTTGGTCACACGTGAGAAATACTAGTAAAGGTCATAGCCGCAGCTGCAGTGTGTACATGCTACACAGGCACAGACTTGTCCAAAGTTGAAAAAATTTACAGCAAAATCTTGCGGCTATGTCAACAGTACACTGATGAGATAGCTGCAATATTTTGCCATGGAATATTTAATTGAGTAACTTCGGCTGGCACTGATGCTGCTGCTGCTGCTGTTCCATAGCCAATGGGAGTTCTTGCACTGATTGACGAAGAATGTTGGTTTCCGAAAGCCACAGACAAGACGTTGGTTGAAAAGCTGTTAGTCCAGCACACATCGCATCCCAAGTTTCAGCGGCCGGACTTCCGTGATCGTGCCAACTTCAGTGTGATTCACTATGCGGGTCGTGTGGACTACTGCTGTGATCAGTGGCTTCTCAAGAACATGGACCCACTTAACGAGAATGTGGTCTCCCTGCTGCAGGACTCAGCCAGTGATTTCATGCGTACCATCTGGAAAGATGGTATGTCTGCTGAGCTGAATTTCTTGTTGGTTTTGTTTGTTTGTAAGTGGATTTGTTGTTCATTTGATGTTTTTTGCATTTATTTAACAATTCATTTCTTGTTTGCAGGAAAATTTGTAATGTTGCAGATTTTAAGACTTTTTTTGTTTGAATGCTGTGCTAGTTCTTGTTGCAATAGAATAGTTAACTCATTCATTTATATCTGGTTAAATTTTTAACAACCATTATACATCAGTATTGTGAACAAATATTGTTTCGTGTATTACTGAAATACACAGATATTGATTTACTTCCATTTTTTTGCTTTTCATATTTGCAGATAATTTTGTAGTGTTGCAGATTTTAAGATTTGATGCTGTTTTATTGTCAATCGTGCTCTACGACTGAACGTAGGATTAGTGCGAACACAGACTTTTCTGTTTATGATTTGAATGTTTTGAATGTGTGTGATTTCAGCGGAGATTGTGGGCATCAGTGCCACGGTCGGTACGGAGGCTTCGGTGTTTGTTGGAGTACGGACTCGCAAAGGCATGTTCAGGACAGTTGCTCAGACGTACAAAGAACAGCTTGTTAGGCTGATGCAGACGTTGAACAACACCAACCCTAACTTTGTGCGCTGTATTCTGCCAAATCACGATAAGAAGGTTGTCTTTGCTCCTTGTGTCTGTTTGCTTTAGCATTCAAAAATGTCGTTTGAATATACATAGTGTCTCAAAGAAGCAGTCAAAATTGTTTTCATCATAACTTTGCCATATTTCAGCCAACTTTGATTATGTAAGGTGTACTCTTTTTCCACCGTGCCTAATTTACATCAATGCACTACCATGTGAAACACAGATGCTTCAAATTGTTGCATTACGTGGTGATTATTTGTATCAGATTGTTCATTTTTGCATTATCAATTCAACAGATTTTGTGGTAATAAATATTTTATGGTGATAATAGCAGACAACAAAATAGCTGACTGATAAGCTTAAAAACGTTCAATCAGTGAGTGAATGTCGTTTGATCAGTCAGTTGATGATTCTGCTGTCAGTCAGTGGCATTGCATCTGAACCATTGTCTTTGTATGTGGGGCCCACTTTGGACA
>Ga0209454_1001622_pt1 | contig 14351 bp, 9 predicted proteins | sample WorMetHERISLAND1_2_FD_187400 | JGI IMG/M metagenome (GOLD analysis project Ga0209454, IMG submission 187400) | Marine gutless worms symbiont microbial communities from Max Planck institute for Marine Microbiology, Germany - Olavius geniculatus... | ecosystem: Host-associated > Annelida >...
CACATAGGCCCCCTACCTCGCGCCAGTCACATGGCTAACGAAATCTTAACTATAACTACTAGTCTCAAGCACACTAAATCTATACTTGACTCTCAAAAATGAAAAGTCCAGTGCCTTGATTGTTTCGTCTGCTAAACGGTGAAATGTCGTTAATTCGTCGACGCATTTTCTGCTGCCACGATGAGCTGCCCGGCGGCTGCAGCTGTCTGGCCGACTGATGATGTTGATCTACCACGTCCTGTTCTACCGTCAAAAACGTGTCTGACGCTGACTCCTCCTCCAGCTGTCTCACCGTCTCCGATCTCCACGTCGAAATTCCGCTCATCGCGGGTTCCGTGACATCCGCTGTGGAAATTAACGGATTGACTGAAAATGCCAGACATAAAATTGCAAAATGAAATTGACGGACCAAAAGACAGGGCATAAAATGCAGAAAAAGAAAATGACGAACCATTTAGCAGGTCACTAAATTTCAGGACATGAAAATAACGGACCGTCTGACAAATGTTTTGCAATTTCATGTATTGCATTTCCACCTCCTGCAATTTTATTTGCTGCAGTTTTATGGCCTGCAATTTGATCCGTCATTTTCATGTCCGACATTTTCAACCCCTCCAAATTAAAGTAATCTTCTACTGCATGAAACACAAGTAAATACAAAACACGAATAGATAAACATTCAAAAAGCCACACAAGAAGCTTGAAAAAACAACGGTTAACGAAGTAACACTTGAAAAGTACAAACGGAAAGGTGAAAGCGATTCATCAAACAATGGATCATTAACAAAATTTTATATGACAAAAAATCAGTCGTTAGCTTTTTGACTAAAGTTGCATCGCTTAACAAAAAGATTCCAAAGCAGTCTTTTGTACTTAGTTGCGCACTTATTAATTTTTAGGCGAATTCGTTTTAGCGTCTATCGTTTCTTTGTCACATTCGTACGCCATGCTTAAACTATCAGACGGATGCATATACCATTTAACAGGCATGCTTCTCCGATCCAATGACACATTACATCAGATGGCTCTGACACGCGATCCCTGATCCCAGCAGGAAAAAAGTAAATTTTGCGGGTCAAACCCCCAGCCAAAACTTGCAGTTGCTTAATTCTGATTCACCCGGTGGCAGCAGCGATCAGCGATTCCGCGTTTTACCGAATTGTTTCGGTCCTTGTTTCAATGCGTAGTTACCTGCAGCTTTGGTGACGGCGGCGGCCTCGCTGTCGCTGGCCGGTTGGTCGACGGCGAACGACGACTGGCGGCGACGACCGCGACGAAACACCGAGTCCAGGATCGACATCGACATGCGGCGATCCCGCGACCTGCTACGCCTCGGTGGCACCAACTCCGACTTAGTATTACCACCACCATTACCGGTCGATGTCTCGTCCGTGTCACGACGCGCAGTGGGAGGTCTCAATCGCCCTGAGTTTCGACGTGGAGACTTCGTCTTACGCAGATTGGCCACCACACCGCCTATAACCTAAATATGCAGAGTGGCTCCAAAAATAAACGGCAAAGCTTTAACTCCGTCAGATATTAGCCGATTTTCGGAAAAAAAATTGCTGTCAAATCGAGAAAAAATTTGCCGTAACACTCTCACTAAAGATCCCACCACATTTCAAGTTTGTCGCTACACTACCATGTGAAATGTCGCAGCGTTTTGTTGATCGCGAAATTGGCCAGTGGCGTCACCGGCTTGAGTGCATCGTCCAGCAGCAAAACGGACACACTGAACATTTTGATGTAAAAACTGCAGGACGTAACAGTTACGGTAAACAATAATTGAGGCAATAAACAAGTTGTTTCCTGCTGCTGATTTCTTAAAATGTGTTGTTACAAAAGTCGTCTTGTTTCCAAATGTTGTTTTTAAGCCACCGACATTTTACATTTTAAAATGTGGTAGGATCTTTAGTGATAGTGTTATTTCGAATTTTCTCCTAATTCTTACAGTAATTTTTTAATTCGGTCAACATTCGCAGAAGTTGAAGAGTATAAAAATTGTGCTATTTTGAGGCCAGTCTAGGTAAGTAAGTATAAATCAACCAATCGATCGATCTGTATTTAATAACCCAGCTGTACAGTAGGCCTACTAGGCCTAGTACAATAATGCCGTGGAATGTGACAAGCGTGGCAAGACGGTGGGCAGGACAAAACGACATCATCATTGCTAACTTAAAAACTAACCTTAAAACCTAGTCTACAAACGTTCAATCATTAAAAACAAAGCAGTTTGACAAACGCATAGGAACCAGCACATTACAAACCCGCAGAATATACAAAATATAAAAATAAAGTGACAGCCAATTTTGTAGAAATACAAATGAAAAACAGTTGAAGTTATCTGTAAAGTAAGGTCAATTAAAAATAAACGAATGTTCATGTAACTCTTTGCAGCAGTTTCAGGCAATATGTAGACCTAATAAATCGTGTCCACGCGGTCTAAGGGTATCCGTCCAACGGCTTACCTGTGGCCGGAGACTTGCTTTGGTGGTTCTGGAGCTGACGTCATTCGACGTAGTCAATGCTGTTGTTTCTGCGCCGCCGTCGCTGGCTTCGTGTCGGGGAGGCTCCTGGACACGTGGCGTCGACAAGTCGGTGCCCGTCACGTGACCTTTACCTTCATGCGTCACTGACGCCATTGTCAGACGGTCAACGATCTGGGGTCATTACCTCATTATGGCTGTGTGTCTAAAAGTTTGCGATCAAATATCTATGTTTGTTCCTGTCGGTTAACTGACTGTCAGTTGTATCTGCTGTTGTGTAATAGCCTACGGCTGCAGTCTAACATATCTCATCTCGTCTTACAACAGTTAATCTTTGCTTCATTAGAGTTCTGCTCCGGCGAATAGCATTAAAACCGTCTTCAATATCATTTCAAAAACGACGTATAGTATACTCCTGTTTAAGAAAAACTTCGAAAATGTAGGCCTATATATTTGACGTCCAGTATCAACACTTATCTTCGATCTCACGACGTCAAAACTAAAAACGGTGATTATGTATCAAATTCGGACTCTATGATCTTTACACGTCATCGAGGCCAACAACAGTCAGCAGCGGTCCTTTCACAAAACTCAGGGTCATCGCAGGTTAAGTCAGATGGTACGATAGAAGCTGCGTCTTAAAGCGTGTAGTGGAAGTTCAGTCGTTACCAAGCAGCGTTCAAACCTAAACACAATAACACATAGTGCACAGTTTTCATTTAACCAGTTTTCTTCCATAATTGTTTTTTGAAGACTTATCGCTGACAGCGTTGCTGAATGACGTTTTATCGAAGTTGGACAGTGAAGTGATTTCACTGTATAGGCCTCCATAATTTTGCTAGGCTATCTCCGATGCTTGCAGGCTAGGAGTATAGGTCAGGTTTGTTATCTGTGATGGGTTCATTATCCGGAAACCGCGGGCATCTGGAAAAAACTGTTTGTTTGACAAAGTTATGACATTTGGTTGCTTACGTTTTATATCACCAGGATACTCACGAGTATCTGTTAACCACGCCTCTTTCACATCATATCATATCATATCATTTGGAATGGCGCCCCTCATTTGTAGCAGTTAGCAGATGCCACAGTATACAGCTAACATTATATGACAACATGCAGTAATAAAATAAAAATGCGATAAAAACCCGACTCCACTTCACATTAACATGACTGCACTTGCAAGAAAGGCGCATAATTAACTCAAGTTGACGTTCTCGTGGCGTCACTGACCAGTAGGCCTAGTTACATTCTAAGTGGAGTGCGTTCTGCTGGAAAAGCACAAGCGCTGAAGACGGAGTGATGCTTGTTTGCCATAGAAACCGCATCAGCAGCAGCAACGAAAGCAAGCAGCTTTATCAGGCAGCAAAGTCTTTTATCATTCAACCGTGTGCTGTTGCCTACCTACGTAGGCCTACTTAGCCAGTTTGCTTTGCTTCCCGGCCCAGCAATCGCCCACACGCGCAGATAAATTTAGTGAGGTTATAACAGCTGATGTTTGACTAGACCAAACTTTACCTAGCACTTTGCAAATACTGCATGAAAACTGAAAGCGGGACGTTTGCTGACCACGCAAGCACTGCTGCGTAGACTGAAATAAAACACTCTGTCTCCTAGAACTAAAGAAGAACGAAAATGATTAAAATCTCTACAGCCACAACTAAAGATCAATTAGATTAAAAAGGATTTTGAAACTCAATAACGATACAGTCGTCATAGTCTTGCTGCACGCCGCATAAGTTTCAGTGTTGAAGAAAATGCAACGGTAACGACAACACGATAGCCTAAACGAGCCGACGGCTTTTAACTGTCCTAATACCAGCCTACTCGACTAATCCATTACACTGGGAAAAAACTTAGGCCTACCGGTCTACACAACACAGAAAAATGACAAAAATGACAACAATCTTTATCGACACAGCTCACGTGGTGGACTTCCTGCAGCTTGCTGGGTCAATATTATATACGTACAGAAGTTCATAAATATTCAGAGTTGGCTAATGGCTGCTATACTAACTCAGGGTTGACCGTTAATGGGTAGGCTACCTCAGGGCTGAGAAATATAATAAAAATTATAACAGCGATTGGATATAATACATCCGCTGAGTTTTAAGCTACTGGGCTCTTTATCTTAACTCTATAAAGATGCCTAATACAGAAAAGTTCAAACAAAAAAAGAAAAGTGCCACAAAGGGCATTTTTAATGAAGAAAATAGTCTGCTTTCTGCAAGTGATAAAAATACGTCGTATATAGAGACTCAACGTTTCTTGCCACCCAGCAGTTGGCTGTGGCCCATTCTTATACAGGCACAATACAGTGTCAAGCCCGGTTCCCATCAAATGCAATGCAAGAAAACAAACACTGCATTTTCATCAACGTAGCCTATTTTGTCTGTTATAATACATCAGTTAAGTTTTAAGCTAGTGTCGCAAGCGTAACTTGTGTAAAAACCGCACGCAACGTAGCGTGCTTTGCGTTACGTTCGTTACGTTCTATGGCGTCGGCTGTATGGAGTGGGCTGCCGCGCAGATGCCGTGAGTAAAGTACGAGTATTTCGTGGTGGGTGGGCTACAAGAAAGCGTCGAATGAAGCCCAAAATCCACTCGTGTCGATTTTTTGTGGATCTGTCTCGTGCAACGCGCTGCACGACAAACTAACAGCAAATCCGCAACGTCTAGATGTCACGTCGACAGCGGCGTCGTGTGTGGGCTGAAATAATGGGAGGAGCAAGATGCACAAGAACGTGCAATTTGCCGACTCATACCTGCAAATTTTCGACACAGGGCATTATGGTTGCTAAAAATTTTATTTCGGTTTTGAATGTTTCCAAAATCGGGAGTTTACACCTATGATTTGTTTTTACCTCCGAATTTTTGCCTTTTTGGAGGAAACTTTTCACGAAAAGATAATTTTACGACGATTTTTCGACGGCCAAAAATTTAGGGGAGGAGGCTTAACACGATTCCACTGCATGTCAGAATGTTGTACAACTTGTTTCGACTTGTTGTCCAACAAGTCAAATCTACAACAACTCGAAGCAGTGGAGTTTTGGTTTACAGGCTCCGTACTCTATCTGCATCAAGTCTGTGCCCAATAAAACGAGAACGCACGCATAACACACGGCCAACATAGGCTATCGGACTTTATTTGACCCAAGACCAAATCTTCCAACCGGAAACCGTTAGCTACATACAGCACTCATCGCTGTGTCTCTGTCTTAAATACAGCCTACTACTTCTGGCTTCGACACGCAAGACAAGGCTGGCATTCTGTCCATGAAAGCAGCCATGGACTCTGCCATGTCTACCAGTTAAGTAGATTATTCCCCAAAGATCTTAAGAAACCGTCAAAACTCCGAAAGTAAATAGTGCGGATATTCAGATGGCGAAGATATCGTGAACATCAATCAGCATTTTGCAAGATGACGCAGTAAAAAAAAATAATGTCACAAAACTACAATAATTTGATCATCTCTTAATGGCATATTTGCTGCTGAAGGTTCTAGGCATAGTACGTTATCAGAGTTTGAAGGTCCTTGCCATTTGCGTGTAGCTAGATCTACATATCGGTGTTTGTAACTTTGAGTGCATTCTTCATGCATGTAATGATTGTACGACTGACACTTGCAAATAAAAGAAACTTCAAAAAACTACCTATAGGGTTTTTCTGGGCCACCCTGTAGACGTATTGTTTAGGGGCAAAGATCAACAACGGGTATGTAAGACGCAGTTGTAAACTGTAGACCGTTGTCCTGTAGGCGCCTATGCCTGTAGGGGCTCAACAGCTGATCAGCAACGGTTACGATAATACACAACAGTGATGTCAGTCCCTCAGTCGTACAAAAAAAAACTGCCGGCCGCTCTTACATCTCCAGAACTCACCATAAATAGTCTGTCTTTCCCATGTTTTTTAAACTCACTCCTAACACTTTCCTGTGCGTTTGTTTTGTTGTCTGTCCAATGCAATGCATAGCGTTGGACTTCCCTTTCCCCTTTTCCATCCCGTTTTCCTTCCCTTTCCTCTTTCCTTGCCCTTTCCTCTTCCCGTTTTTCCTTTCTTTTTCCCTTCCCCTAACTTCTAAAGTCTCCAGAAATAGGCTACGGTAAGCGCTTGCCACTAAAGCTAAATAAATGCTCAAAATTCACGGGTACATAACCCCAAAGCCTCTGCTAAGCGCTGGAGTGCTGAATATAGCCTACAGCCTGTGTGTACTAAAATTATGCAGCAAACGAACTTCACACTTATAGGGTGTTTACACGATCGAGCAAACATCGAGTAGCTAACTCGACGTTCTATGGTAATTAGCATGCTAATTAGGAGGGCGGGCGGGTTGTAATTGGAAGGCCTATATGACGCGTGATCAGCTGTGAGCTAAGAGCCTAAGCCTAAGCCTGCATTTGAGCCAGAGGCGGGATTCCAATAGGCCTGCTTGAGCCAACTCGATGTTTGCTCGATCGTGTAAACACCCTATTACAAACGTAGAGCGACAGTGAGCCGACAGGGATAGGGGCAGCAACGCCTCGAGGATAGGAACAGTTTGTTCCCATCAATACGGGACCTGATGCAGTGGGAACTCACTGATGCTGATGTCTTGAATTAAATCTGACCAGTAACCACCACCGCGAGACGAAGAAACTTTGATACAAGAGTGTAGCGAACACCGTGCGTTGTCTATGCTGACGATCCTGCTTCCGGATGACGTCACGTCTACAATGACGCCTTAACGGTCAACCCGTATTTATTAGACAACTCGGAATATTTACAAATTCCCGTATGTAAACGTAGGGTGATTACGATATGTCCGATGTATTCTGAGAGTGAGGGTTAACTTAATAACCGTTATTACATGACCCAGTTTTATCGCCTATCTCTCGCTGCAATGTCTGGGGTGTTATAGCTGCCCATAATCTTACTCCAGTTAAGCGTGACGACCGAAAACGTGCATGGATCGGGTTTGTGTACAGCACCCATTTTCAGGCAGAACTCGCCGTCGATCACAGTCACTAAATAAGTTCGTTTCAACACGGTCTAGTGTGTATTATGCCTCGTTACACTCGCATAAAAACTTGAAACCTATACATAATAGTCAATGTCAATCAACTAACTTCCAAGTTATGATCGATAACGGTATGATACCGTCATTTTCATTTACATGTAATTTTGCTTTCGCTTAGCCTTTTATTTTGTGTTAGACTTTGACCAGTAGACGTGGACCTACTGGTGATCCACAAAATTTGGTAGTTTCGGGCGCAGTGTAAAAGCTACACGGAGCGCCCAAAGTTTCACAGTTCAAAAAGGTTCAAGTCGTCACTTGGTCTAATGATGTAACACGCAAACACACACGTTGCCAGTAAACATAAAACATTAACACTGTAAAATTATTGTCGTTTCTCTCCGTTTGTTTACGTCTTCGCCCAACCTGTAGCTTTCCACATGCACGCCGTTCACAGCTCACCTATATAATTACTACTTAATCGGTAAGCCGGTAAGAAGACTTTCTATAGTCAGAATCATGAAGAAACCAGCGTTCATTAAACAGGCAGACTTTTTCTACATACATATTATAGCCCACGCGTTTAGAACAAACAGCTTTAGGCTGTAAAGAGTATAAATGTGACGGTTAAAATGAAATGGTACGTGCAAAATGTTAACATAAACGATCAAGTTCGTTTAACACTCACTTATACTACCCCAGACGTTGGTTTGTTTAGCTTCCTACACAGCTAATTAAGACATGACTGAGCGTCTGATGGCACATGCACTTGTGCAACTGCACCAGGAAGCGAATCATGAGTTTTCACGATGGAAGAAGGCATCCATTAAACAACGCCAATCAATCTGTCAGTCACAGTTGTAGCCGAAGGAATACGAGGCTGCTTCAAGGTTCAACAGTTTGGCATTTTTAAGCATATAATAGTGGATCAGTTGCTAGACAATGGTTGAACTAAGAAGATCTGAAAATCAAGTAAACCTAAAAATTAAAACACTAAACCAGCATGAATTAACGCTAGCGGTCATCATATCGGCTATCACGTAACGTCATCAATACCCCGCTTACAGATTGAGCAAACATCGAACAGACATCGAGCAAACGTCGAGCAAACGTCCAGCAAACATCGAGCAAAATATGAAGCATGCATAATATTCGGTTTACACGATCAAGCTGGCTCGACGACCTGGCTATATGTTAGCTGGACGAGCCAGCTTGATGTTTGCTCGACGTTTGCTCGATGTCCGCTCGATGTCTGCTTGATGGTCGCTATGCTTTATGCATGCTTCATATTTGTTCGACGTCTGCTCGATGTTTGCCGGACGTTTGCTTAATGTTTGCACGACGTTTGCTCGATCGTGTAAACGGGGTATAAGTGAATGCGCCGTTTTGGTCTTCTCACGCAACATCGCGTGAAATGTACTCGCGTGCATGCGAGACAACGGTCGCAATATTAATTATTATAGCAGCAAGTTTTACGCATGTGCATTAAATTTACTGGGTACATTGTAGGGAGTAGAATAGAGCTAAGGGGAAAGAAAAAAACGTCTAATAAAATCAGATAAATAAAAAGATAATCATTTCCAAGCCTGTCCGTCGCCGTCCAACGTTTCAGTGCAGCCTGCTTGACAGACACGTTCCCAATTTGCGAGTCCGCACAGCGACCATTTCAGACTTGTTTTTCTTTGGTCATTTGAAACAATAATTTTCGAATAACTATTTTGCCTTTCCATGCTGCAAACTGCATTTCGAACCACACAGTATTCCCTTTATCAGCCACCTTTAGGCGGATACAATAAGCCTACATGGTGATCCCCAAAAAAGTGTAAGCGACGATTTTGTCCCATTAGTTGCGGCTCCATATCGCACTAATTGCCATGAATTTTAACTAAACATAACAAATATATTAAAATCGTTTATTAAAGCTGAATTTAAAATTGATTAATATATGAAAACGTTCTTAAAATTGTAGACCTAAAATAAAAACTGTCGTCCAGTATGTCTACATTCGCATAGATGCACATGTATACGTATGTAGACTGATGCGTTGAAATATTAGTATTGTGGTTGCCTGGATAAACTTTTGCCAGAAATATCACTATTATATATTAACGACAACTTAGCCCAGTTATCAACAAAACATTATGCCGATATAAGTCATATAGGCCTTATATTATGCCGAATTTTTATACCCTGTTTACACGAGGAAGGAAGCTACATGAAGCACACACCGTTATCACGCCAGCTTTAAAACTGCACGACGTGTGCTTTAAGTTTGCTTCACGTGTGCTTCATGTATATGCTTCCTCGTGTAAACGGAGTATTAATCTGTAAGCTGTAGGCGTAGGTGCGCTACCAAGTAACAACTCTGGGCAAGTTGTTTACATCTACGTGTCTGTGTAGGTGCAAGAAGTAGTCTAGTGGTTGCTGTCGACTCGTAGCTTTCAGATTATTGTACGATTTTAACTGCCGGTCATCTGCGAGCAATCTTGAGCAAGTTGCTATACCTGCTGTGTGCTCAGGCCAACTCGGCCTCCTACTCTCAACGAAATGGGAAATAAGTGGTTGCTTACGGACTACGGAATGAAGGCCTAGTGTGGTTGATTGGGGCAGTGGTGTCTGCTTGCTGCAAACCGCCAGTCCATTGTTCTCTCACGCGGGCAATGGATGGCCGCATAGTGCGCTGCGTTATCATTAGCTCACGCCAATTAGCTGTCACTTCCGGGATTGTAAAACGCTTCTGTTCTTGAGTCCGCCTTATGTAAAAACGCTCTAACAAGTAGGCTACCGGACTTTATCTTTTTAACCTTTAGACCGTCAGATAGATGATCTTTTTAAGCTTCTACGCCATGCGTCTTTCACTTGCTGAGAAGTTTGTGACAGACGCAAACAGATAAAGTGCACGCGGACACTCACCTAGGACACCTGTCCGTCAGTCACAGGTGTGCAGTATGCTGTTTATTCCAATGACGACGACAGGTAAAGAAAAAATCATGTCTCATCATGTGTCTCCACGGTACACCGCTGCAGGCGTTCAGTCTGTTGTTGCAGCTAGCCGTACGTCGCCGAGAAAACTGAATCATTATAATACAGTACTGTACTATTACAGACCGCATGGCACGCCAAACGACTCTAAATGCCCGACAGTGCAGCGGCCAGTAAAGGCGCGTACAGAGCGACACAACTAAAGTGAACTGAACTCCTCCACTAGCTAGTTCAGTTCAGTTCAGTTACGTCGCTCTGTACGCGCCTTAACGCACGTCGTGTCAGGATCGAGGCAGGGTGGAAGCATTATTGTCCTCCCATAATTTTAGGCTGTCAAAAAATTGTCAGAAAATTTTCTTCTCATCAGAAAATTTTGATCCGAGAATGCAAAATTTGAGGATAAAAAGTGAAATTCTTATTTTCGAAAAATACAAAAAAAATTACAATTTTGAGCACCCGTAATGTTACAGATATCTGTTAGAAGTTATGTAGCTGTCTGTCGGAAAAATGCAAATTTTTGCCCGCGGTCCAGGCATGTAGCCAATAAATGCTTTTGTAGCCTATGTATTCTTAGACTATCGCATCTAAAGCTCAAAATAACCACTGCATTGCGCTGTTTCATTGCGACAACGCTGTTTCGTTGTGTTCAGTGGCGTCGTGCAGGAGAGAGGGCAAGGGAAATTCCCTAAATTTTGCACTGTCGGAAAATTGTCGTAAAATTTTGTTCTTGTCAGAAACATTTCGTCCAGAAAAGCTAAATTGGGGCTGAAACCCGCAATTTAGAGAAAATTTGAGGGCAAAATTAAAATTTAGAGCACATATACTGTGTCCCCAAAAAGTGCTGCACCAAGTTTGATCTATAACTTTGTCAATTTTTAATAAATTTTAAAAATTCTTTCACTCTCGAAATCTGTGGAAAATTTGCAACAAAATTGTCATTATCTATCCCACCACACCCTAAACATGTCGCTATATATTACCTTGCAAAAATACATGTGCAAAAATTGTACCACTCAAAGCACTAAGCGCGCGCTAACTAAAGAAAATGTGATCATAGTAGATAAGCTGGTACTAAGCCAGTAAGACCACGATTATTATTCAGTGCACCAAGTACCACAAACTGATGTCATGGGGATCATTTTTACGCTCGAAAGCATGGCTACTGCTTAGCGCGTCTTAACCATCGCAATTCTGTCTGTCTGTCCGTCACTTGTGGTCAAAAACGGTGCAAGCTAGGATCACCAAATCTTCACCGTCGGCTGCCTGGAAGACTCTAGTTTCAGGAACCGTTAACCTTTAACATAAATTCGAAGGGGGTCACTCTGAACTACGGCTATAAATGAGAGGGGGTAGAAAAAATTTGCGATTTTTAGCCAATAAGTCGATGTATCTCAATAACGGTGCGAGATATGGCCTTCGAATTAATCACTAATAGAAAGTCGTATACACTGTCTCTCGATTGCCACCAAATTCAATGACCTTGGATGACCTTGAACGCCAGAATGGGGTTTTTATAAATTTTTTATAAAAATTTTGAGCTGCGAGACAAAGTTCAAGCGCGAACTGCGCCGAAATCAATTGAGATATACATGGAGAAGCTGCGTATGAAATTTTCAGCATTTAACGTAGATTTCGACGATTCAAGTCTCGATTTTCTAGGTTCAAAAAAACCTGCGCACGAGGGCATTAAAGAGCGGCACCCCCGTAAAAGTCGTTATTTTACCGATGTTGGCCAGTCTTTCGTGAAAACGGTTGCAGATTGGCATAGACAAGCACTAGTGACGAGCTTTTCAGTCTTATCAACATCCATGACTTTGAAAGACCCTGAACTTCAAAAATAAAGGTTTTTATTGATTTTTGCGATACTCGGCTGCAGCGCACACTCCAAAAATAAACTGCGACGAAATGGCCGGAGATAGACTGACAGTTTACAAACAGGAACTGCTATAGGCTTTCGCACGTCTCGTGAGCATTAGTTCAAATTTCTTGTTTCCATGGCGATCTTAGTTTGAAGTGTCTTAAAAGACGTCTGCTAAAGCCCTGATTGAAGCAAAGTGTTAACCAAGATATAGCTGTTCAGAAATGTTGGTGATTGATGCTATTTTCTTTTAATTTAGTTACAGAATGCATGCTGTTTACAGTTACAGTTTGGAGAATGGCAACTGGTGCAAAAAGTTGGAGCCAAAACGTCTTTTCGAAGAAGTATGCCGTTCAGATAGTCGCTATTGGTAACAGACAGCACACTGAAATTGGACTAGGCCAGTGTGATATTCGTCGATCCTGCAGTTCAAGTCGATGAAACTCAACTACATTCTCTTACCTCAGTTACTGTGTGCCACGCGCAAGGTCTCTGGTAGTCCATTACTGAACAAGATTGATTCAGCACACAAAACATGCTAGTTTACAGCATTCGTGTTTCACAAGGTAGTGCAGCGACACATTTGTGATGTGGTGGGATTTTAAATAACAGGTTTTTCGCAAATTTTTCAGAGAGTCCGCCGGCGAAAAAATTTTGAAAATCCGTTGAAAATAATTGACGAAGTTATCGATCGTGCTAGGTGCACCACTTTTTATTGGACACAGTGTATAATCTTCTCTTTTGGAAATTTGCAGCCGTCTGACAAAAAACTGCAACTTCCCTCCCTGCTTGCTTTCTCTAACCCACGATGCAGCTGGTGGTGGTAGTAGCCTAGTAATATCAACGGCAGCTTCTAACGCGAAGTAACTCGGTAAAAACGCACTGCCGGAGCAGGTATTATGCGTAAGTTTATACAACTAGTGAAGCGTGACAAATCGTGCGCCGCTGTTGCGCATAATTTACCCCCAGCGTCTTATTATCATAAACAGAATTACTATTCTGACAGCCTCACCAATGCCTTACTAATACCCCGTTTACACGATCAAGCAAACGTCAAGCAACCATCAAGCAAATGTATTCAAAATACACGTGCACGACGTGTGCTCTATATTGCTTGACGTTTGCTATATGTTTGCTCGATGTTTGCTTGATGATTGCTTCATGTTTGCTTGATCGTGTAAATGGGGTATAATTTACACTCGGCATTTGGATCTCCTGCATCCTGCGTGTTTCTGAGTTATGATGGGTTGTTACAGTGACGTATTTAGGATTTGGCAAAAGGGGGGCATGACCAGCGCGAAGCGCAAGCTTATACGGGGGTCTGGGGCGGAGACCCCGGCGGGGTCCAGGGGCTCTCCCCTGGTCAGGGGGTTCAAGGGGGTCTCTTGATTGGGGGCGTATGTAAGTTTCTAATGGACGTTGCGATGAGAAGTAGGGCGATTATCGATACCATCAGTTTTTTTTGCTGGAAGATGACAAATAACTCACTTTTCGATATAGGCCTAAAATCACTTGTAAAAAATTTTCTTCGTCTGGACAAGGGGGTATCGCACCATGCCCTCCTTAAATACGTCACTGGTTCGTTATTCTACGAATTTAAACGCGGTTGCTTCTTGCATATGGAAACCCAACAGAAAAAAAAACAACAATCTCGAGCCAGGCTACTTTAGTTGTGAATACGCTAAAGAAAATGTCTACGTCAGTTGGGAAACAGGCAAGCCTTAACCGAATATCAACAACGTCAAATACGAATCATGCTGTTGACCACACAGAGGCGGGGCGACTGAAATCGCGGGAGTGAACATCGTGACACGGTCAAAAATGCAGGGGTGGACATCGCGGGAGTGGACATTGCGGGAGTGATTGGTAGTAGAAAAAGTATGTGCGCACAGAATAGTCTCAGTTATACACTTAGTAGGCCTATGTGTTGCAGTTATTTTTGGCAAATGCGGCACAAAACGAAAGCTCTCATGTAGCCTATAAGCAGGAAATGGAAAGTAATAATGTTGTACTAATATAATAATAATGAACAAA
>Ga0209454_1001625_pt1 | contig 14343 bp, 13 predicted proteins | sample WorMetHERISLAND1_2_FD_187400 | JGI IMG/M metagenome (GOLD analysis project Ga0209454, IMG submission 187400) | Marine gutless worms symbiont microbial communities from Max Planck institute for Marine Microbiology, Germany - Olavius geniculatus... | ecosystem: Host-associated > Annelida >...
CCTAAACTTGTAAAAACTCCATTATACACATGCATATGTAATTAACATAATAATAATAATGGTAGTTCTAATAATCTTTCCTGTAATCCTCCAGACAGTCATTAATTTTAAAATGCTGTCTATTGGAGAACAGGGGTGAGAGAGACTATCTTTTTTAGACTGTAAAAGTATCAGTGGGAAATATCCACCAGACTTCAAAAGAAATCTAACACAGTTTTCACTACAAATGCTGCTGTTGAATGTATATGCCAAAAAGGATTTTATAAGGTTCTCTGAACATATAATGATGCACAATGAATTTACTAGTTGTTATTTAATCCTGAAGAGGCTCTGCTATTAATAAAGCAACTCTGATTGGTTACCGCGGTCTGGATAAGCATAGCTCGCTGGTCTCGCATCTGACACACGATGTCCGGCAAACTGACCGGCAGATTGGCTTCAATCAGACACATTGCGGTTTCCATTGCTATCAGCACGCCAGTACGACCGATGCCGGCACTACACCATATGTCACAGGAAATACACATACACACCACACCAGTATAACAATAGGCACAATCAACATTTCTATTGCTACCAGCACAATGCTGAAATCAAAACGTTCACCGATAGACATAATTAAGCAAATAAATTACATAACATCAAGCCAAATGAGAAACACTGAATACAGGTGGTCAAATTTGATCAATTTGATCATTCACTCAAAAAACAACCACTCACACATAGAACAGCTGTACAGAAGCTTAAGCGATAAAAGCCTACCCAGGAAACTGTGCTTATCTGAAAAAGCTGTATCAGTGGCCAGTTCTGAGATAATAAGCACTTCTTGGTGCAATTCTAAAATATATAAACAATGATTATATACAGCAAGTACTAGACTTTTACTACATGATAAAACACACATGGTTCCAGTCCACCATCAGTTCAACCTAACCCTAAACTAACCCTATGCAATGGCAGGCTACCCCTCCCCCCACACACAGCAGCTCAGATGCAATCAGTAACAAAAAAGCTAAATAAAAGCAAAAAAAAAATCAGCAGAGCTGGATGAAAATGAGAGAATCAAGCTGACTGTGCTAACCTGCAGTGTACGACGGTGGACTCTACGACCCCAGCCCTACTCTGTCGGACTTCATTGACAAAGTCTAGGAAATCTGTGCAGTCGTCAGGCACACCATGGTCCGGCCACGACATGTACTGCATTTGGCATATCTGCCGCTCGTCGTCTGGATACTGAAAGTAACAACATGCAATCGACCATCTAAAAAAAGCTTCTGGATTTCATACTGTACTCATAATGCCATCAAATATTAATAAATTTTAGAAAATTCTTTCACTAGCCACATCAGCGCTAATCGGTAATCACATGCCAAACATCCCAAATTCATTATAACATTTAGTCAGTTGTAAAATATGTTAGAAGTTATCTAAGTCGAGTTACAACAATCACTTATTCTAAAGCTGACTAGCTTTCTCAGGTTAGTGCAGCAATGTGCCTTTGGTGTGACAGCATATCAAAAATCTATGGCAGAAAATATCGGTGACAAAATTCAAGTACCCAATGGGTAACTGCTACAAAATACCCTAAAGGTTAAGCACTAATCCATAGTGCCTCGAATTATTGTTTTTATTTTGGTGCTTTATAAACAAATTCAGTTATGAATTTAGTTACAGTTATCAGGCAGAAGAAAACAGCGAAAAAATTGATCAAACTGACATTGTCATGTGCCAGTGTGAAGTGGCGTAGTATATAAGAGCCATTGTCACTGGATGACTCCGACATGCAGCTGAGACTCAGATGTTCAAAGTGCGTCGTGTCGTCGACATCCGGCCAGTACTTGTGACATTTCACTCGACCGCGCTCGACGTTAGTTGTCAACATCACAACCAGCGATGACCGCTGCTCCCAGACCATCTGCCAGAAGTCCAGCGACGTCTCAGGCAACGGTCCCTGCGCTGCTATGTAACGATTTATGATTCCCGACCCAGGTATCTCCATCTACGAAACACCGATGTGCACAGAAAAACTGTAGAAAAAATAGTCTTAAAAGTCTAACAGCACAATATCCGATAACCCCCAAAAATAAAACAGTTGAGGGTAAAGATAAGCTGATTAGATGTTGAAAGTCAAAATCAGATGCAAAAATCTTTGTGACCCTATTCTAACATTAAGCAAGCTGGTTAGATTTTAAGGGTCATGTAGTAAAAGTTAAGGTCACAAAAAAGTCAGGTATTTGAGTAAAACTTTGTAGCATTGGAGCTTGGGTGTTGAAGGAACATCTAGATCAAATTTTACTTTACCAGTAACTAAACATAATGCAAATCGGCATTATGACACAACGATAAGCTGCTGCACCATTATGAATTCAGAGTTCAGTTTAGCTGGCAAATTAACCTAGACATACTCCAAGTTTAGACCAAGCAGCAGTTTTACTAGCTTCCCAATCCAATCACCCAATCTACAGCATACGGCAGCAACATTGAATGTGTTGCTAAAAAGAATTTAAAATGTTTCAGTTGCACTGAATTGCAATTGAAAATACTACCAATAACAAATTTCACCATAACATAGCCTTACATTGACGTAATTAGCATTAATGTAGTCATTTGAAAGTGCTTTCAACTTCACGCGGGTTTGGTCATCTACAGACAAGTCATACAAATCATAAAGTAATACAGCCACACATACGAGCGTCGCAATACAAGTTAATACTTAGGCGATGAAACAGACATCTACTGAAGATATTTCTCGCAGCTTGAAGTTACCACGATTTGTTACTATTAAAATTTATCCAAAGTAAAACTTCTTAAGTGCTTACTACTAACCAATCAATCACTAACTATTTATTACGCCAAAGTTCACTATAAAATGATACGATAGAAAGTACAAATTTACGTACACGGTACACTTAGTCAGAAAAACTATTAAAAAAAAACAGAACCAGATTAATGAGCTAATGAGCCAAGGTGACTGCATTCACAGTAGTAGATTTTTCATAACTGCAGTTTAGATTAGCAATTTCTATCTTCATAAAACATGAAATCGACTGCATATCATTACATGGTGAGATGTCGCGGTATCGGTTCTTGGAACTGTTGTCAGGTAGCTGTGAAGCATCAAGCGTAAGACCAGACTTCTTGCGATACAATTGCTGCACATGACAATACACAGGACGACATACTGACAGGCCCGTCAAGAGGAGGAAGGAAGGGGGCCCTGGACCCGCAATGTTTGGGGGCCCTGTTGTCGCTCAAATATATAAAGTAGACCAGAATGTGCCGTTTTAAAAAGCAAAATTCAAAAATTTTCTCCCCAGATTGGCCCTGTGAGAATGTTTTCCCCGGGCCCCGCTGTGGCTCTGGTCGTCCCAACCTACTGACACCTTTCATATGGCAAGTGGGTGAAAAAACTAATAAAAAGCACCTGTAGATAAACTCGCACTACACACCACACATCACTTTGCAAATGCTTTGGACCCACGAACAGACAAAAAACAACTGAAAATTCTGATCTCTCCATCAAGCCATGGAGCAACATGTTGCTGTTGATTTTTTTCAGTCCGACCCAGCCTGTTGTGACTGAGGCTAATTCAGTCCCAGCCTGTGCACATGTCTGACTATGAGAATAGGACTTAACTAGAAATATGCCACTGCTGATGTGCTCTTGGAGATTTGCTATACTATAGACTATAGTGCACTAAAAAGTCAATGCGAGTCTACTATTATTATTTTTATGTACAGTTTGGCAGTTTGGAATGATCAAATGCAGAATGAATCCCAAAAATGCACAGAGTTAAAAAAGTTACTGAGCCCTGGACACTACAGGCAACACACAAGATCAATGATATATTGTTCAATGAATGAGTTGAAGAGAAGAACAGAACCTCAAACTGAGCGACAGTAGTGCCAGTGTCAAGTCCGTCCTTGAGAAGCGTCATTGACGCAGTGAGCGGGTCACCACCGACTGAGGCTAGGCTCGGTGTGTCCGAGGTGTATTGGAAGTCAGGCTCACTCGGACTGTCATCATCACCCAGGTACACTAACAGACAGTGACACATCCACGTACACACATACAACTCATTGCACTCACTATATTACTAGAAGCGATAACGTCTCACAAGCTGTATTAACTCACTAAACTACAGAATTTGTTGGCTTTTTGGCAACCACTGTTGATTCATGATGGCACGATTTATGTTCACTGCAAGAAGTCTGAACATAAGACATTTTAAACACAAATACACAAATAAAATCATGAAAATATAACCTCCTGAGCTAATGGAATGACTGAACCCAATCCATGCTTGCTCCGTGCAGCATGAGATCATTTTGAGCGGCTTCTCATTTCTCATTAATTCCAAAGTTGCACATGTCAAGTCCATATAAAATGATTATTTGACTGATAGCTGCTACAAAAATTTACAGAATCAAACCCACATACTTCTTGCTGGCCAAAGTATGCACAAAAATAACCAAAACAGAACAAATCAGCAAAAAAAATAAACATCTGAAAGTACCATTTTGTCGTACGACAAGGACAAGTTCACCAGAATGTAGTTCACACGATGCCTTTATGGACTGTACGACCTGCAACAGATAGCAACATTTAATCTACAACAACATTACTTTCAACAATAATAATCAGTAAATAGTTAGCAAAGATATCAACAAGCAGGAGTTAGATGTCACGTTGTTTTGTTACACCAATTTTTCTACAAGCCAGTCTGAACTGAAGCTTCTGGCACAATTACAGCAGTAACTGATGCCGCATCTGATGGTCTTCCCATGCCCACGTAAGACACAGCAAATTGATAATCACCAACATACAAAATACAAACAAATGACAAAATGCTAATGGCAAGACAACAAGCAGCTGCTAAAGTCATTTCTGTGCAGATGCCGAGATCGCAATGCATTGTGACCGATTGTTAAATGTGCATCTCTTAAATTCTCTCATTTATCTACTTTACTTACATGATCGTCCTCCCTGTGTGACATCATGACAACAACATTAACAATAACTCGAAATTTGAGGCAGAACCTAGTGTGAGACTGCCTGGTCTCGATGTCTTATGGAGACGATATAGGTGTGAATTCCTGCTTCTAGCAGTACCTACGCTGCATGTGCCTAGCATCTCTGAAGCTTGCATATGAGGCTACATAAATACAAATATATAATAATAGATTTTGGATGGGTAAACACTGACTACTACTTTTTGTCAGTGAGTCGCAGTTCACAAAGTATTTTTTGTTGAACGTGGGAGAAACTGTAGTCGATAACACTGCAAAACAGTTAAACACAAGACCATTACAGCTGGCTACCACACTTTTACAGCTGAGCAGCCTAAAGATGACGACGACGACAACTGGAAAGCACAGACCTGTGCATGAGTATGTTGTGAAATATCTCGGCCGTTAATGAAGAGCACCTGATCACCCTCACTGAGCCGAGGCAGACACAGATCAGCTGGCGTGTTAGGTGCCACACGAGACACTATCACAGGAGTCAGCTGGTCAGAGCCACCCTGTACATTATTCCATACCATACATCCTGTAAGCCACCTGCTGTCATGATAAGATGATTACTACACCACCCCATAGCCTGCCATCACTGTGATGCAACAAGGTAGTACAGATTAGAGCTTGTTCTAAATGCCCACGTTTTCTCCATTTCCTATCCTACCTTCTAGTTTGTACAGTGCTCAATACCCACACCCCACACCACACACTGACCCTACATTGCTTTAAACACAATAATCACTCAGATGTCAATTATGACAGATGTGCACTAGCAGAAGTCACCTTGGATATTACTGCCCAATATTCTAAAAAAAATTTAAAGCCAAATGTCTTGACTCTAAAAGTGGGATGAATTAGGATACAAAAAACATAAATGTCCACAAAAAATTCACATTTAAAATTCATACATTTAATTAACGACATATAATACCATCTGTGCCAGTTTGACTTAATCTCCACATGTAAATGCTATCAGGACAATTAACTACAATTCACAGTTGTTCATCATCATCTCAAATAGTTCACTGCAGCACTGAGTCCAACAAAATAACCAGCAACACTGCATCAGCCATACATGTGCAAGCAACAGTGACCATACAAACAAATATCCTCAATTTTATCCAAAAAAATCACACATTAATAAATTGGTAATGTTGGCAAAGATGTCGGACCTTGACGTTAAATCCAAATCGGCCATTTTCATCAGGCTTCATGCAAACAGTCACAAGATTCTGATTGGCAACTGGAACTCCCTGCCAAAACACAACATATAAGAAACTGTAAATTAAAGATTACACACAATTTTGGGGAAAAAATGCGAAATCAGTCACTGCAGCACAGACACATCTATGCAACTAAATATACTGTAAATTCACTGCAAACGTTTGTCTAAATTATGCAATGACAGCTTCTAGATACAAGAAAAATTACAGCAAAAAACAAGAAAAGAAGTTTGGTGCAATGAGTCGGAGAGCATCAAGTCATAGAATAATTCAGTCAGACAGACTTGCACCATCAATCAACTACTTACTCATCGGCTTATGATTGGGGCCCACAGTTTTCCGCAGAAAATTGTGCAAATTTCCGCGAGCTAGTTCGCAAAATTCCGCGACTCACTGCAGCAAAATTGTCCAAATTTGGCAGCTTACCATGGCGTTCCATTTGTGTGTAAACTAAGCTCTATTCTGTTAAAAAACTTCAGTTTTTGGAGGCTGGCATGGTGCTCATACAAAAAAAATTATAGATTTTTTTTTTGAAAGTGCAATTTGTGAATTAGTCGCATTGTGTTTATTGACGATTGTGCCATATTACGATGGTAATTATTAGCAGGAACACAGTTTTAGGCAGTTCAGTTTTGATATTTCTCCGTGATATAGCCAGTTTAATTACGTTATCAAGCCGACAATCATACTAATCATCGGTCATTTTTCAGCTTCTGCAAAATTCCGCGAAATTCTGTGGCAATATCAACATTCAGCAGAAAAGGGCAAATTCTGCAGCTCGGCTCAAAATTCTGCGGCCCGCGGAAAACTGTGGGCCCTAGTTATTAGCCACCATGATCAACACAGAGTATAATGATGATAATAATGCAGACATGTACAGTGGAAGCCTGGAGTGATGAGTCGGACAGCGGCAAGTCATAAGATGATTCCGTCGGACTTTTGTCACTATCAGTACAACTGACTTGCATCATGTCAATCACTGAGATCTGTGAGCTTGTCATGATGTTGTTGCCGACGTGGTCTTGGACCATGCTGCTGCTGCTACCATCCCTGATCAAACAGCACATGCAAGCATGCACCGCTTTATCTAGCATTTTCCACGTAACCCTAATAATAATAAAAAAACACTATGATAATAGTCAAGTCTCCATAGCACATAGGTGGTAACTCCATAGGTTGTAACTTCAGAAGTGCTGGTGGCAGGTCATGTCAGTTTCAGTTGTATGCTAAACATAACAAAAATGTCTTAAACCTAGATTTAAAACTAACTAGCGAGTTGCTGTCAGTGACCAGAGTTAAAAAGCGGGAAAAATGGGTAGTCCCCCCTTGATTTTCAGTTTAAACAAAGGTGTTGAAGCCCAATGTTTCGTAGAAAGATGTCCTTCAACAACATCAAACTGATCTGTGCATAAATATGTCATAAAATATCATGGCCGTTAATAGTATGTTTGGATCCAAAAAATATGTCAGCAAAGAGAAAAACTTAACCACCAAAGTGAAAGTCTAGCATTTACAAGAAAACACAGACTCTACACTACATGTAGACTAATTTCTTAAGAAAGCTCATTTTTAAATACTGGTAAAATCTAAAAACAAAGTACTAACAAACGCCTGTGGTCTCACAGTGCTCTTTCAGCCATGGAATTAGTGCCACCCAGTCAGCCATGTGGCTCAAGATAAACTTTACTTCTGCTGGATAAGATTTCTACTTTTGATTGACTAAAGATGACCAATCAGCGCATTATGAAACCAAATAGCATTATACTAACAGCAGTGCACCAGATGGTATTGTAACAAAACAAAAAATAATCAAATAACAATGCAATCATACACTTCTGACGACGGCGAAGCTGAAGACTGATCTGAAAGACTGTTGGTTCGGCCACTGTTGGCATCAAGTGACAGATTCGACAACTGAGTGGAGTTGTCAACAAGTCGATGATCAGCTGACACCATTTGGCTGTGTTCTGTCAACCTGCTGCTGTTATCCACACTGCTAGGCATCCAGACTGTCTGCTCGGCAACAGTCGGCAGCAGATGCACGGTAGTCGTCTTCTCACGCAGGTTGCGACACAGCTGGCAGCTGGCCGTTGAGCGGTACGTAATGTCGGACTGCGATGTTGGCAAAATCCCATTACTCAATGGCGGCACCATGCGGAACGCATTGCTTCGGTTCAGCACAGTCTCCTGCGCTGTGAGTGACGTCACTGCAGAGTTTGTGCTTTCACATGGCGATGAAGACACGCGGTAAACGCTGTCATCAGCGACGTAGTCGACCTGAGGCAGAGAATTTGATGCAGACGTCAAAACGCTGGCAATGCTTGGACCATTCACTGCATTGGCAAACTGTTTACCATCAGTGAAATCAAATTCTGAAGCACTGCTGCAGCCAGTATGTCGACATTCCAGGGATCTGCATCGCAATTACAAACACCCCAAAAACTTACGTAAATGAAATGTGCCACATAAATTCAAGATTAAATTACTCACTTAGCTGAATGCTAAGAACCCCTTTATGTCACATCATGTTTTCGATAGTAGAATTTACTACTGACACATAAGATGGCATTACTGAAACATAAGACAGCATTACTAAAGATCAACTTTCAGATCATGAGCAATCTTAGTGCCAGTAACAAACAAACAGTGAAAGACTGTCAGACCTGTATCGGAGGTCAAGAACATCCTGTTTCTGTCCGTCCGTCATCCACGCCGTGTTCGTCTGTTTGCACTGACGACTGCACAGGAATGTGTGGTACTCGACGCATGACTTCCACAGATTCTTGCACGACCGATAGCTCGACACGGAAAAACTGAACATCGTCTCCACATTCTCCGACTTTACACAGCAACACACCCACCCACACTTGGCACCCAATCAATCGACACATTTTTGATTACTCCAGTTACGTCACTGCAGGTCAAGCCAGACACCCCAAAAAACTCCTGGGAATTGATGTCAAACAACTTTTACCGGGTACTGATTGCTGTGTCCCTATCCTTTTACTTCAATGGAGCCTCCCTTGGTGAAAATGCAGTGTCGCAGACCACATAAGCTACATAAAAACGCGGATGTCATAGACACTACTTGTACATCTACAGTCAGCACAAACAATGGTGACTGGCAAGAATAAAAAACCATTAAAACAGGCTGATTTCTTCAATAATATAGAAAGAACATAATTCCTATGATTTGTCACTCATGAAATCACCACTAAATATTAGCTGGAACATAGTGACTTGTGACAACAAATACTAAAGGACTAAACAGATAAGATATGAGGAGTTTTAACAAGTCCAATCAACTCAAGTAAGCATCACCGGAGACAAAGAATAAAGAAAATGGCTAACCCAGGTTCACCTAAAAATAGCTCTTGAAATGGCACGTTTGTCTTGTAATTTACCACACAAACTAATAAAAATACGTAAACAGTCAGCAGATATACGCACAGGTGAGAATCTTCAGACTAACTATTGCTCCGTCCATAAATACCAGAAAAATTACAGCACATACACGAAAAGAGAGTTCATAAACTGTGTGACCACAAGAAGCAGACTGACCTGTTCTTTGCGCAAATGGATGAAAAACTGTTTTCGTTTGAAAGAGATTTTGATTATCTTTGACCTGCAGTTCAACAAAAGACAACAGCCTCTGAAATAACATATATCTCTAAGAGATTCATTATACTACTAATAGTATAAAAGATGACAGTGTTTACAGTGCTGTCACTATGGCAAACCCTGAGATGGTAGAGTTCAACCAGTTCATTTGACAAATGTAGCACAATTGCCCAGAATCTTGGACCAAGCCGATCGGCTTAAAGTGCAAGTGCACCTGAATCACCACTGAGCACTACTCGGCCCATTTCACTGTACCACAGAGAGTAAACAAGAAAAGCCTAGCTAATGCAAAAGGAAACGCGCGACACAATGCATGTGTGAAGGCCCTGTGCGAACAAAATCTAAGTTCACAATGATGTTTCATTTAGACTCGACGATGGATGACGCCTAGTGCCATATCCAGTGCATGATTTTCAGTACTGTGCGCCACGTCCAATGCATGAATTCCTACACTGGCTGAAAATCGCAAATTTTTCCCACCCCCTCTCACTTAGCACCCTCGAGCGGGGTGACCCCTTTCGAATTTATGAAAAAAATTCACGGTTCCTGAAACTAGAGTCTTCCAGGCAGCCAACGGTGAAAATTTGGTAATCCTAGCTTGCACCGTTTTTGATTGATCCACCCGTGTGATGGATGGACAGACAGACAGAATTGCGATGGCTAAGATGTGCTATAGCAGTACCTGCTGTCGTGCGTAAAAACTGAGCTGACCTGAGTCACTGCTAACATCATGACATGGTTTATCTATCCACAGACAACCATCCCTCTAAACAGTCACTACCACATGCAACACAGAACAACTTTCTTACACTGACATTACAAACAAAAATGTGATTCCACTGAGCTAAACTGCAAAGCAGTAAACACCGTAGTAACAGTAATTCCACAAAAAAGACACAAATCTCATCGAGCAAAATTTCTTCATATATCTCCCAACACAATTCATTATATTCAGCAGGTCTGTTAAGCGACTGTTAGCATTAAACAAAAGCAATAACACAGTCAAAACGCAGATGCCAATAACGACACTGTAAACTCAGCAGAAAGCCGTAATACTCGACCATATAAAAGTGTTAGCCTTGACGTGGTTCTGAAAGACTGCAAGACCCTGAGATGTGACTCCAAGTTGGACGGCTTCATTGCTGTGATCCTGCAGGCAAACACAGACACACGAAAAAAACTGATAACCACCGAATTATTACCACAGCACAATCAACAGCTACACTTTCTCACCGATAGCATCCACATTCCACAATCATCTTAACAAACAACTGGATTGTTTCTTGCATTTTCTGCTCATCGGTTTTCTTTTTGATTTTTCTTTTCATTTCTTTCGAATTTCTATCAGTTTTTTTCTTAGTTCTTTCTGACAATCTTCACACCTAAACAGTAAGCATGTTGGATTATCGAACTCAAGCTTGCTAGTTTTCCTTCCAGCTCTTTGATTCTTTCAGCATTAGTTTGCTTCTGTGTGCTACAGACCACCCACCATGGTCGGCCACCTTGTCGTGGTGGTAAGGCTTTGTGCTCCAACGACAAAAAGGTTTTCTAAAATTTATGAGACAGGAGCTAACAAAGTTCCAACCAGCTCAAACTGAGCAGTTACCACAGTAACAAAAGCATTTTAAAAGAATTTAATGCTAATGATGGCTTTACAGCTGTTACGGCTTCACAACCATCCACGGCTTCATAGCCATTTACTGTAACCTCGGGGATCCACATTCGACCAAACTCATACGGCTTCAGCACTGAGCAGGAGTAACAGCCAGTCCACCTCGAAGGTAAGGTAAGGTAGGTTCTACGGACCAAATTGGTAGTTTTCTGTCTTATATGTGAGATACCATACACATGATGATACTTATTATAACCATAATGACTATCGCATTAATATAAGGATTTTTATAGTGCCCTTGTAACATAGCTCCAGATGTTCTAGCAGTTAAATATCAGCAGCAGTGAACAGATGGTTTTAAATTAGACTTGACATCAATGTCAGTAAAATATTTCCATAGTGCCAATGGTCGAAGGTCGAATCTGATACAAGGCAATGACTTGATTAAATGCAACAGTCGAAGAGTCACTACCTAAGACTGAACTAAAGCCGTCGCTGACAACACTGTTTTTGACAATACGACCCACACGCATGAGCAGCAAGCAGTAGAAATGAACTGACCCAGGTGGCAGGGAACACGTGAACGCCGTAGGTGTCGAGATAGCGAGCTGTGTCAATATAGATCTTCTCACAAGTTGCCGGACTCAGGCCCCTGTCAACAAGCACGTCACCACAACAACCAGCTAACAGACAAAATTCACTCCACCATCAACGACATACTGCAGTAGAGCAGTACCAGCACAAAATATATCTAGCATAAAATAATACAAAATACACAGATAAAAGAAAACATAAAAAATGACAACCACAACTAAATATGCAAAGCCTCGTATATAAAATCCAGTATGCCATCAGATATTCATGACACTGGTGACCTTAAATTTTTCTAGTCAGTAAATAAGTAATTTATTTAGTATGTTAACTAAAATTAATCTCAAATGCACTCGGTGTGCTAAGCATATCTAGTCACCATGTAGTAACCATGACCTCTGAACTTTTGTTTGATGCTATATGACCTAACAATTCATCCTTGTCCTAAACAACACCAACGACAAAATTTTGGTAAAAATACATCAAAGCCTAATGTAGACAGTGCAAAAACAACATAAAAGACGTAGAGCCATGAGAACAGACGAACATCATGAAAGTGAAGAGCCTCCACCAACGGCTAATGGTGATGGTGATGGAGGCAAAAGAATATGTTCCCAGCTATAATTTATTAAAATGTATGACAGTTAACTTGTTAAATATAATCTGCTGAAGTTCTGCCGACAGCAACGTGTGAGTGCATTGCAGAAATCATGCTGTATTGTATCTCACCTGTGCTTCTTGTGCATGGAGGACACCTGCAGAAGCAGGTCGTCCGACTGCTCAGGTACAAAGTGAAACTCATTGAGGTAACCTTCCTGATGCTCGTCAGCACAGTAATCACCTAGCTCAGCTGCATCCCCATACAACAACAGGTCTGTATGCTAACAGCCAACCCCAAACATTGACAAATGTATACACTGTGAGTGTGAGGCATAAAAAACACACCAAATATTTTTTTACCATAACATAAAGAAGGGTTATCCAATTTTAGTAATTTTTGGTTCACGTATTCACAACACAACTGGCCATCAAATGGCCACTCAGTTTCCCACCTCACCCAACATCTGCTTTTGCACTAACTGGTAAAAACAGAACAGACAAAATATGCATTAAAATCAACAAAAAAATTTATAAAATTTCATTTTTCCGGATACGTATCCACCAACAGCCAATCAATTAGAAGGTTTGACTGTTGTGCAGCAGCACATCTATTAAATAGGCCTAACATGTAACATTCCAGTAACCTTCTTGGTGCTCATCACAGCAGCAGTCATCTAGCTCAACTGCACCAACATGCATGCAACACCTTTGTGCAAAATACAGTGTACATCAGACTTATTAGCACTGTTCTGCATGAACATTAAATTTACATTACTACTGTCACCCTGCTGCATGGCAAAAATAGTGTTACGTTTAATATACGGCTGTTGGCAGTTGGCCACAACATGCATCTTGCCTGCTGAGTGTATGTCAATCAATCAATCTGTAGATTAATAAAGTGTCTCTTAAACGTTCTCAGAGGCAATGCCTCAAGTTGGCATGATCAAAATGTTATGTCTCATTGCCCGATTTGAAACACTGACAACTGACATCACTGTTTTTGCAGCTGGTTGTCCCTGGCTCAAAAATGAAATCAGTTAAGGCTAACTAGAAATCAGTGCTCATTAACCACATAGACAACATAACTTACACTGAACAGCTAGACTGGCAAGCAGGACCGTAGTCTGAAAAGGTGCAACAAGCCGGCCTTCAGACATGTCCTTTGTCAGCTGCAGAAAATACTGATACCTACATAGCATAGCATAGCACAACATGATCACCAGTTCATCACTGTCAGCAATTCAGGTAAAGTGAATGAGTAGAATTTAACGTCCCGCCCGACACAGTATAGGTCATTTCGGACATGGCCTTTCAAGGCAGAATGCACACAAACACATAATAATAACACAAAGGTTAATCTTTACAATAAAGAAACAGAAAATTAAATACAGAAACACAAAAAACGAGCTAACCTAAAATTGTATGAAGTCCATTATATGCATGCATGTATAATTAACATTTATAATAGTAGTTCTAGAGGATAACAGTTCCCTGTTAACCTCCAGACAATCATTAATTTCAGAAGCTGTCTATCAGAGGACAGCCCTGGGTAAAAAAAAAAAAGGTAAAGATGATACGGCCTAACTATGATATAATGCATTGCCATTGTTAAAACTATCAGCGTATCACTACTGGTCAAAATGCTGCACAGTTGGATAAACAAATAACTAACTCCAA
>Ga0209454_1001626_pt1 | contig 14336 bp, 13 predicted proteins | sample WorMetHERISLAND1_2_FD_187400 | JGI IMG/M metagenome (GOLD analysis project Ga0209454, IMG submission 187400) | Marine gutless worms symbiont microbial communities from Max Planck institute for Marine Microbiology, Germany - Olavius geniculatus... | ecosystem: Host-associated > Annelida >...
GCCCCCGGCCGCCTGCGCTTCTTTTACTAACGCTGTCTCCTTTCCTGTCTGGCCCTTGAGCCACCCTGCGGTGTAAGCCACCGTCAACGCCACCCCGGCAACAAGGCCAATTGCTAAAACAGCTAATTGTCGTTTCATCTTTTTCTCCTTTTTTTCAATTTTTGCTCTTTTCGTTTATTCACGATATGGATTCGTTTTTTTTGGATACGACTTAACATCGGTCCAATCATGTTTGCTATGATCTGCTGTTTCTCAATGATATGCTTGTCATATTTTTTTACCACGAAGGTAAACCGCGACCTGATCGTTCTTAAAAATAATATTTACACATCCAAAACATGACCATGCTCATTTTTTCAGCCCATAACTCTTGTGCCAACAATTGTCTATCCGTTCTCTGCATTTCGCTATCCGAATCCTTCAATTTTACATAGATTTGTGTTACACGAACTGTACATCCTAACTACCTGCCAATTAGGAGGTGTCATGGAAAATACACAACCTAGGCAGCGTTTGATGTTATCGAATTACCGGATGTTTGCCGGCGAGGATGTCGACCAGGCCCGCGATGTGCCCTTTTCTATGTTCACAGAAATTTCCCTTGAGCCGGATCGTGGTAACTCGCCGTTTAAGTCCGAAGATAATGGAGTGGAAAACAATCGCAATCCAGCCTGACACTACACGTATTGTGGTTTCTTTCTCCTTGACACACGTGGGGTATTTCTTTATAGTTTTCGCGTAGAAATCCAAGTTCTTATCAACTCAACTGACGGAAATCTTCGTTCTCACATCTAACCCTCATCACCGATGGCACAATACATCACATATATAAACCTGTCCCAGGCGCGCCGTGCTGAGCATAACGAAGTAAGTTTCAACCTGATAGCACCTGTGCCTGAACTGGATGCCGACGGCACACCGATCCCGGTGTCGATGGAGCCAATAAAGCTGACGGGCATCGAAAAGCTGCGATTCATCCAACCCTACGCCACTGTCCGCTTCATGGAGCAGGCCAAGGCCGTCATCCCGCTGGCGCTCTACCTGGCCTTATTCAAGCTGCTGATCCTCGATCAGGTCGTACAAGATGCATGGCTCATCACGGGCGGATTGTTTGCGGTCATCGTCGGGCTGATGTTTTTTATAGAGGGTCTCACCCTTGGCCTGATGCCCTTCGGCGAGGTCATCGGCAGCGGACTGCCACGCCGGTCACCCTTGCCGGTGGTTTTGTTCATTACCCTGCTGCTCGGCATCGGGGTCACATTTGCCGAGCCTGCCATCGGGGCTCTCCAGGTCGCGGGACAGAATCTCTCTGTCGAACGCGCGCCTTATCTTTTCGTGCTGCTGAATGATTACTCGACGGCACTGGTGCTGGTCGTCGGCGCGAGCGTGGGGCTGGCAGCGGTCGTGGGCACGTTGCGATTTCTCTACGGCTGGACGCTGAAGCCCCTGATTTATTTGTCTCTAGTGCCCGTCCTGCTGCTCTCAATCCATGCGGCCTCCGATCCTGATCTGATCGTCATACTCGGGATGGCCTGGGACGCCGGTGCCGTTACGACAGGGCCTGTGACGGTGCCGCTGGTGCTGGCACTGGGCATCGGCATCGCTGCGGCCGCCGGCAAGAGCGAATCGGGATTATCCGGCTTTGGCATCGTAACCCTGGCCTCCCTTTTTCCGATCATCGGCGTGATGCTACTTGCTCTATACGTTGCCACAACAGCAACGCCCGCTGAGATCATCGAGGCCGCAGGCCAGGCCGCAAAGACTGCTCAGGACGTGCAACTGGCCTGGTACGAGCAAAGTCCAGGGATCGAGATTGTGCTGGGCGTTCGGGCGATCCTGCCACTGGTGATCTTCTTGTACATCGTCCAGAAGCTCGTGCTAAGGGAAAAGCTCCCCAATCCGGGCCAGATCTTCTACGGCATCAGCCTCACGGTTATCGGAATGTGTATCTTCAACATCGGCCTGACCTACGGCTTGTCTAAACTGGGAGGCAGCACGGGCGAGCTCGTCCCGAGCGCTTTCATGTCGGTCGATGCCGTGCCGACATCGCCCCTGTACGTCTACAAGGTGGGTCTAATGATCGCGCTGGCGTTCGCCTGGTTTTTAGGCTTTGGCGCAACGATCGCTGAGCCGGCGTTGAACACGCTGGGATTCACGGCCGAAGAGCTAACAAATGGTGTGTTCAAAAAGAAGGCCCTCATCTATGCTGTGTCCGTCGGGGTCGCCTTCGGGATCGCTCTGGGCCTTGCGCGATTGATCTTCGATTTACCACTGGTATGGCTGATCGTGCCGGGCTATCTGGTTGCCATCGTGCTCACCTACTTTTCCAACGAAACATTCGTCAACATCGCCTGGGATTCGGCCGGCGTCACCACTGGACCGATCACGGTCCCGCTGGTGCTCGCCATGGGGCTGGGTTTTGGCAACGCGACCCATGCCGTCGAAGGGTTTGGAATCCTCTGCATGGCCTCTATCGGCCCGATTATCGCGGTAATGACCACCGGACTTTGGGCACGCTTCCAGGCCAACCGGCAGCTTAAGGCTGCACGACGAGAAACTGAGATTTCAAGCGGAGAGGAGGCGCCGGCCATACTATGAGTGAAAGAATCTACCTGACGGACGTGGCAATGATCCACTGTATCATCGATGCCGGAACAGCCGACCGCATCCTGCTTGCTGCCCGTGACATGGGTGCCCGTCATGCGATCGTCCACCATGCCCGCGGCTGGGGCATACGGGAACGACTTGGGGTTCTGGGTGTTGCGGTAGAAACCGAGAAGGAGGTCGTCTCGATCCTCGTCTCATCAGATCAGCAGGATGCGATCTTCGATGCCCTCTATCGGGCCGGGAACTTCGATCTCCCTGGACGCGGGCTGATCTACATCACGCCTCTCGAAAAGGCGGCGACGTACGTGCCCAAGGCCATTCGTGACCGACTCGATCTGGACGAAGGGATAGGCGGATGATCGATAAGGATCGCACACCCGTGCGCGGGGATTCTCGTGTTTCGTGCAAGGTCATCTCTTGTGTTGTGCCGGATGACGGCACCGACTTGCGCCTGCTCCTGGCGTTGCGCTCAGAGCTCGGCATCATCCGGGCAAACAGCACATCCTGCCGTGGCGTTGCCGCGCTCGGCGACGTCAGGACCAAGCGTGGCAAGCTCCCGGCGTCCACCCTTGTCAAGCTGATCGACGTGATCGTCGACGATGACCACGCAGAGACCGTATTTGACTTCATTTTCGAGCGGGCCAAGCTGGCCAAGCCCGGCCGAGGTGCCATGTGGCAGGCTCCGCTTATCGGCTGCACGAGGTTCGCCCTGCCCGAAGACGTGCCGGACGAGAAAGATATATGATCTAATCTTAATTAATTCGCAATAGCTACTCCCGGTCTTACAAATGAAATGCCGGTCTGCCCTTCGATGCCTACCATTACTGCTTCAATGACAGGTTTATTGACTTTGGTTTTGGCAACCCATTCCACTGTAAAGTTCGCCCCAGAGCCCCCTTCTATTTTTTTCTGCTTTAACAGAAACTCCGTCGATGCAAAAGGCTTTAGCTGCAAAGGATTTTCAAGATATTTTTTAATTAGCTTTCCATTAGTATCGTAATACCGAACAGAACGGATTGTGATTTTTTTGTCAGGATCTGAATTGCGGATGCTGAGAGTAGCTTCTAATAGAAAAGGTTTTCCTCCCTGAGAATAAGTATGGGAGTAAACGGGTACATAGATAGTCTGCCCGGCAACGACATATTCTTCAGGTATTTCAGATCCCTTGGGTTGCGGTGGCATGTACTTTAACTTCTCTTCAATATCTTCCATTTGAGTGGCGACATTGATCAAAATTAATAAAGCGATGAAAACAAGGGCAAACAGTGCTCCAAAGACAGATAAAAATGCCTTGTTCGTTATCCATGAGAATTTTTCCGGTTTGCCTTCAGAACGTGGCATTATCTCCCCCTTTTTGGTTTTGAGTCGGTGTATCGTTCATACCGCTGGACCGAATCCTCCGGCATTGCCGCCGTCACCGCCGCCGAATCCTGACACCTCTTTGTCAAACCGTGAGTCGATGTAAATAATCATGTATGTTAAATCAGTGTCACTTTGCAGTGATTTCTTGTTTTGACTTTATAGGTGATTTAACACGAAACAGGATGCAGTAAAGCGTCGGCACCACCACCATGGTCAGGATGGTGCCGAAGGTGAGCCCTGCCATGATGGTCACCGCCATGCCGATCCAGAACACATCCTGCAGCAACGGGATAACACCCAGTACAGTTGTGGCAGCCGCCAGAACCACAGGTCTCAAGCGCGAAAGTGCCGAATCCACCACGGCTTGATAGCGCGATTTGCTGGATTCCAATTGCAGATTAATCTCCTCTAATAAAACGATTGCGTTTTTGATCATCATGCCGGAGAGGCTCATGGCGCCCAGCAGCGCCAAGAAACCAAAGGGAGAGCCGGTTGACAGCAATCCGGCCGTAATCCCGATGGCCGCGAACGGTATGGTGAGCACGATGATCAAGGGCGGCCGAAAAGCATTAAACAGGGCTACAATAATAAATAATATAACAGCAACCGCCGGTATGACTCCGGGAATCAGTGCGGCCTGTGAATCCACGGTGTCTTCATACTCACCGCCCCATTCCATCGAGTAGCCCGGTGGAAGACTTATAGCTTCGATATCGGCCAGGACGCTGGTTCGCATTGTCGGCAGGGTCACACCAAATACCGGGTTGGTCTGGACCGTGATGGTTCGGCGGCGATCGCGGCGCCAGATCAGCGAATCTTCCCATTCAGGCTTGATATCATCGGTCACCTGGGAAAGCGGTATGGTGTAGGTCGCTAATTTGGGCTGGACCTGCAATGCCTTCATGTTGCTGACGGACTCCCGCTCCTCTTCAATATGGCGCAGCACAATCGGAATCAGATCGTCCTTTTCGCGATAAAGTCCGACGGGACGGCCGTCATAAGCCCGTTGGGTCGTGTGGGCAATGTCTTCGCGGGTCACCACTGCCCAGCGGGCGCGCTCCTGGTTGTATTCGGGTACCACTTTTTGAACCCGCTGACGCCAATTCGTGCGGGCAGCATCCGCCAGAGGACTACTCTCCAAAATGGCAACGGCCTGACCGGCCAGCGACCGCAGCACACCGGGATCCGCAATCGAAGGTCCGCTGATGCGCAGCTCGAATTTCCAGGTATTGCTGGGACCCACCCCATATTTGCGCAGCGGCACCAGGGCTTGGGGATAATTTTCTCGAAACCAGGCGTGCAAGTCGTTCATCAGGCCGTCTATATCGCGATAATTCCGCACGTTGACGATAAACTGAGCATAGGATTGATAGGGGCTTTCCGGATCAACCGGCAGGTAAAATCGGGGCGGACCGGCGCCGATGAAGGCCGCCACGCTATCCACCCGCCCATCGGCCAGCAATTTTTTCTCGGCCTTTTTAAGGTCTGCCGCCACTGTCTGAATCCGTGTTCCCTCGGGTGCCCAGTAGTCGATCATGAATTTGGTCATTGACGAGTCCGGGAAAAACATCTGTTTAACATTGCCAAATCCGATGAGGGACACCACCAATAGAGCGGTCATGGCCGCAATCGTGATAAACCGGAATCGAATCGCTGCCGTTAGAATGCGGCGGAAGACCCGGTAAAACCTTCCGGCATATGGTTCAACTTCAGTTTTGCCTTTTTTAGGATCCGGCAGTATATCGATACACTGCAGCGGCGTAATGGTCATGGAAATCAACCAGCTGGTCAACAACGATATGGCCACAACGGTAAAGAGCGTGCCGCAGTATTCACCCGAATCCGCAACCGATGCGAAAATCGGGTAAAACGCCATGACCGCAACAAAAGTGGCCCCCAGCAGCGGCATGGATGGCTGGGATGCCGCTTCGATGGCCGCCTTTTTGCGATCCATGCCGTTTTGCATGCGCACCACGATCCCGTCGGCTACCACAATCGAATTATCCACCATCATACCCAGCGCAATGACCAAAGCCCCCAGTGACATGCGTTGCAGGTCAATGCCGATGATTGCCATCAGGATAAAACTGCCCAGAATGGTTAACACCAGAGATGAGCCGATGATTACCCCCATGCGCCACCCCATCGCAAGGGTGAGGACCAGCAACACGATGCCGACGGCTTCAGCGAAGTTGATTAAAAATCCGTTGACGGCCTCCTGCACAATGTCCGAAATCCAGTGCACCCGGTGGATTTCGATACCGATCGGCAGCAAGGGTATAATCTCTTCGATGCGTCGGTCGATACGTTTGCCGACCTCGACCGTATTAACGCCGGATACGTTGGTGATGGATATTCCGATGGCCGGTTGTCGGTTGTAACGCATCAGCGTGGTCGGCGGTTCCAGATAACCGCGTGCCACAGTGGCAATGTCGCGAATTCGGATCAACTCGGACAACTCGGAGGGTGGTTCAAAGGCGGTCGGTTGAGTTTGCATAGCCGGCAGAGTGGACAGTTCTTCTGCCAGGGTGGCACTGATTTGCAGATTGGCGATATCCGCGGGTGATCTAAACTCGCCGGTCGGTGCGATGCGATACCGTCTGCGCTGCAGATCCACACTTCCGGCATTCACCACCATGTTTTGCTGGCTTAAAAGGGCCTGGATATTCGCATGCGTTAATCCCAGTTCACTGATCTGAGATTGGGAAACATCCACATAGATTGCCTTTTGCTGAACTCCCCACAGATCCACCCTAGCCACGCCCTTGACCAGACTGATTTCTTTTTTGATGTCTTTGGCATATTCCTCTAAGTCGGCGTAGGAATATCCATCGCCCACAACTGCCAGCTGAAAACCGAAGACATCCCCAAAATCATCTGAAATATCGGGTCTGCCCGCTCCCGGCGGAAGCGAATTTTCAATATTGCGTATTTTACGACGCAGCTCATTCCAAACCTGGGGCAGGCGATCGGACCAGTACTCCTCTTTGATGTTGACCATAATCAGTGACATGCCGGCCCGCGAAAACGATTCCAGGTAATCTATCTGGGGCATTTCCTGGATGGCCAGCTCGATACGGTCGGTCACCTCGAGCTCAACCTCTTCGGGAGCGGCACCGGGATATCGGGTTGTGACCACCGCGGTCTTGACTGTAAACTCCGGATCTTCCAGTTGACCGAGACTGAAAAAAGCGCCGATGCCGGCCACCACCAGCAAGAAAACAGCGAAATAAGAAATCGCCCGTTTTTCAATCGCAAGTGCGGCTAGATTCATTTGGTTCCCTCCTTTGGCGTCTCGGACAGGATACGCACCTGTCGCCCTTCCTGCAGATAGTGCACACCGGCGGTGGCGATCCACTCACCGGCCGTCAGCCCGTCTGTAATCTTAATGCCGGTATCCAGAAGCTCGCCGACTTTGACCAGCCTTTTACTCACCGTTTGCGCCTGATCATCGATCACCCAGACATAGGTCATATTGCTGTTTTCGGGTGAAAACACTGCCGTTTCCGGGATGATAATGCCGGATTGATCCTTCATATCCGGCACCGCCACCACCCGTGTGGCTCTTCCGGCCATCCCCGGCAGTATCTTGATATCCTCGGGCTGGTCCATAATCAGCGTTACCGGGTAGGTGCGGGTTGTTCGGGATGCTTCTCTGCCGATTTCTTTGATTTCAGCTTCGATTTCAAGATTGGGAAATGGATCAAAAGTCACGATAAACACTCTGCCGGCTGCCAGGAGGTAATCGGCATGGTGTATCAGGCCTTCAGGAATATTGACGATCATTTCAATCTGGGAATGGTCGATCAGCCGGGCGACGGGCTGCCTGGCCCTGACGAACTGATAATTGTCTACATAGGTGGCGGTGATAATGCCGTCAAACGGTGCTTCCAGGTATGTATAACTCAAAAAGTTTTTGGCATTGGCTACGGTGGCCTGCAGCGAACGAATACGGGCCTGGGAGCTACCCACAAGCTGACGGGCACGGTCAACCGAAGCCTGGCTCACAGCACCCGGATCCTGTTTTTTAATCCGAACAATGCGTTCATAGTCTGCCTCGGCCCGTTTTAATACCGCTTGTTCTTGTTCCAGCTGCCCCCGAGCATTGCGAAGTTCCACCTCAAAGTCCCGCGGGTCGATCCTGGCCAGTTCCTGACCTTTGGGCACTTCATCTCCGACGTTAATCGGGCGCTCAATCAAGGGACCGGCCACGCGGAAAGACAGATCTACTTCCTGGGTCGCCCTGGCCTGACCGGGGAAAAAACGCTTGGCAAAATCGGCCGGGTCACTGACCTTTACCGCCCGCACCATCCGGATCATTTCTTTGGGCGGTGTTTCCTCCTGACAGCCTGAAAAAAAACATATCAGCAGCAAAATTGTAAACCATTTGATTATTCGTTTCATATCTACCCCCCAATGGAAGAAATGGATTGCCAGATAAATCCGGCGACAAATTCGATTATAGACTTGAAGCAAAGCCCATGCGTAGTCTCCACAATTTTGGCTTTGTTCATATCATCTCTGATACGATTGCTAAGGGATCGGGTTAAAAAGCCATACCTTACATTCATAGTTGATCATCCAGATCAAAAAGTCCGAAAAACCAGGATTGAAATCGTTGCCAGAAAGAACGTGCCGGATCCCTGCGAATGATCGTGTCGCCCGCTTTCCAAAACAAACGGCCTTTATCATCTAACTTTACCTGCCAGGAGTTTTCCGGCTTCAGTTCCTCACTGAATTCCTGAGCAACTGCTTCAGCCAGTTTCGTGCTGTCGACGATCAATCCCATTTCGGTATTGAGGTAGATGGAGCGCGGATCCAGATTGAGAGAACCCACAAATGTAAACTTGCGATCGATAACCATATATTTAGCGTGTAGACCGAATGCCTTTGATTGCACCGGTGGTGTATCAAATTTCCCCCTGGCTGTGGCGTCATGGCGCATTTCAAAGAGTTCAACTCCCATTTCGATTACATTTTTTCGGTGTTTTTTGTATCCGCTGTGTACGATAGGATGATTAGTAGATCCCAGTGAATTTGTGAGAACAACGACGCGAACACCCCTTGAAATCATTTCCGGTACATCTTGATAAAAATCTTCATGAGGAATGAAATAAGGCGTTGAGATCAGTAACTCATGCTGTGCGTTAACAGCCAATTTTCCTAAAGTTTCCCTTAACTGTACGGGCGGTATATCCTCTCCAACCAGGGGCTTATCATAAATTACCTTGGACGTACCGCTCTTCATATACTGTTCAAGCTTTAGCAGTAAGTTGTTCCAGTCTTGTTTTTTTTGCTGAAATTCTACAAGCAGTTTCTCTTTTTCAACCAGGTGTTCCTGAAGTTCTTCCAGCAGCAGCGGTAAAAGTTCCTGGTTTTTATAATTCTGTAATAAAGCCTCACCGGGGTAGGCCCATTGGTTGTTCCAGTAAATATCGAAGGAAGTGGAAATCTTCTTTGCCACCGGACCGAAAGCCACGACATCAAAATCGGTGAAATTGTGTTTCGGATTAAGACCAAAATATTCTTTGCCGATATTTCTGCCACCCACAATGGCAAATCGGTTATCGGCCACGATCAATTTGTTATGCATGCGATGATTAAGTTGTTCGATGTTTCCAAGAAATTCCAACACAAACAAAAACATCGAACTGCTCCGTCCTTCCATCGGATTGAAGAGACGCATTTCAATTTTGGGATGTTGACTCAGCGCTGCTACGGTCCGGTCGGCACCAATGATATAGATATCATCCACTAGAATACGGACTCGAACTCCGCGGTCTGCGGCTTTGATAACCCGATCCAGAAGCAGATCTCCACTGGCATCATCTTTCCATATGAAATACTGCATATCCAATGTTTCTTCAGCCATATCGGCCAACAAAAGTCGCCAGCGCATGGCATCATCATTTCTGAACAGCTTAAAAAATCCTGAATGCCCATCATCCATGTTCTTAATCAAATTATCTGTGACAACGGCGAGGCGACTATCTGGATGGGGGTCATAAGAGTATGAGGGTGTTTTTCCTGCAGGTGCCGGCAGCGTCGCGCAAGCCAGAAACATCAATGCGATAAGAAAGAGCAACAGGATCCTCAGATTCCGAGCTGCCCAAAATCCAAATCTATGGGATTGGACTAGGCTAAAGGCAGGATTAAATTTAGATCTAACCATTTTTAGTCGAACCTCTATGGAGATTAGAATCCGTGATAAAGTATAATAACCTATTGATATTTATTAATTGTTTCCCTGCTTTAATCGTTGCAGAGCTTCTTTCGCGCTTTGGGTTTCCATAATGACACCTCCTGTATTGGTCTATTGCATTGATTCGGTCAAGGAACGTTCAATTGAGAATGGCGCCGTTTCTGCACGTAACAATAAAAATCACTTAATTGTAAAAAAAAGACGCAGTCGCAGAATGTGCTCATCGGTGCTGAAAGCCGAGCTGGCGCTGTCTTTTCCCTGCTGCAGCAAATAGCGCAATTGAACACGCCAGGCGTCGGAGACTTGCGTACCAATGCCAACGTCATATCGGATTCGATTGATAAAAAGGGGCCTTTCTAAATCCGCGAAAGGTTCTATCGATCCTGTCAAATAGATGCCGTTTTTGAACAAGATCTTATAATTCGGTGATCTAAAACCCAGCTGGAATAATTATATTAAGAACCAGAAAAGTTATGCTTGGCCTAAGTTTGAGCATTAAATACTCACTAACACGGTATGGAAAAACCGACTAAATCAGTGATTCTTTTTTACCATATGCAGTATGATTCGGTCTGCCGTCCTATTACCTTCTACTTCCTTCCGGATAATTTATCTAACATCTCTCGCAGATCTTTTGCCCATGCTTCAAAAGTGCCTTCGGCGTGTGACCATTTGGTGTCGCCTTTATAGCCGGAATACTTTTTGCCCACGTCGGTGTCAATGGCTGCAGCTAAGCGCATCTTGCTTTGGGTATCAAAAATTTCGGCCTCCATGGAGGTTCGTCCCACACCTATGGACTTGCCGGTGGCACCAACTTTTACGAGATTGAGCGCTATGCCTACTGGCACAACGGCTGTTAAAAAGCCTGCTCCGGGTTTAATAGGTTCGACATTGGTCAATGCCAGGCGTATCCGCATGACGCCGGGCCCCGGCTCGGACACAAATTGATACTTATCCGAAAGTGCTTTAATGATAGACTTGTGGAAGGCTTCCGCCAATTGTTGCATCTCGTTAGCCTGCAGGCCCTTGTATTCTGCATCATCTTTGACAAAAAATACAACATAGTCCAGAATGATCTTGTCGTATGATTTATAATCCACATTCTCATTGATGAATGCATACTCCACCATGTATTCATCCGACCGCTTAAGACCGTCATAAGTGCTAAGAAAGCCGCTACGCTGCATTTCATCGGAGTCTGCAGCGTAGATGATTGATGAAGTAAAAAAAAGTGCCAATACGAGTATAAATCTAAAGTAAATTTTCATTGCTCCTCCTTACTTATTTAAAGAATGACGGTACAATCGGTGCGATCACCAGGCGAATATTCCATTCCTGGCCGTAGGTGTCCGGATTTATCGGCATCCACTGCATTTCTGCGCCCAGCTTCATGGGCATCTTGCCGAAGAAATGGGTTTTGTAAACACCAAGCCCAATTGGAACGGTCCAGCGATCATCGCTGTTATCAGCCTCCCAGTCGGCGGTAATGATAGGAGTCCCACCCACCTGCCAGCCGTTTTCCAAATTCAGAAAATAGAAAAGGTTCAGCCAGCTGAAGTTGACATCCTCGTCAGCGCCCTTGCCCCCGGAAGCGTAGGATAACCACTGCTGGTACAACCCACCGACGATGAACTTGCGACCGATAAAGGCCAGCACCCCTGACGGTCCGACGGAATACTTTCCGGTGCCAAATTCGTCTCTGGACGCTGTGGGCCACTGGGAGGTTAAACCGGCCGCCCAGACAAAATCTCCGCCGCCCCAGCGTTGCTGCGGCAATGATTGGCCGAGCAGGGTAAAGTAGATGATATCAGCGAATCCACTGTAGCTGGTGAAGTTCACACCGCCCGGCGGAATGCCGCCGGGGGGGTCACCTGGCAGGCCGGGTGTATCACCTGGACCTATGCTCGGGAGATCAACATCGGGAAGTTCGGCATTGAGGACGAACGGAAAGGTCGGCCGGTTGACCCAGATCCAGTTTTTGCCGATGGCTTTTTCCATCGGAACCGGCACCACCGGTTGAATAGCCCAGGTGTTTATCCAGCGGGTCTTGTCGGTGATGTCGCCCTGCATGGCATAGTTGTCAAATTGATTGAGCAGGATCATGAACTGCCCGCCCAGAGGATTGCTGGACTGACGCGCAGCTTCGTCGGCACTTTCAAAGGCCGATGACTTATTTGATGTCGTTGCTGAATCATCTGTTTCTGTGGCCTGGTTCTGTGCCAGGAGGAATTGCCCATTGCCGGTCATGATATCATGACCAGCCCGATCCAAAACATCCGGTGCCTGAATATCGTAAAGATTCTGGTTTTTAAATCTGAATTCCGACCAGGCCAATGAATATGCATCCGGTACTTCGATTGCTGCCACGGAAAACGGCAGCATTACCACCAGCACAACTAGGAATAAACATTTGATTGGAAGTGTCTTCATCAGTTCGTTCCTCCTTCTTGGTTTCTCAGCCATTCCTCTGAGTTTTTCATTGGTATATCCTTTCCGTTTGCAATCTACGTGATCGGATTATACCAGTTTCATGGAAAGATATAATTCATCCAGGCCTCCATTCTTACCATCACTTTGCGGATAATTTGCGTTACCCTGGCTGATTCGGTATAAATTGCCGCAGTGCCGATTGCGCCGCCAGGGACCCCAAATGGCAAGTCGGCCGCTTCTTTGATTTTCAGAATCACCGCATATTGACCCGGCGGCAGCTGTCCGGTGGGCTGTGCCGGCAGCTCGCCGCTGGGTTTCATCTGACCTGTTTCCGACATCAAATTGATGGAATCAACCGTAGCGTTAAGCGTCTTGCCGGGATAAAGTTGCAGGACCAGTTCGGCGGGCTGCCCGGGTTTAACATGGCGGAGGTTGATTTGATTTATCCATGCAACCAGCCTGGTCCGATCGTTTACGACGTAATTGAGGACGCTTCCCACCCTGGTTGTTCCCACGCGCTGACCCGGTTGCAGAGTCATCCCGCTCGAAAAACCGTCAGCCGGCGCAACCACTGTTGTCCGGTCCAAATTGAACTCCGCTTCTTTGAGCCGGGCCTGTAACCGGGCCACCGTCGTGTTGATACCGCCAATCTTGGACTCATAGGCAAACTTGGCCCTCAATTCGTTTGATTGAGCCTCGACGAGGACAGCCTCGGCAACCATCAGCTTTTGCCGGAATTGCTTCACTCTCAATTCGGAGACTGCGCCTGAATCCATACCCCTGGTCGTTTGTGCTATATCGCTTTCCAACTTTGCCAGATCACGCCCGGCCCTGGCCTTGCCGGTGGCCGCAACAGCAGCCTTCCAGGCCGCCTCGAGCTGGGGTACTTCCTGCTCGGCTTCGGCCAATGCCGCTTTGATCTGATCCACCTGGTATTGATACGGCCGGGGATCGATCTTGAAGAGAACATCACCCTTTTGCACAGGCTGGTTGCCTTCAATCGGAACTTCGATAATGGTGCCGCTGACATCCGGCACAACTTCTACCACAAACTGGTACTGGGTGACACTGCCGGAGGGAGCACCCCATTGCATTGGAATGAAAAGCAAGATGAACAACAGCAGCATCCATACCGCCGGAGAGAGCTTCCACCAGAGTGTCAGCCGGATTATTTTAAGTTTGACCAGCAATGCCAGGACGGCAACATAACAAAGGGTTAGAAAGATTAACATCTCGCCACCTCCCCTCCGTTGCCGGTTGAAGAAACTTCAGGCGCATCTTTATCGATGTCCCGGAGCCCATCCGGGTTCGTGTAAGCCCATATAAAGGCCAGGGGCAGCAAAATTCCCAGGGTAATAACACCCCACCAGCCGCAGACATTGATGGCCTCCGCCTGGGGATGGTTGCGTTGACGGGCGATTTTTCCCGGCATCATTCCCAGTATCACCCAGATGCCGACCACGGTCGCCGCAAGCACAATTAAAACAATCAATGCAAATATATCAAGAAATGTCATGTTATCCTCCCTATCTTTTCTTCAGGGGCCAGAAAGATTGAAGAATGACACCAAACGGCAATCGGGACAAGGCCGGGCTATGTTGCCCTGCTTTTCCGTTTCAAACCTATTTGGCCGGCTTATACCAGGGCTTCTGTTTCCGCCAATCCTGATCCTGCAGGTTGTATTTCTTTGAATGTTCATCGAGAACCTTGTTCTGGGCGTTAAAAGCCGGCCCCC
>Ga0209454_1001627_pt1 | contig 14335 bp, 4 predicted proteins | sample WorMetHERISLAND1_2_FD_187400 | JGI IMG/M metagenome (GOLD analysis project Ga0209454, IMG submission 187400) | Marine gutless worms symbiont microbial communities from Max Planck institute for Marine Microbiology, Germany - Olavius geniculatus... | ecosystem: Host-associated > Annelida >...
AAACACTATTATGAAGAATTTACCTGCGGGACAGTGAAAATTTCCTTCGTTCTTTATATGCTGCTTATTCAATATCTGCAGTTCGTCGATGGAGATCTTTCCAGCAACGGACATATTGTTCAATTTCGCCTAAAATGCCAGTTAGTATAGGCCTAATAGCATTGCCAGAAATGGTACCAAAGTACTTGAAAGCAGGCCGCTGTTTGCCTGTAACACTGTATTTAGCCTACATTTTGAGCTCGCTACCGTCTACGTGGCGTCCTTTTTTGTCTGGCAGCAATGAATGATTGTGTCGAATGTCGTCGATAAGCGCGAGCGTAACGTGTGCGAACAAACAGGCTGTCTATTAATGGGTTTAGTGAATAGACAGCTGTTACGGTAAGACGGTCACGTAGCAATTCGCTGTCGCCTAAATAACTGCAGCAAATTATTTCTAATGTAAATGTAGGCCTACCTCTGTCAAGGCGAAAATTGTTCGAGGGATCATCTTTGATTTTTTTGGCTAAAATGTTAGAAAATATGAACGAATGTGAAAACGAAGTCATTTCTTTTTTTGAACACAATTTGGACTCTTTGGTTGATTTTCATTCTCTTAGGCCTATCCGACGTTTTTCACCATTATAAAATAGCAGCTGTAAAAATAGCTGCTACACTGGTTGCCGTTAATTTTAAGGCAACTAACGGCTATTCATATCGTGATCGGGCCAGCTATTTATCCGGCGGCCGTCAAGGGTACTCGTAGGTACCGGCTAAGGCCGTGTCTCTGCGGTGGTACGACGAGCACCCTTCGTTTTCGTTTGATCGGATAAGTAACCCACAGGTTATTTATCCGGCCGCCGGACAAATATTCATCGCGTAACGGCGTAATTTCAAGCGTTATGTAAACGTATAGGTTTTGTGGCTGTTCTGACCGTGGTGTTTTTATTAATGTATAACTCTGTCTGTTTCTTTTTTAATGCAGGTTGATGTGCATCATGTTCTTGTTTTTGTCTGTTTTATCGACATCAACCAAAATCACCAAATTTGTTTGATGCACAGACCGTCAAGGCGTAACCGCAGCCTTTAGCTTGGTCACCAGCTAATTACGCAACAGAAATGACGCAGTTCCGACTTAGGCCTAAGCAATCTCGACACCAACGTGAAATGAGTGACATTGTTATTGCGGCTTTTATGCGAAAAGAAGAGCTAAGAACTAACAACATTCATAAAACTATAAGCATCGATCGTTTTTCCCAACAATAACTTAGTTTCTTGCGTACTAATATAGGCCTAACTTCTGAACATCAATTACAATAACAGCATCGATGCACGTGAAATTACGGCTTAATTTTGCCATTGACCTCCGACTTAACTGTTATTATAGCATTTGGCAGCGACGACATTACAGATTTTGAGTCTACAGTCTTGAAAAACGGTTTGGTTTTTCATGTTTTGCCACATGTCGAATTTCATACTTTTTGCCGTTCATCCGCAAAGTTTGACATTTTAACTGCGCAATATACGTCACCATAGTTGCACTTGTCGTACGCAAGTTTTTCGCAAATTTATAATTTTTCGATGTGGGAGGTCGTCTGATGAAAGAAAGACATCAATCACAACAAAGCTGATAAATCTTATTCAGTGTTTGAATTGCCGGGGGGGGGTTTGGGGGGTTGAACGCCCCAACTGTTATCTCAACCTCCTAACACACTGCCAAATTATGTTCTGGGAGGTCAGCTATATACCATATACATAGGATTTACATTATAATTTTCGTCGGGCTCTGACAGTCAAAAAGTTTAACCCCCATAGCTAATTTTTCACAATTCAAACACTGATCTTATTAACTGAAATAAAAACGCCGCGTGCTCTCGTATATATTATAGCGAACTTGCAAATTGTAGCCAAAATGTAGTTTAACCAAGCAACATCTGCAAGTGCCTGACTGCAAGACTACAGCAAAAGCGACAGCTTCCTACGGTCAAAGCCAAACGAAAATCAAGACAGAGTTGAAAACAAGTGTCATGGTCGGCGATTCCTGCCTCGCTTGGTCGGTTCATGGATCAGTGTTTCGGCCAGTGTCTTGGAGTTAAAACATTTATTTTAGTATTGTCTCGAGTAAATAGTGGTATCTCAACAAATTAATATAGTTTCGTCATGTTCTCGGCATATTTTTGATAGTATAATAAACAAATCAACTTTTTGGTTGGTTTCAGTAACTTGTCTGTACACGCTCTTACGTAACTGCAGGGTCTTGGCAAAAAATATGGCCTAGAGGCTATTCATGCATCTTGGGCTTACTCGAAGCAATGGACAGTGTATAGGCCAAGTTACTAAACGTAGTTCGGAACGCCAGTCAGATCGGTCTAAGATTCAACTAATCTTCAACTTCAAGTATACCTTGAAGCAAAGACGCTTCAAGTATTTGTGTCCGAGAGCGTTTAACCTCCGGATCAAAACAGCTCGGGTCGGTTCGAGTCCGGTCACGGGTCACAGCTATATTATATAGACCAAGAGTTTCAACTCTGCTTGTAGAAACTACATACCGTCAGCATGCATGTATCTATTTGTCTACTTACGAAGCAGATAAGAAATAAATGAAAAGAAAAGCGGTTAATAAGCTGGGCGTCTAGCTCAATGCACACGTGTGGTTGTAGGCTATAGTCAGCTTCTCTTGAAAGTATTATCTTAATATCACTGTAATATCACTGCAGCGTCTTTATACTTTGAACTACCTCTAGCTTTCAACATCCAAACACGACGATGATATACGAGTAAAATGCTACATTAAACGTGGGACCAGTGGCATAGCCAGGAAAAAGTATCAAAAAGAAAACAACTGAGCCGTGCATAGGCCTACATGTAGGCCTACACAGCAACGAATAACACCAGACGTACGAGGCACCGAGGAGCTAAAATGTGATTGTGAGCGGCTCGGTCGAAAACGATCTGGGTTTATATTTAGGCTTATCAGAACACTATTTTTAGCCAACTTGTCTAGTTCACAGACATTATGCCTACTTCCCCACGTAACAAAACTGAATTCGAAAAGTTTTTTTCAGGTTCTGGGAAATCAGTGCTTTCTCTATTTGTTGAACACTGTCTGGGAGAATCACGAGACGTGTGACAGTGAGTAGATCTGTTGTTGATAACTGCTTAGGTGGGAGAGGAGGCGGTTGCTGCTGGTGCGGCGCTCGGCGGCGACTGGCGTCTGCTTGCGATGACCGCAAGCAGCTGCAGCAGAGTGTCCACACTCCAGATGATCAGGCAGAAAAAGCCGAATACCTACACACGCAATGCAAAGAGAAGCATGATACAACTACAAATAATGCATAGAGTGAGATGAACATCGTCAACACAATGTCATACGCAACCTCTGCGAAGAGTTCCCGAGAACTTAATCATTTCAGAAAGTTTTGAAGATCGTGTGACTTAGGTCATCGGTTTCAGTGCATTTTGTTTCGTTATTTAATCGCTGGTTCATTGATAGCCTCTGCATACGTTAAAAAATAATCACGATGCCGCCTTCGCACGGCGCGCAGAAGCTTTCATTATAAACCGTCACATGGTAATTTGACATAATAAGGACTGTGCCGAAAAAGGGGGGAAATTAAGATATAATGTGAATTTAGCTCACTTTTCCATTTACTTTGGCTCCCAAACGATAGTATTCCGAAAGCATTGGCCTGCATCTAGCGCTTCATATCCTAAACGTCCAATATCGGTTGGGCCCCTACAAGAAGTTGAACACTACTGATAGGCCCCTATCTTCGGCGGTAATGTAGAAGGTAAGGTCAAATTTCGCGGAGACAAATTCCCGATTCAACGAAAACACTCAGAACAACAGTGTGACGGTTACCGCTGCAGCGATAGCTGGCTCGTAGTGATGATAGTGATAGCGATAGAGATAAGAATCGGCGATAATTGCGGCCAAGACGGCGCTGTTGATGGCGGCCGCAAACCAGAACAGCGAGAAGACGGCGTAAACGATCAGCTCCTGCACACAGCCCACCGACAGTAGGCCTAATTAGGCGCCAATTGTTAACGGTCACGAAAACTGTAACAAACATTATTTCTGGCCTTAGATAAATGAAATTGCTGCCACAGTTTTACCTCTTCAGAATATTTTCATTCAAAAATGTAAAATTTCGGACTGGGGTTTCCCTGTTTTGTGGGAATTAGGGGCAAGGTTGAAAGTCTGACACTCCATACACTCTGTAATGTACGAGTACATTTTAGATTATTTTTCAACTCACGCAATATCAGATTTTAAAATAAATGCACTTTTTATTTCCAATACCAATTATGCTGTCGGAAATTAACGCAATAAAACCAACCGGTTCTGAACGCTAAATCATAGTTATCATCATCATCATTTATTGAAACGCCAGATGGCAGCACAATCGCACAATGCAAACATAAAAAACATCAAAGTAAGGCGACTAAAAGCTAAAAAATGCTAAAAACATTACAAAACCAACGACGAAAACGTATACCAGACGGCATTCTTAACACTGTCTTTTGAAATACGGCACACATCCCCAACACCACAATAATATCCAACATTCACACAGCGAGCTCGCGTACCAGGTAAAAAAAAGATCTTAATAAAACATTTGTGGACAAAAACATTTTTCTCCAGAACAAAGTTTTTTCATCAATGATAAAAGTAGCAGACAATGGCTTAGTACAAAATTGTAGTGGTCTGACGCTCTCGCGTCAAAAACCACCAAAAATCCGTCTGAAACTGTAGTTTCAAATTACATTTATCTTATAAAACCCCAGTACTAATCATAAAACCTACCCTGACCTTAATCTGTAATAAGACTGCGTTGATGTACGTAACATAACCACGCTAACAAACAACGGAAACGGAAACAGTGAGGTTTCCTCCCAGAACCAATCTCGTGTGTTAAACCAGCGTCTGGACTGCATAAGTTCGTTTAACACTAGCGTATTACGTATCTTTCCTCAGACCATGATTTAACACAGGCCTTTACTTACAATAACGTAGGCGATTGTCTGGTCGGGGAAATAGTTGAGGATGTGAACGATGAAGGATACAGCAACATGGATGAAGGCAGCAATACCGACGAAGCTTGGCCAACCGAACCCCGGAACGACTGCACAGATGAACGCTATCAGCGACAGCACCTGTCAACATAATCATTCTACCAACAAATTATCACATTTGAGCGTTGTTGAACATCGGGGGAACTAAAGTTAAAACCCCACTTAACCACGACATTCGAATCCCCCCCAAAAAACATAAAAACACGGCAGATTGTTTTCAACAATTACTCCACTACGTCAAATAGTATCCAATAAAATAGATTTAGCACTTAATCAAAAACGGCGCAAGCTAGGATTATCAAATCTTCACCATCGGCTGCCTGGAAGACTCTAGTTTCGGGATCCGTAAAGCTTTTCATAAATTCGAAAGGCATCACCCCGAGCGAAAGCGCTAAATAACAGAGGGTAGGAAAAATTTGCGATTTTCAGCCAATAAGTTGCCGTATCTCAGAAACAGTGCAAGATAGGGCCAATGTTACTAATAATAACTAATAAGAAGTCGTACACTGGCTTTCGATTGGCACCGAAATCAATGACCTTGTGTGACCCTGAACTCCAAAATAGGGGGTTTTATGGGTTTTTGGCGATTTTCGGCTGCGAGACACATTTCAAGAGCGAATTGCGCCAATTTCAATGCATGCAGATAGACAAAAATAAGCTGCATGTGAAATTTTCAGCAATGAACATAGATTTCGACGTCTAAGTATCGATATCAAGGAAACCTGCGCACGAGAGCATCAAAAAGTGGTACCCGCGGAAAGTCGTTATTTTACCGCTGTTGGCCAGTCTTTCGTGAAGATGGTTGCAGATAGGCATGAGCATCTGCTTATCACAACAAGCACGTCGTATCAACATCAATGACTTTGAAAGACACTGAACTCCCAGAATTAAGGGTTTTATTGATTTTTGCAATCTTCGGCTGCGGCGCACACTTCAAGAGTGAATTGCGGCAAAATGGCTGGAGATAGACTAAGACAATTCAGGGACTGCCATAGGCTTTCGCGCGTGTCGCGAGTATTAGCTCAAATCTCTTTTTTTTTCTATCGGCCCGCAATGATAAATTTGACTGATTTTTACGCTCGATAGCAGAATGCTTCGCGCGTCTTGGCCATGGCCTGGGCGTCTTTTTATCCGTCTATCTGTCCGTCACACTGCTGTATTGTGTCAAAACGGTGCAAGTTAGGATAAAAAATTCTGACTGTTCGCTGTCCCAAAGACTCTAGTTTATAGTGAAAAAATTTCGTGCCCCTGGGTAAAGGCGTTCACCTCAAACTATGGCCTTAAATAGGGGTACCCCATAAAACGTTATTTTGCCTATATTGGCTCATATAGTGTGAAAACGGTTGCAGATAGGTACAAGACTTGCTGCATATTATAACAAGCACTGGTGACAGGCTTTTCAAATTTGTCAACATCGATGATTTGAACGACCTTGAACCTTCCAAAAAGGAGTTTATAGTGAAATTTTTGCAATTTCTGACTGCAGCGCACATTTCAACAGTAAATTGTGACGAAATAGCTGGAGATAGACCAAGACTACTGTACCTGCGTATGAAATTTTCAGCATTAAACGTAGATTTAGCAGCCCAAGTCCTAACCCGCTGAGTTCAAGGAGGCCTGCGCACGCGGGCGTCAAAGAGGCGTCTCCCCTAAAAAGTGGTTATTTTACTGCTACTGGCTGGTATAGCGTGAAAACGATTGCAGATAGGTACAGACATGCTGCTTATCATAATAAGCACTGGCAACGGCTTTTTAGATTTATTAACATCGATGACCTTGAACAACCTTGACCCCCCACCTTCCCCAAAGGGGTTTTAGTAATTTTTTTTACAATTTTTGGCTGCAGCACACATTTTAAGAGTGAATTGCAACGAAATGGCTGGAGATAGGCTAAACCAAGACAACCTGCGTATGAATTTTTTGGCATTAAACGCAGATTTTAGCACTTCAAGTCTCGACCCTCTAGATCCAAGTAGGTTCTGCGCAGGCGGGCATCAAAAAGGAATACCTTCTTAAAAAGAGACAGATACAGCCTGCGTATGCTATTTTTAGCATAAAAGTACATTTTCAACTATCTAAGTTTCGTCCTTCTTATAAATCAAAGAGTCTTCCGAACAGAGGCCTCAAATTTGGGTACTCCTTTAAAATGCACTATTATTTTTATTGCATGTTGTCGTACACGATTGCCCAGGTGGCAGGACCGCTGCTATCGCGCGTCACGTGACCTTTGCTCAAATTACCTGTTTTATTACACAGTTGTCCTAATGCGCCGCGGTACATGTCATGCTGTACGTGCATAGCTGAGCAGATGTCTGCATAATGTGTCGGATAGGGCGATGATGAGTTTCTATACACTGCCATAGTATTTATGTCACTATCTGCAGCGGTTTGGCCGCAATTTTCAACGTAAAGTTGCTGCTTGCACCATCATTCACGAGTGCGACGACTACTAACGGCACAATGTGCCAACAGCACGGTGCCAAAACAGTTAGCGTCGGCGACTCGTATCCTATAGTAGCGTTCGATAGCAGCGTTTAACATAGCATGTGTGGAACAGTAGTCATCTCTGGAGAATCGTTTTCTCTCTGAGACCAAATATAGCCGATACGGTCGGCCCTGCCAACAGTGCCAAACGACAGCTGGATTTCTTGTTTGGACTACTTCCATTTTTACTCGAGTAGAAGTTTTGACTACTTTATCCAGCGCTGTTTAAAAGTAAGGTACAAAATAAACTGGCCCCATTGTCATTTTGTCAGCATGCTGTCTCATCACGTCTGTGCAAGTGAAGTAGGCCTATGCGTACCAGCTCGACGATCTTAAGTATGCCGCTGATGCTCTTCACGAACGACACGCTCCATCCCTGCGTTGGTCCTCTGCTGCTGGAAGGTTGCGGCGAGTACTGCACCATCGCTGCAAGGTACACACACACACACACCTGTCTGATGGTCAGTGAAAATCGACACAGACTGTACACCACAGAACACTGACTATACAGCACACACATGCACAGAAAAGTGTCGTGCTTTATTTTTGGCTGTCCATGCTAATAGCAACAGCAAGTCATTTAAGAATTCCCGGCTGTGTTCCTAATCCGGAAAAACGTATTTGGATCAAGATCCAAGTCGCTACCAAAGTACAGCCCATAGTCTCATCTATCCAAAGATTCATCAGAAACGTTTTTACTTTTTTCAAAGTTCAACCAAGTCCAATTTTTTCTGGCTTTTGGCCACATTAAACGTCTGCCTCCGAAATTCGTTCATAAATTGTTTCGGGTTCAAGACCAGAGAACACTTCTACCTTTTGATCCTACTTCGGTGACGCCCGGTCGCGCCTCGAGACAAACTTTGCGTTAGAATCGTACGAAATAATTATTATCGTGCGACATATTTACAGACGGATACAGAAAAACTGCAGCAAAACCGTCGTCAAAACGGTCAAATCTGGTAGTAGTTTGCAAGAACGTTCAGACGTAGGCCTACCTGGAGGAGGGACAAAGCAGCGACGAGCAGCCCGATATACAAGCGTACAGAGTCTCACAATGAGTGCGTGTTTTTTTTCACTCAGTCAACGATACAAGACGACTGAAAGCTTCAGCGGATCGCATCGCAAATGCTGCAGCTCAATACCAGCCGCATCTCACATCTCTACGACTGCATGCTGTTGCCGTGCTCTAGCCACTAATCACTTCAGCCGACTCTGCCACCAGCAATATGCGTTTGTCGGATTTTTGCAGCAATCTGCCCGCTAACAGCACGATCCAATAAAAAGGAAAGCCCCAGAGTTTTTGGTCATAACTGCGTCAAATATTGACCATTTTTTACGCGCGACAGCCCTATCACACTCTGCAGCCCTATCAAAACGGTGCAAGCTAAGATTACGAAATCTTCACTGTGGCTGTCATAAGTACTCTATTTTATCGTAACAAAATTTCGTACCCCTGGGTGAGGGGGTTTCCCTCGAACGAAAGCGTTAAAAAGCAATTAAGAGGGGTACCCCTAAAGCACTGGTGACGAGCTTTTTTTAGATCTTTCAACATCGATAACCTTGAACGATTTTAAACCCCAAAAATAGGCGGTTTGAGTGATTTTTTGCAAGTTTCGGCTGCGGCGCACATTTCAAGAGTGAATTTGGCCGAAATGGCTGGAGATAGATCTGAGATAAATACGGCCTGCGTGTGCTATTTTTAGCATAAAAAGTACATTTTCAACTATCTAAGTTTCGTCCTTCTTATAATTCAAAGAGTCTTCCGTACAGAGGCCTCAAATTTGGGTACTTTTTAAAGATGCATTATTATTTTATTGCACGCTGTAGACTGATTGACTAGACGGCAGAACCGCTGCTGTCGCGCGTTTCGTGAGCTTTGCTCAAATTACTTGTCAAAAATTTTTGTCGACAAAAAGGTCGTGTTTCTGCGGCGACGAACACTCCAGGTGCTCGTTGTACCGCCGTAGACACGACGGCAGCCGGGTAACTGACGACCTCAACCTTAGCAAGCAGGGAATCACGGATCGCTAGTCGGCAAATTTCGTACTTGCCTGCAGCAGCGTCGAATTTATCACCAATATTATACGCTTAGTTTTGGTGTGCATTATTGTCACATAAATCTTTGAAATATGCTAACTCTAACCATAAACCCTATACCATAATATAAACGCTAATTCTGGTAACTACGCGTAATGCAATTAGCCTGCGCCAAGCGACATTGGTGCCGAGCGACATTGTGAGTGCGACTGAGTTTTTCGTTTTTCTTCATTGCTGTAAAAATAGTCTACAGGCTATTGTTACCGATGCCGGACGAATATTCATCGCGTAATTTTAAGCAGTTGGGCTGCTGATGGAGGCACCCTTTATTTATGACATCAGCTACTCCAGTTCCTCAAATCTCTCAAAGCACCGACTACTTTTACTGATGTTACCTTACTAAGTATCGTGGCACCTACACTCCTGTAGTAATACGAGATGTAGTTATCTACAGGGTGGGCCAAAAATGGCACAAAATGTTTATACGCTAATAACTCTATCAAATATTAACCGATTTTTATTTTTCCACTTTCGTAATTAAAAGAAAATTCGTAGTAGCGCTATCACTAAAGATCCCACCACACCTCAAGTGTGTTGCTACACTATCTAGTGAAATATCAGTGTCTTAATTGTCGTGAATTGTCAACATTGATAAACCATCTATGACAAAGCACCCCAAAACAGCATAATCGACAGGATTTAAGTTCGGGCTGTTTGGAAGTCACACGTCAGGCTCAATCAACGTTGATCATGCAATTGGTCATTGTCGTCGCCGGCTTGAGTGCGATGTCTGACATTTCACAAGGTAGTGTAATGACACCTATGAGGTGGGATTGGATTTTTAGTGTTAATGTTATTACAAATTTTCTGCTAATTTCGACAGTGAAAGAATTTTAAGAATAGATTAATATTTGATGAAGTTATTGGCATATAAAAATGTTTTGCCATTTTTGGCCCACCGTGTATACGCTGTTAAATGCATCAATGTTATCCAGACTCCAGAGAAGGTTTACAGTTTGAGTATAGGCCTAGCCACTTTCGGAATCTACTGCGGAACCACTCTAGAGTGCCATAACAAGCAATAAGTAATAAATAATACGAATACTTACTTACGTACGTTGTATGAATACGGCCTACAGCTAAGCCTATATTATGGAAGTGCAACACTTACTGTAAACTTGCCAGCATTAGTATTTGTGAGGACAGTTTTATGGGCTTTATTTCTCCCCGCACACCATCCCCTTTAATTTTAATTTTATTGCCACAATAACCGGTGAAGGTTAAAGGCTTTAGATCAGAACTACAGAAAGTATAACAGGCCTATAAAGCACCACGAAATGCGAAGGCTGGAAAACCCTAGGTTTTTACAGAAAATTTTTAGGTTTTAGCTTTTTAAAGTTTTTTTGTAGATTATTAAGGTTGTGAAAAGTTTTTGTCTAATAAACACCGTGCACAAATTACAACCCAGAAAAAACGTGTTATAGGCCCCACACAGACCCCTACATCTTCTTATGAGTGAACGATATAAAAGGCATTATAACAAAGGCCTAATAACGTGATGAAAGTCGTAACTCAAAAATCACGACTAAAGTATGAATTAGAATATGTCATGTAATAAATTTTGCAACAAATAAAAAACTTTTAAAAACCTAAAACTAAATTTTTGAGGTTTTTAAAAGGTTTTTAAAAATCTTAAAAACTTACGGTAGGTTATTTGGACCACTTTTCCAGCCCTGTAAATGCAGGTCTAACGGCCTGTTTTATTTTCTTTGCGGTAGCTCAGATTCTTTTTTTGGCAATTATCATAATTTACGGCTATAGTTTCGAATTTTCAAGCGTATGGCCAAAGCAAAAATTGTTGAATGTCTACAATCTTTGAACTGTAGCTTTCAAGCTGTTTCTAAATCAAAACCTACAAACTACCACATTTTTACGAAGAAAGAAATACTCTATTATTCGTCATCCAAAAATTCCCAATATTGCGGTTGCTGTAACATAATAATTCCAGTATTCACCGCAGGCAACGGCTTAATAGCTGAAGCGCGTATGGAGTGCAGGCGCCGAGATTTAGGTGAACCGAAGGATGATTAACCACGGTGCAGAAGATATAGGAAGCTGCAGAAATAGCGGCGCGTACAGCTACATTCGCATGCAGCAATGCGAGAACTTCTGTTAGCTGAGGAGCATGGGATGTATACAGTGTACATGTATGTATTACAGCCGCTGCAACGCTCCCGGGAAGGCGCCGTTAGGCCTATGCAGGTAAACATTGCCAATGCTGTACCGTTCCAACGAAAGTGTGTCATGTGAGACGAGACATACCAAAGATTACTGCTAGGCAACACGCATCTCATAACACTGTAATAACGGTGTCTCGGGCGATTTATTTGCAAAAAACACAAGTACTGCGCGTATGATTTTTTTTTATAAACGATGCTGAAATCGTCTAAATGCTCCACAGAGTGCCTAAATAAAAAGTAAGCCCCTAAGTGTATGTTATAACTGCATCAAATATTGACATATTTCTTTTTTTTCACCAATACACTCTGCAGTAAGTTGGCAACAGTGATCACTGACGATCCAACCACACTCCAGATGTGTCGCTACATTACCCTGTAAAAATACATAGTCAACTGTAACTTATTACTAAAGCAGACTATAATTTTACGACCTGTTTAAGGTGTGATTGCTAGTGCGCTTCAAGTTTACCAAATGGGGCTACTAAAATAAATCTGAATATAATTAGTATTTTGAGAAACTGTTAATGTATAAACTTTAGAGACTTACGTGTTGCGGACGACTCGGTACTTTCGTTGTCTACATTTGCATAAAACTAAGTAGTGTATAGGGGCCTATGCAACAATAACAAAGTCAGATAAATAACATACAGTATCAACCAATAAAAACATAAAGTTTATACTGAGAATAAACTCTCATTAGTCTATAGTTTGCTCCGGGCATGAAAATTTCTCTATAAACTCAGTAAGCTGAATTTTGTCCGTACGTCTGCAATGCCAGGACTATGAAACCAACGCACATTAGAATAAACAGCGTACAGTTCTGTTTGCATCATAAAATTTTGCTGTAGGCTTACATCCACCACTGCAAACTGACTGATTGATAATCGTTTATTATGACACAACAACCGTGCATCACACAGCAAAGCAAGTGAAACTACTGAAAACACACTCTACTAAATACAATAAAAATAAAAAGCAAATACAAACTAAACTAACTAAACTAAAATACACGAAACGAAACTAAACTAAACAAACATCTGTTAAGACATAACGCCTTTAAAAGGTTAGAATTACACTGTGGTAACACAAAGTTACGACTGCGTTCCCGTAGTTCATGATCATGACCGAACATTTAAAAAATGCACATAATTCTGCACATAGTTTCTTTCACTTTATGATGGTGGCACGGAATGGTTAAACCCCTGCCGCACTTGCCCCAGCACGGCCTCTACCGCGTGCTAAAAAGCACGAGTCACGTGAGATTTGGCAAACCAGATTTACGACTCTACCACCTGGCTACAGAGCTCCGACCGAGATATTGCTCGGGACCGGTAACGAAAATAGCTGTCAATCCGTCCGTGGCGGTTCACGTCCTTGGCAAGCACATAAACAAACGACCGCGATCGAAGACTGACGGCGAGGCGAGGTGAACATCTGAGTAGAACGGGGAGGAGTTGACTTAAGTATATATCTGAGACGTGGTATTAGATTTAGCGTGCAACTCAACACTTACTGTAGGCTACTAGGCTAGGTCATTGCAGCCACGATGCGCATCAGTGGCGTCGTGGGTTACGACAACAGGGGGGAGGGGGCAGGAAGCTGAAATTTCAGTGGCGTCATTTCAGTAAATCATTGCCGGGTTTCAGTCTACGCAACGTAGGCCTATTGTTTTTGCAGCAGCAACACTGTTTTAAAAGTACGATTTACATTTTTTTTAAATTTTTAAACATAGATTCTTGGGACAGAGGGTCCGAAGACCCTTCTAGCAGTCTAAATGACGCCCTGTGCAATTTTCCGACAGATGAGATTATGTCTTTAAATAGACTCATAGGTTGAAACGTAACTTCATAAGTTATAAAAAAATTCCTCAAACATACAACCTTTTACGATTGTTTTTGTTGACGTTTCGGCAATCGCTGCTGCCTTCGTCGGAACATACAGATAACGTACAACTAAACTAAAAAAGCCAAATTTTCACAACTAGTATTATGAGAAACGAAAGTACGGAGCTGACGCACTGTTCTATAAGCGGTAGCTGAGTTTCCTATTGATATAAGAAGAAAATTGCAACAGATACTCGCCGATGCATGACAGGCCTATTTCAATGGCATTACAAAATTATCATTGTGCAAAAACGAACTATTTCAACTATTTCAAGTGGTGTGCTAGCAAATTTGGTCATTCTCTAACGAGTATAAAAATTTGGGGGCGCAGCACCCCCTATGGGCCGAGACATGATTTTCCGAAAAAATCGACTTTGCTGGGTCCAAATTCAGGAAAAAATGCCGTCGTCGTAACGTTGTCCAATTTTAGACATCTTTACCCGTTTCGGAGATATTCGCCATCAAAGTTTGAAGTCGTCTGAAATCACGACAAATTTTGCATGTTTTTGGCTTCTATTTTTTAAGGAGGACTCCTCCCTCGAATCGCGCCAGTATAGCTACGCCGGCTGTGCCGTGGTTGCCGCTGGCTGTCTTGTCTTGCTCGCCGCCACAATCTGTAGTAGAGTGTCTATTGCCCAG
>Ga0209454_1001629_pt1 | contig 14333 bp, 4 predicted proteins | sample WorMetHERISLAND1_2_FD_187400 | JGI IMG/M metagenome (GOLD analysis project Ga0209454, IMG submission 187400) | Marine gutless worms symbiont microbial communities from Max Planck institute for Marine Microbiology, Germany - Olavius geniculatus... | ecosystem: Host-associated > Annelida >...
GCATGAATTTTTGTATCATCTAAACTTTCTCTAGTTTTTTTGTTGTATGGCCTAAAGTGAATAGGATAGGCCCACGTGTGATATTTGTAGGATTAGGCTTATCTTCATTGTACGATAACGAATGGCCGTACACTTATTCACTTTAGGCCATACAACAAAAAAACTAGAGAAAGTTTAGATGATACAAAAATTCATGCGTTATAATAATTTCTAACAAATAATAATAAAGTAGTTTGACAATGTATCGAAAGCTCAAATTGCACGAAGTGCGGACCTTATAAATGCGTGCGATAATCACTGCAGTCAGTTCAAAGCATTCTCGCAAAACAATTTTTTTGTACGTCAAAATAGTTATGCATAACACTTAATACAAAAATACTTGATGGTGTTTACGTTTTATTCTCTACTTTTTTTCTGAATCAATTTTATGCAATTAGCAACACAATGAAAAAAATTATTAAACATAGGCCTACATACTTGTTTTACAACATTGTCTTAAATTACTCATTTATTTCTTAATTTTCATTTTTTACAAAATAACAAAAACGTACTTGTGGAATACTGTAGGCATGTAGCATTGTTTAGAGTCTATCTTTAAGACTGTCGCCAAATTTTTCACACAATTGTTTAAATTTTAATTGTGAACGAAAGTTTATCATATTATAGGTGTCATATGGACTAGACGCTAGCCATTGTAAAAATTCTATAAAGATGGCTAAACATGATTATTCATTAGTAACATATCATGTAAAAATTTAAGCAAAAGTTTAACATGTGTTTGTTCTTGAACTATTATACAAGAGGCAGCTGTACAATATCCTAAAATTGTGAAATACTGTGGATTCTTTTTAGGCTTCCTGTTCTGCTATGGGCGCTGTACAACTTATTGTAGTTTTGCTATATGTCTTTTATTTGCTACGAATTAGTTATAAACTTACAGCACACTGCCCAACAAATTGTTGATATTTTAATTTTAGTTAGTATTTTGCGCAAATTTTTGTAGCGTTAGCGTTATTTAAAAAGCACGCAAAAATGTTTTTGCAACACTGTTGAATTGACAATTTTGAAAACAATCAATTCTTTCGGTTTTTATTGATAGTTAGCATTTTTTAAAATTAAAACATTGTTAGCAATTTTTATTAAAAGTGTAGTTTAGACTATAGTTATCATAAAGAACCAAAAAGATGTAGCCGGCCAAATGCTTGAATAGGCCCACCTTTCCAGCGTTCGATCACGGTGCCCGCACACAATGTGAGCAGATAAAATATGAGAAAAAAAAGAATAAACCTTCTCTGCAAATTTGTAGCGCTGCGTACGTTTCGCTCTGGGTGTGAAGTAATAAATTACTCTTACAGTCGTACGGACATCTGTCTTGTTTATGCTAATTTCAACACAAGGCCTAAATTTCGTTCCATCGACACGATTCGCGCCATACGTTCGCACGCCGCCGCAGATGCCAGTTGCAACTTATGCTAATGCACCGTTGAAGAACAACTTCGAGCATAATCGGTCCCAGAAGATCTAACCTTTCTCTAGGCCTACGCGGTCCTTTCTCATCTTCTGGGTTAATTGCTCTCCGCGGGCCCATTTATATTATTCAACCTGTCGGCGGTGCAATTGCTTTAATGTTCAATGCTAAATTCTGTCTGTAAAGCGCGTTATATCAATCAGGCATTAAGAACAGGAGATAGGCCTATGCTTTTCATAAAAGTTATTTGTTGGTTTACAATAAACTGAATAGGCCTAGGCTGTGAGAAAAGTTGTGACAGTAGAATAATTGCACTGTCGGAAATTTCTATAGCGAACAAAAGCAGCCTATATGCCTCGTGGCAAATTTTTACAAGATTTTTGCAACAGTTGATTTTATATACTATATTTTTTTAATCGTCATTGTACTTTCTCCGCTGACCTGTCACCTGAGCGACCTGACCCAGTTATTAGTGCATCCAGGCAGAGCAACAGATAGGGGTACGTTACCCCGGGCCCCGCGACGTGTGGGGCCCCGCCGTCGCTCACAAGTATAAATTACACCAGAATGCGCCATTTAAAAAAATTCAAAAGTTTTCTTTCCAGAAGAGCCTTACAAGAGTGTTTTTCCGGGCCCCGCTGTGGCTCTCGACGTCTCTGGATGCATCTGATCCATGAATTAACGTGAGAATGCATTATAATAATAATTTTTAATCTCTTGATCCCTGCCATCTCCGCTCGCAAAGTCGACTTAAATCGTAGATCGTAAGCCTATACGTTATGGTACCAAGCCATAGATGTGTACAGCGACCGTGGTACGAGCGGATACGTCAGATATCACTGACGTTGAGTAATGAAATTGTCAAACTTCCGCGGCCCACGACAGCCAATTTAGTTCGATATCTCGCTCGATAAATTATACTCGTCGTCGTCGATACGACCCCGCCCGCCTCAGTCGTGCACTAACCGGTCCGGTCACTCATCGATGACTGATCGCCACTATGCAACGCCAGTCGCGATCACTGCAGTACGTGCCACTGCTGCAAAAGTTGTCTTCAATCGTCGCATAAAAGCTGCAATATCGGGCGGCCGTTAATTTCTCGCGTTAACGAACAATAATTAAGCCTATAGTGTTCGTCTCTTAGAGGTGATGGTCTGGCTTAATTGGTAACGTCGTTGGTCGCATCAACGAAGTTAATCAACGCCGGGCCCGGTTAGTACTTGGATGGGTGACCGTCGACAGGCGGGTAAACCATCTCGGTATGTAACCAGTCACCCAGGTCAACTCAGCCTGGCCATCTCTCCGTGGGTAGGCGCAAATGAGTACCAACGGAAGCTGGGATGTAAACAGGCACAGCCCCGTATTCGTGGTCTGGCAGTGTACACTGGTGTCTGACTCAAAACTAAGGAAACAGAGATGGCGCCGCCCTATAGGCCTCACAGCTTAGAAAGAACCTTACTTTATGCTCGTGGCTTGGTTGATGGCGTAAAAATTAGGACTTTGGTCTTACGTCGTGAGTTCAGGTCGATCTCAAGTGGTTACTACCATCTGTGGTCAGGTAAACGGTATACAACTAACACCACGATCAACTCAGTTTTCTATCTCTCCCGGATAGATTACATAACGATTTTTTAACGTGGCCCAAGTAAAAAACCTCAAGGTCTACAAATAAAACCCCAAATCACGACAAACTACGTATGAGTGTCTGGAAGCCACGACAGTGTGTCACGTGTGACAATGTCTGGTGGCCTGACGAACGTCCAAGACACGCGGAAAACGCGGCTGCCAAAGTGGCGGCGCCACACACAATCCACATCTGAACGGCATCTTAGGCAAACGTCGCAGGTCATCCAGCAAATAGCGGCAAGACGATGTCAAGTTGTCGATCAACTCATTGATGGGCAGCGGCTGCAAGTTGATGTTGTCCTCCGCAACGGCCGCGGGGCCTGGACCTCTCACGCCCAAGCCTCGCAGACCACACAGTCCTGGCGGCGAGTGACATCAGCGAAGCTGTACTCGGCTTGCAACCATAGCCATAGCAGCTGACCACGACTGTAGACTTGGTCACGCATGGTTGAACATGTAGGACACAGGGAACATGGCCACGGCCAACAGTCTAGCTAGGCTTGAGCACGAAGCAGGTTTTCCAGGCGAAATATTCCACGAGGATTCGGCAAACTGGAAAATAACATGAACCTTCGTACTCCAGAAACCACAGGCTAGAACGCAGTCGTACTTTCAGCAAGCAGAAACGCGTATGGCCGCAGTATTCATACAAATTTGTCGGACACGATGCCACGTAGCTTGGAGGCGCGTTCACATTGTGTTGGGTGGTAAATAACATTGTGTGATCCCTATATGGCCTGTGACGCTTCATAGCTTTGCGATGGGTTTCTCATAGAAATCTATTTAACCATTTAACCATTTAAACATGCATAATATATACAGTACCACCATCCGATCAGACCCACTTGACTGCAAAGCTGAGTTACGATGCAAGCTGTATTAATTTATGTTTCACGGAGAAAAACGATAAGGATAGACTGTGACAGTCAAACTGAGTCAATTTTGGTGTCGTTCACAGTAATTGCGACTGTGGCAAACAACCAGGTTGACTTAACCTGGCCATTGGTATATAAAGCAAAAAAAACTAGAAAGCAGTCATAGCCCGCAGGTACCTCCGCCAAGGCAAAGCTATTTGCCAGGTGGCGTCACCATATTCGCTTTGCCAGCGGTTCCCTTATGCCCTCTTTAACGCAATGGTAACGCAAATTTCAAAGTGATCCAAAATCCAGGATTTCTGCCGGATCACCCTTAAAATTTAATCACTTGTAGTTTATGCCATGCCCGATATTCCCTCAAAATTTCAGAAAGATCCGTCCATAACTTTTTGAGTTATCTCGCTAACACACAGACAGACAGACAAACAAACAAACAAACTCTGGCAAAAACAAAACCTCCTTGGCGGAGGTAATTGAAGTAAAATAATGTATAGCTCTTAATAAGATACCCAACACAGAGCTGCGGAGCGTCACCTGCCATATATGATCACATAGTGTTACCTGCCACCTGACACAGGTGAATGCGCTCCGCCTTAACGCCAGCCAGACAGGCAGACATTTACCTACCCCTAAGGAACGTAATGCTGAGTTGACCTTGGTGTTGGTTCATATCTGGACGGTCCACCTGTCCGCAGACAGTCACCCGTTTGAGTTGTAGTAACCCGCTTGTTAGTGACTCGACCGTGAGTTGAACCCACGACCTTTCGATCGTAAGTTCGACACCCTGCCGTTACACAACCAAGCCATCGGTACTAACACTAGTCACGGCTGCCGGCCAGAGAGACGAAGACGAATTTCACATAACGGTACACTTCTATTGTTGGCAAATTGGTCTGTAGTCGACTAAAGCGTCTGGCTGTACGCTACGTGCATCCAATTCAACACTGACTGGCTAAAAGCTCCATTCATTCGGTGACGCAACGATCCAATAATGTGCAGTATTTGAAAAGTCTGGCGCGGCATTTCACACACAGGACTCGGCGTGTCGTCGTGTCGACGCAAGACGTGACGGCACCGTGCACCGTGCAATGAATTTATCTCTCCACGCTGCGTGCGACGTCATTCACTTGCCGCTGCGATGTTTCGCATCGTAATAATGCAGCTCGTCGTCGTCGTCGTCGTCGTTGGAGGGCCGCGCAGTCGCTGAAACTGACGAGTGACGAGAGCGATGCCGTGCGGATAGACTGCTCCGTCTTGCCAGTCTATACCCTGTACTTCCCGACAGGGTTCGTCCAATGACTCACCGAGGCCTCTACAGCTAATCAGCTATTGTTGCAATACACGTTAAACGATTGAAAAATATAGACTATTATTGCACAACAATGACATTGTTTTTACGCTTTCGCCGACGTATTGGTTGGAAGCATCATGTTCTCAAAGTGTTCGTGCATGCAAACATTGTTGGCACGATCTCTTGAGTATTTGTTGACGGAACTTGACCAAACTTTCATTACTAACGGACTTTGGGGCAAGGATGAACGCGTAAAATTTTCGGGTCAGAAGGCCAAGGGTCAAGGTCAAGGTCAGGGTCAAGGTCAAAATCAAATATGCCACAAACATGCACTTTTTAGTCTTGTTAGCAAGATATTTAGAGTTTTAGTTGTCACTTGTTGGCAGAGGCATAATAGTCGACAGAGTCGTAACCAACATCTACTTTTGTTATTGCTTCATCTTGCGGTCTGCGATTGCGCTAGAAAACGTTTAAGTTTTTCAGATAAAAAGTTTGGTGCCAGAAATGCTCAGCAAAGCTCTACAAAGAGTTTAATGAAAGTTAGCAGTTCACTTTCTGCACACGATGTATACCGATGAAGCAGAAAAAAATGCCACTGGATATATAGATCATGTTCGCATCGTACGCGTTGGAATTAGCATTTTGTAACGATTGCTATTTGCATTCACTTTGGTCGCTTATTGTTTCGTTCGTTCACGCCGTATAGTCAGCGGCTGTTAACCCGCACTGCCGTCGCAGGTCTTTTATATACAGTAGCGATGAATGCTGAAAACGATCTATATGAATGCAAGCAGAGTGAATGGAGTAAACTGTAGTGATAGCGCTCAGACTCAGCGTTTAATGGCAACGAACAATAACTACCCAAGAAAGCAAAGAGATGCAATCTGGCTTGAATGCAACAAGATGTGAGCCAGTACAGGGGAGAGTAGAAGGGTGAGGGGTCGGCATCACGCCGTTTTATGACCCTTAACGACGCCGGGCCAATACCAGCGAAGAACAGATACTATAGACCATACAAGGCGATTTTCTCACCACGAGCACTGATCGTCGCCTCGCATAGAGATGCTAATATCTACGAACGTCGATGATGCGACGTCCGGCGCGACACGTCAAATCTACACCTGTACGTTATTTGTCTGCATCTACCTGGATTGGCTCAGGCTGTTCAGGTGATGTGCAATATAGAGTTCACGAAAATAGAAGCCTTCTGGCACGATGTCGTCGGTGGATATATAGGATCGTTTTGATGGATCTGTGAATTGCTGTCACACCTTCTCGTAACACTTCTGTAACTTCCAGGTTACGTTTTAGCACACATCTCGCTCGCGCAACCTTACGAACAAAAAAATCAATCATTTGTAAACTTTGCCTTTAATAAATACAATTCCTTCTCTACGTGTTCAGTTTTCTGTCATATTGTAACCTTGTTGTCCGTACAGCAGGCGGTCGACACTAAAATAAGCATAATTCTTGCTGGTTTCAATTTGTTTATCTTTATTCGCAGTAAGTCTTCTGGAAGGCGCACGGGTAACGCAGAACAATAGGCTACAATGTTGTGAGACATTTTTCGTTGTGTTGTTTTCAATCGACAGCTACTACCTAGGTGACAGAATTTAACAGCTGCGGTGACAGCGAACAAAATAGAACACGTACAATCGAAAGTTTTTCTGGACAGCGGTACTTATAGTGCAAAGCGCGGTATTGTTACCATAAGTTGTCTGTCCGTCTGTTTGTAGTCTTCTGTCTGCAAGACAGTACTATGCACATATCTGGTGCCGCGCTGTCAGGTCTCGCGATGTCCACCCTTGCTATATGGTGCCGCAATGTCAGATCTCGCGTTTTGTACCCTTGCGATCCGGTGCGGCGGTGCCACGTTGTCAGGTTCCGCAATGTCCACCCCTGCGATCTGGTGCCACGTTGTGCAGTTCCGCAATGTCAGTCCCCGCAATTCTGATGGTCTCGTAATGTCAGGTCTCGCGATTTTAGTCGCCCCGTAGCATATCGTGGTCATATAATCAAGTGCCTTGAAAAACAATTACCCGAGTAACTAGCTTAATATCTTCGCATCTCTAAGTCCCAAATTTGGCAACATGGCTTCTGGGAAACATTTGCAATTTTTGGCCGGGACTGGGCTGGCTGTTTTCGGCAAAAATGTAATACACCAATTTCTGCAACGGTGCATGCTATCGCTGACTAACAGGAAGTTTTGTAACGCTTTCCCTTGCTAACGAAATCAACGACCGCGGATAAACCTAAACGGCCATTTTTTTTTGCATCGCGCGCGCGGTCGTCTTACGACAGCAAACCTGTTTGCTGTAGGGCCACAGCAACTCGCTAATGTGTGCGCTCATTTTACCTGCCTTTAATACAATCTTTCATTACTTAAATCGTTAAAAGCCGTTATCATTCTATTTTTCCCAGCAAAGATAACGCTATTGTAGCATGTTTTTAAAAACTTTTGTGATATAGTTTAGCTGTTTGTAACTTTCTCTTTTTCTTAACTTGCCTATATGTTGTTATACTTATTGGTATACTGCCAGTACCGACTTAGAACAGTTAACACGGGGCGCTAAATTTGCAGGACGTAAAAATGAGGGACCGCAAAAGAAGAATAACTGGAAATGCTGAAAAATGAAACTGACGGACTAAATCAGGTGGTGAAAATCGCAAGAACATGAAAATGACAGATTTCAAGGGTTACAAACAACGTCACGTTTTGAAGAAAGTAGCGAATGCAGTAAAAACAGAAAAGCTTTATCTGCAGAACGACGCTCGCTTTGACAACAGAGCGATATTCCAGATTGCAGTTTCTCAGAGCGATCAGTCACAGTCAGGACGCTCCCGCCGAAGCATTCCAGTTCACGTCGGACGACAACGGCGACGACGACGATGACTCGTTGACTGTACGCCGTCAGCCACTGACAGCGTCACCGTAGCTGCTGCAACAGCTAATCCACAGCCTGATATGGGTGTGAGGTCTGCCTCATCGCACCACGCTTTAAACTAGATCTTGTTTCTTGTAGACATTCTTGTTTTCTATTTTAGCTGTTCGCAAACTATGCCAGACATGCCCAGCAGCTGCTCCGTAGTGGCGGTTTTAGTCCCGGGCCAAGCCCCCGCCTCCGGTTTTGCTCCAAGCCCCTTCCCCAGTTTCGTGGCCACCCTAATTTTTTTTCAAAGAAAACACAAATATCTGATTTCTTTGCGTTACCAAATTTTTGAAAAGTGGACAAATTTGTAGCTTCCATTAAATGCCCAAAAACCAAAAGTGCTTCAGCTTCAGGAGGCTTTGCCCCTGACTCCCCACTAGGGGCTCTGCCTCTGGACCCCGCTGGGGGCTCCGCCCCCAGACCTCCGTTATAGGCTCGCGCTACTGCTCTCGCCATGGAGGCCGTCCCCTCCAGATATTGAGGGCTAGGACCGCCACTGCTAATCCGCTACCATCAGAACACCGATCGAGCGCGTTCTGCATGTATTCGTGTAAACTGTAAATGAAACATAGAGACTCAAGTTTATCGATCTTGTTCGACATTTGTGGTTTCGGAACTTGCGCGCGAACTTCGTGGCACTAATAAAAACTATCTGGTAAAAAGTTTTGCTGTGCAAAATAATACTTACATAGCTACTTATCAAATGACTTGGTTCTGCATTTTCCACCTTTGCGATTTGATACGTCATTTTCATGGTTCTGCATTTGCCACGCAGTTTTTTAACCAACAAACAAACGAGTGTACCGACTGTAATGTTGTCCGTTATCTAGAAAACGTTTAGGCGCGTGAGAGTGACGTAACTGAATTGGACTGAACTGACATGGTTTAGTTTTTGACGAACTGGGCAAGCAGTAATGCATTACAATAGACACCGTCTAAACAGCGTCGGTGGCCTACGTGACTACGTTTACGTACGCGTCGAACAATGATCAATAAGCTTGCCTTGTTTGCACATTAGTCAGTTCGTCAAAAACTAAACCATGTCAGTTCATTTTAGTTTAGTTCAGTTACGTCGCTTTGTACGCGCTTTTAGAGGTGTCTAGTATTGAGAAAGCACTTCCACTTTTGAAGAAAGGAAAAAGTGATAAATACAGTATGATAAATACAGTATAACTGAATCTGCCGCTAGAAGAGTTAAGTCGAGCGGGTCTAAGTCGGGTCTGCTGCGAACGATGCCAGTACCTGATAGTAGAGTTCATTACGAGTTTAATCAGCAGAGATTCGCCGCTTGGCTGCACTGCAGTGCAGGGTGGTCGTAGTGGCGTAGACAATAAAAGCTTAAAAGACCCATCCCCAAATCTTTCAGACAAGCCAATCTCACGCTTAAACTGCACCAAATTTGGTCTGTTGATTCCCAGAAAAAAATAATACAAATTGTTACCACCAGATGTTTTATTTTACAGATGTAATGCCCCAAATTTGATTTCGGCTAGAGATCCGCCCCACACTCCGCTAGGAAAGCTCACACTGCTCCCACAGACCCTCCTAGCTAGATTTTACGTGTTCTACTTCTAAGAGCAGCTAAGTAAAGGGGAGAATAGAAGACAGAAAAAAGAGGCAAAAGAAAGTGAGAGAGGAAAAAGAGAGGAAGAAAAAAGAAAGGGATCGATTTCCCCCAATTCACATTTCTGGCTACGCCACTGACTAGTCGTACTCCTACAGCACGCACCTTGCATATTCACGCTGTAGCGGCGAGTCATCGATCAGTCACAGAGAAATTGATCTGAGCTTCACGCCATAAGAACTAGATAAACGCGCACTTGTATGCCAAGATGCCGAAATTACTAGGGCATGATAATTTCGGCCGTACGATTCATTCTGCATTGTGATAAGCACGTGCGTGCGATGCATGTGAATGTAAGCATTTTCATTTTGTTGCCAAATGCATGACATTTCCCGTATATTGACAGCGGTATTATAGCAGTTGCAAAGTAGTGCAGTACAGTGTAAAAACTTCTGTAGAATGCTAAACTAATAAAATCTATTAAATATTTTTAACAGATGTTATACTACTTCATTTCTCACGCATTAGCTCATGCCAATCAGCTATCACTTTCGAGGTTGTAAAACGCTTCTAGTCACGAGTCCTGCTCGTGTAAGGAGCGCTATAAAAAGTACTGGACTTTATTGTTTTTTACCTTTCTATTACGATTATAAACACCGACATGTTGACTGCAACAGCAAAAATTCTTTTTTTTCATTTTCAGCCGATTTGTCCGTTAGGTTTCCTTTAAGTCGGCTAGACGTACGTAATAGAAATAACTTGTGTCTGCCCTTTACTTCACTTCAGGCCTCTTATATTGTGTTCGGACATGGGAACAGCGTCGTTATTCATCGAGCCAAAAATATTTTTGTTTAGAGTTTAATTTTTAAGTTTAATTAAGATACCAACAAAAAACACAGCTAATCTTATTACTTCATGTTTAACTACATGCGAGTACACTTATTGGTGACAAACTTAAGGCGCATAATAATAAAAACACAATTACAGCGTGATATATAATTTTGTACAGCGACACAATGGCGTAGTTTTAAAAACTATACGAACTAAAAAAAAGCTTATCATTTAGTTAAACAAAAACGGGGCTATACTTTACCGTCTTTATTATCCCCGTGCACACAATCGTGTAAAGTGAACCACGGGACACGAAGAAGAAGAATGTAACCCTGTGCAGCAATTTATTAGTGATGACTATGCTGTTTCACTGTACGGCATGCTGCGAACACTGACGCTCTTGTTTACTCAGAACTACAGAATTAAAACTAAAAATAGAGCAAAGCCGCCAGTAATAATTGTAAGTCTCCTGCTGCACGCAGCTAGAATTAACAGGCGGCATCTTGAAGCAGCTAGTTAGCTCTTTAACGACAGCGGTGCTCCGTTGTTCGCTGAACGCGGTCTATGGACTTGACTGCTTGAGGATTTTGATCCGTCGCAGCTTGATAATCCCAAATTCTAGCCAGTGCGAACCGAATGCTCGCTAAAAAGTCTAAACGGTTTGTCCTTTATTTTAGTCGTATATTTTGCATTGATGATCACTCTTATGACATTCTGCAACAGGGGCAGTACGTATAAATACCAATAGAGATTATTACGATTGTGACAGCCTTTCTAATAGGCATGCATTTCATTTTTGTTTATTAAAGTGGGAGTGGGACTTCGAATGGAGTAAAACGGGTGTAGACTAACTATATTCAGTTTCTTGTTGAAAATATTTATACAACCGATGCTGTTTCTTGAGTAAAATAGCTAATGTATTTATTTAATTTTGACGTCGTACGCAGATATGCATAACCACTGAACATCATCATTATCGTCATCATTATCACCATTATACAAGTGCTTTTTAACGTTACTTGAAATAATCATTAAGCTTATGTTTAGTACCACGTCAGCAGTGTCAACGTAGGCCCCGATGACTGGTGAAACTGAAAAGTCTTGAGACGTTGTTTGAAGACCGAACGAGAGCGACGATGCAGAGGCGATGTAAAAAGAAAGCGTTAGACCGAAATGCAAGACTATTGCAGTAGGTCGCTAAGTGCCGGACACAGATGTTCGTCAAAGCCCGTACGGTGTCCGTCGGCGGATCGACGTCTTACAGAGTCCGAGGCCTACGTACGGTCGTCACCAAATTCCGTCGTCGCATCTTGCTGTTTATACTTTTACAGATATCCTACGACTTGGTCCAATATCCGGCCTCCCGCGCCGTGGCGTGAAAGCTTTCTACTGTCAACGGGCAATTGGGCGCGCGGCTGAGGTTAGTGGAGCGTGACAGCGGAGGGGGACAGGGAGGGAGAGACAAAGAACAGCAAAGAGGCGCCGGGGGAAACGGAATACTGGCGACAACCGACGACGGACGGACGAAGGACTGAATGGGGGGGGGGACGAAGGCGCTAAGCGATTCGACTCGGCGCTGCCCATATATCACAGTCGGAGCGCACGTATGAACGTCATTCGAAGGACAAATTGCTGCTAGGTGGTGGCAGCTAGTCTCAGAAATTCGTCGACGTGCCGCGTAGAAGAAGACGCAGAACTTCGTCGTCGCTGCCGCCGCCGTCGTCGTTGCACGTACGTTCCGCTACGGATGACGGAACGGTATTAGATTTGATCCGCGGCACCGGCAGCATCTCCGGCGGCGTTTATTGGATTAAACACTGCATGCAGCGCCACTCGCTACCGACTTGTAAATCGAGTGGACTGGATACGCACAGACCGCAGACACGGATAGAAGAACTCTTTTTTCCAATACTCGCGGATCGAACCTCGCCAACGCCAACAGACCATTCCGTCACGTAAGCGATCTGCGCTACTTAGGCCTAGTTCTGCTTGTCTCGAACTAAACTTGGGCATTTTTATTAAAATAAATGTGAAATATATACGTTTATTTTAAAAAAAAGTCAGTAGTAGAATTGAACAACATATATGTTACTAGTTATATATACTGTACGTAGTATGCTCATTGCTCAATAGTTTTTCGCACTGTCTTAAAAATCTTATCCATTTACAGTATTTTATGCATTGCATTTCATCGAACTGCAAACATGTCTCGTACTTGCTTCGTAGTTCTGGAGCAAACCCATTAGATTGCCACGCATATTTAGAGGTTAAAGTTGTGTAGGGCCCTATAGTTTTTATGGCAAATCCATCGCAGAACTACGGAGCGTCACCTGACATATGGGATCACACTATGTTACTTGCCACCCGATACAGGTAAACGCAACCGCTTCGCTTTAGCCGAGGCCTGACCCGTCAGTACTCGATTTACTTTTACCGGGGGATGAAAGGCTGAGTTGACCTGGGTGTTAGTTATATACCAAAATGGTTACCTGTCCGCAGACAATCAGTCACCTCTCCAAGTAGTAACCATTTAATCAACCCGACCCGGAGTCGGACCCATGAATTAAAATCTCTTGATCGTGAATCCGACACTATGCAATACGCCACTAAACCACTATGACTGTGTATGGCTCTTTGTGGAATACACCTCGCAAAGCCACGGAGCGTCACCTGCCATATGGGTTTATATTGTTATCTGCCATTCGCCTCTAACTGTAGATCTTGCGGTCTGCAAAGAGCCTATACTACAGCTGAGCGGCCGGAGCTTACTGTCTAAAAACAGTTGCATTTTTTTGGCATTTTAAAGTCAATTTTAGTTTTAGATTAATTGTCTAAGTGATTGATTAAATGACCGGTTGCTAGTATTTAACGAAAACGTCATACGATAGCGGGTTCTTGATCGACTGTGGTGATGTGCACATTACTGCTTATTTAAAATAATTGTAATTTTATTTGTTGTACCTACCAGTGATTGATAAAATGAATGCTTGGTTTTATTATTAGCCGACATTATCATCGCTAGATGCGTATTTCGCTACTTATGCCACTGTATATATTTAGCTATTCAGCTTCCGAGCTGCAAATGTGTTTAATAAATTCAGTTCCGTTCAGTCGTTGACGATTTTTTTTTGTGCGCGGCACATTTTCGCTATAGCACAGACAAAATTAATAACGGCCTGGCAGACTAATGAGAAAATAGACGCATTTCTGTTTTAAGGAAGATAAATAAGAAGCTAAAAACGTTATTTTTTCTCGCTTACCATAATATGTGAATGAGCTTTGACGATATCTTGCTTTAGAAACAAATATTTTTTTTTCATTTTTTATATGAATTTTGAATTATTTTCTTAGATTCTGTAGTTTTCATCATCAGCATATTTAATTTACACTTATTTTACACTGGCTTGTTGCAGCTAAAATGTTTAAGACTCAATTTAATAAAGCTAGCTAGCATTGCCGATGCTAAAAAGTGAAAAAAAACAACCCTTATAAATTTGAGAAAGGTCCCGATTTATTAGTCAAGAACGCTCTTCTTTAGACTTTGTTGTCAATAGGTTTTTTTATGAAAATGTTTAGAACGAGCAACATGGATGTCATTAGTCAGTGTTAATCTTACTTTGATTTTAAATTGCCAAGTACACTGTGGTCTAATCGCGTTAAGACGTTTGATGCTAAATATGCCGCCTGCGGGGGCAGCTTTGTAGATAACAATGTCGAATAGTGGTTATTGCTGGTGTTATTATTATTA
>Ga0209454_1001633_pt1 | contig 14330 bp, 8 predicted proteins | sample WorMetHERISLAND1_2_FD_187400 | JGI IMG/M metagenome (GOLD analysis project Ga0209454, IMG submission 187400) | Marine gutless worms symbiont microbial communities from Max Planck institute for Marine Microbiology, Germany - Olavius geniculatus... | ecosystem: Host-associated > Annelida >...
TAACGGCAACATTTAAGGACTTGCACATCGAAAACAGCAAAAATTACAAAAGGTGATATTATTCAGCAGCACATTGACACACAGTCAGTGTGATGCGGGCAATATCACCTCTTGTAATTTTTGCTGTTTTCGATGTGCAAGTCCTTAAATGTTGCCGTTAACAAGTGTATAAACTGATGTTTTGTACATTTATGGTAGTAATCGCTTTTACTTCGCTTGAATAGGCCTATCGTAAATGCAACAATGGACAAATCAAAATCAGTACATCTTCGCCAGAGTTAATGCAAAAATCAAAGTGCCACAAGGCAGCTGCTCCCCTTGTCGCAAAGTGGATGAATTTCGTATACACATGATTCTGCCGTGTGTGCACAATTGTCAAGAAAATGACGGCTTTGCTTAACTAACTTTGTCTAACCACTAAAGAGATAGGTCCTACAGGGAGTAACAAGATAACAAACTGCAAAATATTTTTGTATCACGATTCAAATGCCAAATTGCAGGCACTTGACCGTATAGATGCAACTGACACCTGTTTTCACAATGACATTGTGATTTGAACTCAATTAATGCAGACTTATACAAATTAGGAGACAGACTACACTGTATAGAAAAAAATGCTGTTTCACAAACAAAACGTTAGAACATGCTTGCTTAATATTTAACTAGCACAATCCAATAGTGATTATTTTATCGTCGAATTTCACACAGACATTGTAAATTTCAGTCACCTAAATAGCTTGACATGTTCAGGAAGGGGTGGAGGGTCCCGACACGGTGTAGATTGGTGAAATTCATAGATGCAATAAACGTTTTAACGTTTTTTGTTTTGGTCACGTTTTAACGTTTTTAACGTTGTTTTTATTTTTTAACGTTCATCAAATTTTTTTAAACATGCATTAAAAACCTTATCAAAAACTTCGTGAAAATCTTTTGAAAACAACCAAAACAAATTAATAGGTCGTACTGATGGTAGTTTACTTAGTTAGTCTAGTGCTATAATTTTATGATTACATAGTTGAATTATAACTAAATCAAGTTCTCTCTCTTTAAACTACAGGGTGAGCCAAAAAACCGGACCTGTTTGAGCGTTGATAACTCAGCGATGGTTACTGGTAGAAAGTCGTGTGATACGTCGAAAGTTTCAGAATGCTGTAAAGAATAAATGACAAATTTGCATAGTAAAGCATTTAGATATTCTTTGCTTAATTTACACAAATATTTGTCACCCCAACATTCTGCCAAATTTGACTGTAACACATGGATTTAACATGGATATTTGAGCTTTTGTAACTTAGCGATGTTTATTGATGAAAAAGCGCATAATATGCCAAAAGTTTTAAAATTGTGTACAAAACAAGTGTACAAATTGCATGTCTCAGCATTTAAATATTCTTTGCCTGATTTACACCAATCTGTCTCACCCCTTAAATCATGCTAAATTGGCAGCAACACAAAAATTTAAGTTAATTTTCATTCAGCATACAGTGAAATATCAACAATCAATAACACATACGTTAAGTTTAGATAAAATATGACATAGGCAGTTACCCAGATTTTGCATTCATAACCGTCATCAGTCCTTTTAGGCAGCTGATCGATCGCTGAAGTCAATGTGTTCAGGATCAGCTGAGCCCAGCATTCGATTAGCGCACAGGTTTTAGCTGGTCAGTTACTGAAATTTTGTGGCCATGCCATCTGTTGCAATGCCCACACACTGAATAATTCACAGAATTTAAATCTGGACTTTTTGGCAGTGAGTTTTTGAATTCAATGAACTCGGGCACATGGGAGTGCAGGAAAAATGCCTAATTTTAGGGGTAATAAAAATTTATGCAAATTAGGCAAAAAATATTTAAATGATCTGATATGTAAGTTCGGCCCTCTTTGTCTACAACATTCTAAAACTTTTGATATATCACACGCCTTTTTACGGGTAACCATCGCTGAGTTATCAACGCTCAAACATGTCCGGTTTTTGGCCCACCCTGTATAGTTTAAGATATATGCCTACTGCACGTACAACATTAGGCATTATTAGACAAGAGATTGAACAAATTATGACCGACGTTATTTAACGTTTTTAAACGTTTTTATCATTCTTGCCACGTTTTTACGTTTCTAAAGTTTTTTTAAAATTTTACCAGAAACGTCTTTACATCTATGGTGAAATTATTACCTTGTTCGTCGAGCATGTCTCTGAGAATCTGTTTGAGGAAGTCGATGCGTCTGTCGGATGCCGAAAAGCGTCTGGGAACATTGCGCTTCTTGCCAGTTCGAGCCCATGAATCGCCTGCATCACCGAATAAACTACGCATATGACGGTATATCAAGCCTGTATATAGGACTACCGTTTGCTGCAAATAATATAAACTGGCAAGATGCTGTATGTTGGCTAATAACAGCAATATTACTGTACCTGTATGTAGTCTCTCTGTGGACTGCAGGCTGCATAACGTGCTCATCGAATAGTGAATCGTTTGTTAACTGAATCGGCCGGGTTTAACCCTTGTATTGGCAAAGTGCCACAACTTTAAAGAATTTCTTTGTACGGTATAAGTATTTGAAATCTTGTTAAATTATGACATTGTCTGTCTGTCTGCGCGTTTGTCACACACTTTTGCATCCTGCATGCTAAAGCTGTTGGATGCCTCGTGCGACCCCTAACTAACAGCGAGTTAATTACGGTACATGGTCCCCAGCGGAAAGGCAAATTTGTGGAATCAGAAGCCTAGCCACTGGCCAACATGAGACATAAGCCTCGCTAAATAAATCTGGATGGATATGAACATTGATAGAAAATGAAAAGGTATATAGGCTAGAGACGATCTTAGTTGCTGCGGTCCGCGGCACAGACCTGAGGTAAGTGCAAAGAAAGGATGGAATCTCGGAGCGGTCTGACGAACGCCAATCTCCGACGTCGGTTTGCTCTCCGGTACTGCCTGTTTCTCGACGGTTTCCGTTTCCTGCGAAAGGCGGGACTTGGACTGGCGTCTGCGGAAAGAGGAAGGGTCGACACTGGTGCAGCCTGGACCCCAGCCGTAGCAGCGAAATATGCCCATGAGACGGCGCGGTCGCGTGGGCATCGGCCAAACTCTGTCACTCTCCTGACGCAACTGTAACCTGCTTAGAGATACATGCAAAGACAGTAAAACTAGCACGGGCGACAGAATTGAACACCACAATGTTAAAGCGCTTCTAATGTTGTTGTTTAAGTTTTTTCCATTTTCCCGTTATTATCGCAAATCACTGATGCTGAACTACTGCGTACGCGGCAAGCCAATGAAACTACGTGTCTCCGTTAGTTGAATTTGCATAAATCTACTGGAAGCCAAAAAGCGACACCATTATGGTAGGCCTATTGTGTTTTCTGTTTTGCTAGATGCATTAGCCCCTCTATGTTCGCAATTATTGTTGTTTACTAGTTATAAATTCGTAATCAAAACTTTTTGAAAACTTAAAATTTAGCGTGCATTTTCCAATAAAACCAGGTTTTTTCCAACTTCAAGAAATCGACAAAATCTCAGTAAGTAACTGTTGTGACACCCGCAGACGGATTACTCGCCTGTTGTCGAGCCATGTCTGATGAGGCGTGGTGAAGTCGCCGTCACCACGTTCCGACGATGACGTCACGGCAGCGCATGCGCACAGCAGCACGGCGGCGGTCCACATGACGTCACGATGACGTCACACGTGATGTCACGATGACGTAGTTGTTCCGCGGCTGCCTACGCAGCAGCCACTTGTCGTCGAAGGGAGAAAAATGGTACTAGCTCTGTATATAGCCGTCAGTTAGTGAAGCGTGAAACGCGGCCGCGGAGCCGCGACGCCAACACGTCGTATATAGAACTCACAGGCGGACGGACGCCCAGACGACAAATAACCTATCCACCCACGCACACCAACACAAACCTACACAGTGCACACACCAAGACACGATTGTTGCGGCCCAGTGCCCGATTAAGCACCAGGCTAATGAGCCTTCAGCCTGTAGGCCCCCGATTTTAGAGGCCCCGATTCATGCAATTATTGTCATTAAACATGCACTGAAATTCTGTAACAATTAGGTCCACTGTATTCTGCCACGCCCATCTCATGCTACAAATTAATAATTTGTTTTACAGGTAACTTCAGCAAAGCTCATGAAACGCGCGACAGCCTTAGCAGTGCCTATTCGCAGATTGTCTTGTTCCATCTGCAGCCGAAGTTCACTTTTGAAGTGTGCGCCGCAGCTGAAAATGGAAAAAAAACTCACAAAACCTTTAATTTTGGGTCCAAGGTCGTTTAAGGTCATCAAGCGGAAAGATCGTTACGCTCCCTGTTCACTTGATTGATTTTCAGCTCTTTGGGCTCACCTCGTTGCGGCTAGCAGGCCTGCCCGCAAGTGCTTGCTACTGCACATCAAAATGTCAGAAAAAGTTAAATTCTCTCCCATGGACAACCCCTTAGCAACATCTGACCTAGCCCATGTCCCGGCTAAATACAACGCGAGTCTGCGTGCAAAATTTTGCCGCCAACGTCGTGCCGTTTCGCAGTGATTAGCGATGGTAACTCTCAAATATTATATAAATGACCAGAAACGCTCTTTTTAGCTCGCAACGCATCAGAAACCGTTTGGCGGCCGGACAATTCAATACATCGATCATTTATTTACTGAGAATAACAATTCGGAGAATATTAGGCTATGTTAAGAACCACTGAACCGGATAGCAAGGCTCCTAACAAGAAACAGTTAAAGGGTAGGCTAAGCTTACATCTAAGAACTTATTAAACAAAAACACGTGTTATAGACGTCTTCTGTTGAGAGCGAAAATAAAGTTTGTAGACAATAAGCTTAATGATATCTAACATGCGAAAGTGTTGCCGCGTGTTTGACTAGGCCTATAGCGAAGTCATCGTTGTGATTAACGAACGGTGTTTGAATTGTGGAAAATAGCTGGTTGTCGCTAAGAGAAGCCGACTGTATTAGGAGTACTCGGTCGTACTCTGCTCGTCGCCATGCATGTCGCTACATTTAATTGACGTATTTAGTATTCAAAATTGTACTGTTTCCGGCTGCAGTAAATAAGCAACAAATGCTGGAGGAAACTTTGCCTTAAAAATTGCGGCCAAACCGATGCAGGTAGCACGTAGTAACTATTCACAGCCTATAAGAACTTACCAACGCCCTATCAAACGTTACCATCGCCGACCCTCTACGACGTACCGTGTATAGCTACAGTACATAGCGTTGCAGACAAACAAGCAGACGACAGACGGCAGACGGACAACACATATTGTGTCATAAACGCGGTCGTTAATACCATCGGCTAAAAACTACAGTTTGATGCTAGTCCAAAATCAGTAGGCCTAGAGTCACCTCGATTAACATGGTATTGCTATTGTGTTCTTATTGTCGTCTGTACGAAACATGAAATGTGACCTGTGAGTGATTATATTCAGTGGCAGTTTTAGCCCGCAATATCTGGGGGGCATGGCCCCATGGCAAGCGCGATAGCGCGAGCCTACAATGGCGGTCAGCCCCCCAGCGAAGTCCAGGGGCAGAGCCCCTGGTTAAGGGTCAGGGGGTGAAGCTGAAGCACTTTTTGTTTTTGGACGCTCAATAACGGAAGCCGCAAATTCGCCCACTTTGCTAATATTTGAAAAAAAACAAAGAAATTAGATATTTGTGTTATCTTTGCAGAAAAAAAATCATGGGTGGCCACGAAACTGGGGGCCTGGAGCAAAACTGGGAGGCCTGTCCCCCCGGCCCGGGCCTAAAACCGCCACTGATTATGTTGTTCAGTGTTTCGTGAGACATGAGACAACGTCGTGCAGTTATACTACACGAAATGTGCATTGAAATCAACAAAAACATCAATAAATTTCATTTTTTCCATGGCATTAACCGCTTTGACCTTAGTCCGTTCGAAAATGTTAAGGGTGTCATGCACCAGGGAGTTAATCGGACGTTGTTAAGGAATGTCGATGAAATTAAGAAACAAATGGTTGAAGTCTGGATCAGAACATTTCCGACAGTGCTCTTAATAAATGGAGAATGCATTCTGAATTACTGTGTTCACACAAATGGCCCATTTCGAATATTAACCGTCAATAGTTACACGGCTAGAAATAGTTGGGTAAATTGTCAGCCGAACTGCCAGAAATACGGACAAAATGCGCCGTTTGTTTTATATTTTACGCGCGACAGCATGTAATGCTTCGCGCGTTTTTTTAGCCATCGTAGTTGACGTCGACGTAGTTGCTAATCGTTGTAATATTGTTAACATTTGGGTCAATTTTTGGTGTCGTTGGTCATCGTTTGAACTTAAATGTGCGTACAGACCGATGTAACTGAACTGATCTGGACTGACCAATGGGCGAGTTCAGTTCAGTTCAGTTCAGTTACGTCGCTCTGTACGCGCCTCAAAGTTAAATATCACTCATTTACAGTATTAAGAACTTATGTTTAAAAAACAGAGGCGTAACAAAATGATAACAACGATAATATAAAAAAAAAATCTGCACGTCTAAGTAAATCATCTAGCTGTTGTGTTTTACATAAAGATATAAGCCTATTTTTTGATTTTTAAACACGGTAAGTACAAGATAAAAAACGGAAAACCCAACTAGAACTAGAAAGTTACCTGCGTGTGACGTCAGACTTGCAAAAGTAACCAAAATGGCACCGAGCGAGATACAGCTTCAAATGCGCCGAATGCTTGGCAATCAACGGAACTGCGGTCGACTGCGTGGTAGCCAATGGGACTCGTCGTCGACCGCCTACGCCGCATTTTTTCAGCCTCTGCAGGCGTCTTTTCGTAGAGTAATTAACGCTCCAATGCATAGCCTGAAGCCACTGTGAGCCAGGCTCCGTTGCCTTCTTTGCAGCTTACTAATTGGCCCACTTATCCACGGTGTTGAAACTGCTATAGAGCTCCCTCGATTGTCGTAAAACCGCATAGACATGGCATCCGAAAATGCACCAAGCCTTATGGTGTATTTCATGATCAAAAGCCTTAAAATTTAGTTTTCTCCTTCGGCATTCGGTCCACGCTTTCGATCATTTAATAAACTGCATCATTTCGATGCATGACGCTTCAAACGAGCTAAAAATAAATGATTAGTCGAAGTGAAAGCCGGGCGTCGAAATTCATTGCTGAAAAGTTGAAACGTGAAAATGTCATCATTAACGGGTCAGTAAGAACATCGCGGATGGAAGATAGTAAGCTTGGGCCTTATCATTCAATCAAGACGACAATAAGATGGGCGAGGCTGAGTTAAGTATCGAGCAGTAGGATATGTAGGCCTACGGTTGGTCTGTCGCGACTGCAGTGCTGTCAGACAGCGTGAGTGATTGAGCAAATTGACCCGTCGAGGCGTGGATTAGCGGAAACGGAAGTGGAACTGGAAAAGCGTGACTGGTGCAGGCTGGAGAAGCGGAAGTGATAATTGAGCGGCGAAACTGATGTATCGTCGATGATCGTCGCGCCACCGACTAGTCGCTATTTCTGTTTGCGTAGGCGGATAGGAACAAGAATATCTTTACTTCTGATGAAATTTATACTAGTCATTCCGTCTCGCGTATTGCATCGAAACGGCTGGAGATAGGCTCATATCATCAAATATTTTTCACTGCTTTACAAGGTGGCAAAACTGGTCAAGCCGTTGAAGATTTTTACTGCCAGGGTGGGGCGGTATTGCACTATTGCTGTCATATGATGTCTGTCTGTCTGTCCGTCGACCGTCTGCCGGTCTGGTGTGACGTTGATGTAGGCCTATACGTTAATCGTATAGGCCCCTAGACCGAAATAGATTAGGTTAAAAGTCTAGGTTACCTTGAATTTTATTACACGATTAGTTAGCCCAGTGTTACAGCTCGACCTTCGCACGCAAAATTGCAGCGACCTAGTCCAACGGGATCATCCTCAATTAAATTTGAAGTTGAACATGGCTTAAAAACAAAACAAACAGATACACTCATGTCGAAGCGTCATGTCTGCAGGGCCTACTGAGCAGTTTTCCAGTAACACTGGCACTGGGGGTTAGCTACGAATAGGCTTTGAAGTCCTTGACTATTTGAGGTGAAAACTGCAATCGAACGATTGCACTGACCCTGCGGACGGTTGCAAACTTTTTTCTTTAGTTTTTATGCGCGACAGCTAGCTGAGCCAACTAGGCCTATAGCGCGTATTAGCTATGGTAATTCTGTTTTGGTGTCTGTCCGTCCGTACGTCGATCCGACTGTCTGTCTGCCAAACCCCGGTAACTGATTCGAGTTTAATTGGTAAAACAGAGACTCAAGATTTTCACCGTATAATAGCGTTCTGTCTTTGGTTTCCTGCGATAAAATTTCGTGACGATATAGGTGAAGGAGGTGGACCCTCGACGACGGCGTGAATAGAAGTGGCACCCCGGCCCCAAAAAACGTCATTTTACCGCAACTGGCTCGTGTGGCGTAAAAACGGTTGCAGATACGCACAGACATGCTGCTTATCATAATAAGTAGGCCTACCTGTGACCAGCTTTTTGTGGAATGAACATTTATGACCTTAACCGGCCATGAACGCCCAAAATAGGTGTTTTAGTGAACTTTTCGCGATTTTTTGGATGCAGCACACATTTCAAGAGTGAATCGCGAGGAAATGGATGGAGGTGCAATACAATACAATACAATACAATGGAGAATTTGCACTCAAAAACTGACAAACACACTAACACATAAACTAACAAGAACTGAAATGTTTAAAAGAAAAATGAAATGAGATATACTATAAATAGAAAAAAAAACTGTTAAATGTAAAACTGACAAAATTCGAAAAGTGACTAAAGTAAAGAAAACTAAAATAAGAGAGAAAAACTGAAAAGGTAAGAAATAAAGAATAATAATGAAAACTAAAACTCAGAAAAAACTGAAAAGAGTAAAAAATAAAAACCGTGAGCAGCTAGGTCCGAATAGCCGTGGAGTCAGTCCTAGGGGGTGCCAGATGTCTATGGAGGATAGGATTTGAGAACAAAAGTTTTGAGATTGAAATGAAAGAATGATGAGGTGATGGATGACAAGAGTGGTGATGGTGACGCTGACGAGGTGAGATGATATCATGGAAGTATGCTGAGTCAGGAAGAGGTAGATCAAGACGTGGCCGACGAAGTGAATGAGGGAGTTGATTGACCAAGATAGACCAAGATAATCTGCACTTAAATTTTTCATCATAAAACGTATACTTTAGCAGTAGCAAACATGTTTGATAGCCTACTGGAAGCAAAATTCATCAACCTCACTTAAATTATAGAGCACTCTAAGAGCACACGTCGTGCACTCTTAGAGCTGCCTTGATAACGGTGTATATTGCGAACATTAACGTGTGCTCTCAGTTTGCTCTAAGTGTGCTCCATGAATGCTTTCTCGTGTAAACGGGGTATTACTGAGTTAGCTTTATCACAACTTATCGCCGGCCAGGGATGTCGCCGTCTTATCACATGTCAATGTTTGTAAACATTGGTTATTTTTGTCAGCAGGTGGGTAAGAAACTGACCAATGAGAAATTGCGTAATAAGCTTTTGCTATAGCCAAAAAGCCAATCAGCTCGCTCGTTACACGAGCCAAGGACGACTTGCTTGTCCGCCATATTTGATAATGTGTATAGTTGGTTCTATTTTTTGTGCAATCATGAAGTAGTGTGCGTTTGTTAGCAGTATTTCCCGGTTATTAATCCAACTACCCGTTATTAAGCCATTTTGTACTCTGTGGGACAAGCTGTAAAATCCGATGAAGGTACACCGCGAGCTGTTTAGAATTCCAGTCCATCGTGTGGTTGCTTTTGGTAGTGTATAGGACTGTATTAGTTATTTTATGGCAAGTGCTGCGTGCAGAGCCACTCTGCTTGCAGTACTCACCGCATAGGTATACAACTGGTGGCTGCAGACCCCACCCATAGCTATGAAACTTTTATCCTTTGCTGGATTTCTACATTTTCCTGGTTGGCGGTTGGTGCTATCGCAAAAGTTTTTCCACCAGGAAGTTTTAAATACCGGTAGTGATCTAGACTTATGCCTCAGGTTAGGGTTAAGGTGGGTGCTTTTTTGTGTATTCACTGAACCAGATTCTGTTTTTAGTGCAGTACAGTACTAACGCTTTTTATCTGTTGTCCTAGCAGTTTTTTTACTTAGGCCACATTAAAAAATCTGTAATGTAATGTAATGTAAATGTACAGTACCACACTAATCAAAATTCTATTTTCAGTGCAGATGCACTATTGCTGCACCGTCGCAGTGACCCCAAACCTAACTCTCGCTACCCTTAACGCTGATCTGTAACCTTAATCCTGCTGGTGCTAAAGTGTCACGTACCTTTTTCGAGATCGCACACCGTATGCCTGTTGCCATTATTGTTTGCGGTGTCGGTTGAAAAACCAACACATTTAGGGTTCAATGATTATATTTATTGTGTGCACGCAAGGTCCGTATGCGATCAAAAAGTGGTATTTGCCATGCGCAAATTGCACATGCTTAGCTCACCGTGTGACAACGTACAAGAAAAAAAAGAGTTGTGCGGGCAATGTTATGTCCACGTTACTGTTATTAATTAGTTATGAGCAGAAAACTGACTCTAGACATTGTTGGTGCTGTTTTTGGCCAGAGCAGTTTCGACTATTGAGTAGGCTACTCTGGTCAGCTGATAATTCAGATGCAAATTATGTCAACCTTTACTACAAAAAACCTTACAGCCAAGGAACCACCCAAGGTGTTCGTCCTTAGTTAACCTACAATCTAAAAGTTCAGACCATGCACAGCAATGAAAATTATTCCTGACTGCCACTTGAGTGGATAGATCATGTGTGCTCGCACGGTCAGTAGCGTTATCTGCCTGACATCGGACCGTGCCTGTGCACTTTCGATAACACCATGCTTTAGGGTTGTCGATGCCGTTAGGCCTATGAATAAAGTTTATGAATTGTGTTTGTTATCAGTAATGGCATTTGTATACATCGATGACAAGTATTGGAAGTAGCTACTGCATGCATCTAATGTTAAATTCGTAAGAAAATGTACAGAAAAGCAACAAACGTCCATCAACCAACTTTCTGTATTTGGCACTGAAAATATGGTTCTTTTTCAATGAGCACACACTGAAAATAGCTACTAGCAGGGCTGAGGTTAACAATATGGTTAGGGTTAAGGATAGGGTTAGCCTGTTACAGCTAAGTAGGATTTGGGTGGGAATTTTTGCGATTGTATCAGTGGATCAGTGGGTCGAATTGAGTCAACATCACACAAGGTCGCATAACGATGGAAGATCTTGCCATTTTTATCTTGGCTGGTAGATGTTACTTCTGTGGCATCCATTGGCATGTTTATCCGCTTTTCGGTCTTGTTCCGCTATGCAGATTTACTCTTGGAAGTAGCTTATGCCACTGTTGTATGTGATGGGACTGGATTCTTCATACTGTTGGTGACTATTTACAGAAATACAAATGCTTTTTATTCATGCTTGATTGATGGAGATTAAGTGCTGTCTATATTGCTATGAAGAAATAGCTTTACTTTGGTGCTTTTTTGAGTCTTTACATTTGAATGTATGTTACACGTTGTGTTAACTTGATGCAGTATTTTGAATATGCTGTTTTGCTGTTTTTGCTTGTAGGTATTTTATTGGCAAAACTACCCAAATATTTCATATGAATGCAAGAGGTAGAATTTCTTTTGTGGCAATACACTACTGCTTTAGTGTTGCATATTCTTACATTATTATGTTAGGTTGATGTACTTATGGATATGATTTATACAATAAAATGATTGGCAGTGATGAAGATGATGATGATGATGATGACTGTTAGAGTGCACAACAGTTTAGACAACCTTTGTGAAATTCTACACCTTGTTTCAGATGACACGCTGTAATCTACTCGGCTGATGTTAATTTATTGTTCAGATGTTCGCAAGATACTGCAGTCTTTTATTCCACACTTTGTTCAGATTAAGTGGTTGAAAGACATTTTTGTTTGGGTGTTGACATCGTGATGCATTGTAGTTAACTGTTAAAACTGCACCTGCTAAACTGTTTTACTTGCTTTCATGAATTGGGCTGTAAGAGGTTTTCAGCTGTGTCTGAAACTGTACTGAATCATTTAGAATGTAAGATAAGGTTAGTGCTTTCCTACATATTTTCCTAAATTCTTTCAAAGAAGTTTCCATAGTAGATTTGAAAATGTGCATATTTTAGAAAATCTCTGGAAAATTTTTCGAAATTTTTCTTAAGACGTTTTCCAAAAAAGTTTTAAAAATGTGGCCCCTGGTCTTATTGTATGAGTGAAGTGGAGGTAATTATTTGGTGGATTGGTGTTGTGTCAGGATTTACCCCGATCAGCAGCGTACACAACCGTGAAAAGTATGACGGTGGTACAGTTGGTCGGAGATCTCACGTCAATGTCTTAGCAACGCCGGCCGCGGCATCTAGTCTGATTGGAGTTAGGCACTACTCCTGGACCGAACTTGAAATCACTGGTTAGTACCGTATATGCTGAGGCTGTCTGTGAGATACAAGACAGGACTGTGATAAGCATAACAGTTAGAACAGGTTTTTAAGACATTTGTTTTATTATATTTTGCTATTGCTTTTATTTGTGTATTTCATCATGGGTATGCCTCAATTGCCTCCTGTGCTCCAGTGGACAACATGCTGCGATTGTTGACTGGAGGATGACAGAGAAGATTATTAGAACTGCCATTACTGTTACATATGCACGGTTATAATAGAGAGTTCTTGCAATTTTAGATTTAGGTCGTTTTTTGTGTCTTGTATTTCATATCAGGGTTTTCAGTAAAGGATAAACTGTCTATTTCATTATTGTAAAGGTTACACATTCTGTTCCATTATTATGTGTATGTGCATTGCCTGGAAAGGCCGTCCCTGAAAGGACCTGTTTTGTGTTGGGCAGGACATTAAACTCTACTCACTGAATCGCTCAGTTGCGGTTTGACAGCTGATCATTAAAGATTATGATTGATTGATTGTGCAGGTGGTATAACTAATCTGAGCCCGTCGCTCTGGCACTTTGGTCATCTGACGAAGCTGTACCTGCGTAACAACCAGCTTGTTAGTCTGCCGGCCGACGTGGCTCAACTGTCCAATCTAGTTCACCTGGACCTCTCGACCAACAAGCTGCACACACTGCCGCCTGAGCTCGGTGACATCGTCTCGCTCAAAGAACTGTTGCTTAGCAACAACCACCTAGGACACTTGCCTTATGAGCTTGGAAAACTGTTTCAGCTGCAGAAGCTAGGTCAGCTCTGTTTGTTGTATAATTTAACTTGCCAGTCAGTCATATTGGGATAGGAAATTTCGATGCCAAATTACCGCAAACCTGCTGATGAGAATGACTGTTTTTTTCTACTAGCAATGTTCCCTTCCTATGGACGCCGGGCGGCTCTACTCTGTTCCAAGAACGTCCATTCCGTTATCTGGCAACTCAACTTCCGCCCACTCAGGCTGCCTGACAGTGCCTGTGGGGGAAAGTGGGGGTAAGGTAGGGGTGCCCAGCCCGTACCTAATACCCTGTTTACACGATCCAGCAAACATCGAGCTGGCTCGTCCGTTATAACATGTAGCAGGAGACGTCCAGCAAATTTCCAGCAAACGTTGAGCAATTAGCACGTGTATTTTGAATACATTTGCTGGAAGTTTGCTGGACGTTTGCTGGATCATGTAAACGGGGTATAAGGCTTAAGGATTCAAACGACGCAGTCGGGGTTTGCGACCGTGTGACACAGAAGGCGCCAGAGAGGTATAACAGACAAACTTTCCGCACATTATAATAAAATTATTTGTGCACTAAGTTAAGACTAGAACTTCTTCCCAACACTGAGGTTTACTTAGTTGGTCATGGAATTATTATATTTTAATAAGCTGTTCTGTGTGGCTGTATAAATTACTTAGGTTACTGCCATTTTATCCGTACTGAAGTTTTAGCTTGTGTCTTTGAGACGTCCTGCTATTCTTGCTGTGTGATGCATTGGTTGGCTATTTAATTTAATTTTTCTACACTTTTGTGCACAAATTAGTACTAATGATGGTTCATAAAGTTCACCCATGTCATCTAAGGTGCCAAAAATTTAGCATAATATGTCATGTCTGTTTATTGTCCGTAATCAATGATGAGGTTTGTAATTTTTACTCCTCGCACACTACGTTCCTAACGTAGCGAAGAGGAGTATATAAGATCAGTGAAATATTGAGGACCGACCGACCTACCAACGATCGACCTCTGTTCCTGGAAGAGCCTTCTTGGAAGAACTTCAAACGACCATATCTCCATAACGGTGCTAGATAGATGCATGGTCACTATGGACAAGAC
>Ga0209454_1001636_pt1 | contig 14315 bp, 9 predicted proteins | sample WorMetHERISLAND1_2_FD_187400 | JGI IMG/M metagenome (GOLD analysis project Ga0209454, IMG submission 187400) | Marine gutless worms symbiont microbial communities from Max Planck institute for Marine Microbiology, Germany - Olavius geniculatus... | ecosystem: Host-associated > Annelida >...
CAAAGTGAAATTTTGCACTCGACCCATGATCTCTTCTGTTGGAAATTCTGTCGGAAAATTGCAACTTTTAGTCCCGCTTGCTTTATTAACGCACAGTGCCACTGATCAATATATCAGTATATCGGTGTAAAAACAACCACTTACATGAAGTGGTTGATAGTTTACAATCTTGCAGATAGAACTTAACTAAAAATGCAAGAGCCGACTACATTCAATGAGAAACAAAGGAAAATGATATTCTTTTCATTTTTGTTTGTTTAGTCTCTATTGATTGTGAGGTTGAAATTTTAGTTGAGCTTATATGTTTAAAAGTATTATATTTCAGTATACACCGTGTCTCAGAAAAAAAACAGTCAAAATTGTTTTTGTCATAACTTTGTCAATTTTCAACTAACTTTGATAATTTTGGCACAAATGTGGCTAAAACGATATAATTATATAAGATGTACTCACTTTCCAGCTCACCTAATTTCTGTAAAACATAGATTCTCCAAATTGTTGCATAACACTGAGTTGTTATCTCAAGTAAATGTTATAATAACTTAATTCAGCACAAAAACACTTAAATGTGAATTATTTAGCACAATTATAAACATATATAACCACTCACTTGGTAAATTATCAGAATTTATGCTCAAAGTGTGTCCTGCATACAAAGACACAATGGCTTAGATGCAAGGCGGAATCAATGATCAACTGATCAAACGGCATTTATTCATTGATTAGACGTATTTTGAGCTCATTAGTCAGCTATTTTGATACTTGCTATTATTGCAATGAAATATTTAATACGTCAAAATTATTAAAACACGTGGCACCCTCTGTCAAATTGATGATGCAAAAGTGAGCAATCTGATACAAATAACCATCGTATAATGTAACAATCTGGAGCATCTGTTTCACACAGTAGTGCGTTGACATAAATTGGGTGAGGTGAAAAGTTAGTGCATCTTGCATAATTTTGTTGTCTTGGCCATCTTTGTGCCAAAAATTATCAAAGTTGGTGGAAGTTTGACAAAGTTATGACAAAAACAATTTTGACTGTTTTTTGAGACATGGTGTATGATTCTGATCTTTGTTTTTAGTTAGGACAATTACAGTAGTAAATTTGGGCAGTTTTTATGCGTGTTCTGCTTATAGACTTTTTTCGGGTTTGCACTGTTGGCATTTTGTTGTTGTTTTATATGTTTTTGTGCAGTATAGTAATCCAACTGATTCAAATTATCATTACTCTTTATTTTTTGCGGAGTAAAGGTTTTATTTGATTGCCTGTTGAATGAGTGTTGGTGAGTGTTGGAATTATCTTCATATTTCAACTTGCCAGTAGTCAAGTTGTTGTGTAAATGCTATATTTCTGGACTGTGTAATTAATAGTAAAACTGTGTTGTATTGTTCAATGTGATAAAAAAACAAATAAGTTGAAGAAGAAGAAGAAGCAGCAACAGGTTGCATCTGAAGCTGTGACTCAAACATCGTTGATTGATCAAACGGTTTTCACTGACAATTCGGTGCAAACTGGTTAGTTTGCATAAACCATTTCTTCTGTGCATACAGACGTTATTAATTAGCGTACATGATTATAGGCCTGTTGTCTTCATTTCTATGATGAGGGATGAGGGAGGGGGTTCGAACTTGTTTTTTTTTTCAAAAATACAAAAAAATTGGTACAAGATATTTTTATCTCTCGAAGTAGCAAGTCAGGGCTATCTGTTCAACTGGTGCTATATTATTTTATTTATATTATTAAAGGTATAGTAAATTGTAACCGTAATAGATTAATTCTGAGGAATTTTTTTATAATAGAGCATATATTAGAATATTGTACCGGTATCATAATCACGGGAGGGCCACCCTATGTTCAGATAAATATAAATTTGGCAACTTCATCATGGCATTCAGATGATGATGTTGTACACTTGCAGTATTCTTTGATTACCTCCACCAAGGAGGTAATGTTTTTGCTGGACTTTGTTTGTTTATCTGTGTGTTAGCAAGATAACTCAAAAAGTTATGGACGGATATTTCTGAAATTTTGAGGGTATGTCGGGAATGGCACAAACTACCAGTGATTCAATTTTGGGGGTGATCCGGAAGGAATCCTGGATTCTGGATCACTTTGAAATTTTTGTTACCGTTGCTTTCAATGGGGCATAAGGGAAGGGAAACTGCTGCAGAACCGAAGATGGTGCTGCCACCTAGCAAACAACATTGCCTTGGTGGAGGTGTGCGGGCTTTGACTGCTTTCTAGTTGTTAAATGTTTCATGTGCTTTCATGTGACATGAACGTGTAATTGCAATAGCACCGTGCATATGTATAGTGCAGTACTATTACAGTAGTGAAGTTTTCAGTATTGTATGAACTGCATTGTAGATTTTGGTGAGCAGTTTTCGAGACTGACTTTATCAGAGCATCCCAACTCGCTGTTTGCATCTTTTGCAGAAGCTTCACATCGTCATTCTGTTGTTGCAGTAAGGCCATCCGAGTTTGACAGTAGCCAGACCGCTAGCAGAAATTCAGGCAGGAAGCCTGTTCAGCACAGCAGATCTTCCAGCAGTGGATTTTCAAGGGCTGAAATTGCGTCAGAAACGGTTCGACAGACTTGCAGTACAGATGAAGCAAAATGTGAATTATCTGGCCCCAAAGTGTTTGGCAAAAGAGAGCACAGTTCAGATGCAAGTCAGTTATTTGACACAGTGTCTTCAGACTCTGCAGTACAGCAGAAGTCTGTTGAAACTAGCATTCCACCATTTGTCAGATCATGGGCAGCCGTGCTCACTTCCGGTAAGACCTGCCAGCAGTTGGCCCCAGCACCAACTGCAAGGGGAAGTCAGAGCAATCAGTCGAAGCTGTCGAAAAGTTTATCAACTGCTAAAAATACGTCCGTGAACCATGCTGTTGAGTTTGAGTCCATTACCATGGTCCCGGCTCGAGCTAACAAGTCAGCATCAAGGTCAGCAACACGTGATAGCGGTAGGTCACAGTACGTGTCTTCAGATAGGTGCAGGGAGGGAAGCAAGGCAAATGACAGGATGCCGGGTAAGCAGAGTCAGTCGTCAGCTGCTGATAGGAGAAGCAAGTCCAGGTCGCAGACACCTCGGCCACATAGTGATGCCTCAGTACACATGGCCGACTTGACAGGTAAACTCAAGCCAGCTGAACGTGGTGGAATCAGTGCTGCTGCCGCTGCTGCTAGCAGCTCTCAGTTGAATGCTATGAAACAGAACAAAAAGAATAAGAAGAAGAAGAAGTCGAACAGACCCGAAACAGCCGTAGAAGAAACGTCGACGTCAGATGTGGCTGAAAGCAGGGAAGCGGCAGTGTTGACTCAACTGGCTCCAGAGTTTCATGACTTAAATGAGTTTCCGTCTCTATTAAGTGTGAAAACAACTGGTTCAAAGAAAACTTCATCATTGCAGGTGTCTAGTTCACACCCTGCAGCCAACAGTACTCACGCAGCATCAGGCACGTCCATCTTGTCTCTACAGAGTTGGCCTTATTAGTACAAGTTTTTGAGGTTTAAACGGTATAGCTTTTTATAGGAAAACTTTGAACCCATCTCAAAGCTACGGAGCATCACCTGCCATATGGACCTGCCACCCAGTGTAGGTAAACGCACTCTCCTTAACCCTGGCCAGACATGCCGGTACTTGATTTACCTTTCCTAGATGGATGGAAGGCTAAGTTGACCTGTGGGTTGGTTTAATTGTCTACAGACAGTCACCCATCCAAGTAGCAACCATTTGATAGCGACTGATCGGCGGTCAAACTCACGATCTCGGAATTGTAAGGCCGACACAATACTGTTACGCCACCAAACCAAATAGACAAAATAGCATGTTGGACAAAAGTGGGTGGAGCCTCTTTCCATGTCATTAGATTAGTGAATGGAGCCCCCAACTGATGCTCTATCTTGGCTCTTTGTGGGCACTGCATCCTTTTCACTGCTTGCCTAAGTAAGCATTATGTGAGATACAGGCCATTTTCTAGAGGTTTTAGACATAGTGTGACACTTACCCTTTGACCTTTTGAACTGAAAATTGGCTCTCCAGATACTCCTGCTCTGAGGAACGTTCACGCCAATTTTGATGTTTCTATAATTTTTATTTTTCGAGTTAGAAGCTCATAATGGATGGATGGGATGATGAAGACACATAAAATGACCCCAGACTGCGTCAGCTGTTGTCTAAACAGATAACACAACCGGCTGGTTTACAAAGACTTCTGTTGGCTGATTATAATTTTTAAAATGTGTTTTTGCTGTATCTTGTTTATGCTTTTTTCGTGTAGTTATGGTTGTGTGTAATGCGAGTTGCAGTAAGGTTGTGTTGGTAGTGGTGCTACTGGTAGCAGCAGTGGTAGTGATGAACTCTGGATGATGTGGATTTAGTTTAATAGTGTGAAGATTGTCTGTGGTTGTTAAGACGTGTTCAAAGTGACAGAGATGAAATAAACTGAAATCAATACTGCATTGTGCAGCTTTTCATTTTTTAAAATTACATTTCAGTTAGTTCTGATCTGTCACTTTGTACGTTCCTTAGAGAAGCTTAATGATGTGTGCATCAGGTACTGAACATGCTGTAGGCAACACTTTTGTACCACAGTCTGGGTCTAATGTTGCTGGAAGAATTGCTAAACCACAGAAGGCGCCTTCTGGCAAGAAATTCCAACAACCAATTTCATTCAGTTTTGCCGACGTTATGGAAAAGGTGATAGATTTAAAACTGTCTGGTTTATGATTAGTTCTATCAGTTTACTGTTTTTTTGTGAATCACAGATATTTTCTACAGGTTTACATTATTTTAGTGTTAATTGAAACTACTTTCATTGTTAACTGTAACTTTTGTTTATCCATCAGATTTTGTCACCAGTATTTTCAGTCTGTTACTACGCATTTTTTAAATGCTGGTACTGATTTGAATTAGTTGATACACTGCTGCATATGATCAGTATTTTGCAGTGCTTTTCTCTATTTGCATGTCGTAATCAGTCTTTCAGCTTTTCTGTAATTAATAAATCAATTTATTTGTTCAGCAAATTGCGGACGGACATGCACAGTATGACAATGAATACTAAACAACGCTCATGAAGGGCACTTAGACATGTCTTAATAAAAGAAGCTAAACAACAAAATGCAAACACTAAGAGACTTCAAAAACACTTAATTGAGAAAACTTGTAAATCCAGCACGGATTCCACATGTAAGATTTTGTTTATTGATTGATTAGTTGCAGTCGTGTTGAAGGTAGACGCACTTGTTCTGTTGCTGACTTTTTGCAGACAGTTGTTTGTAGACAATTATGACATTATGATTGCTGTTTATGTTCTGTTTTGTACAGCAGAAAACTTCTGCAACAACTGCTGTTGGCAAGTCACTGCAGCAGTCAAAATCTACTAAATCTAGCCAACTTCTACAGCGGAGCAAGACTTATGTCGTAATTATGACTGTCATGTTTTATCAGTAAATGAGTAGATGCATAGCATGCTTCTGAGAAGGTTTCAAGAAAGTGTAACATTGAAACTTCAGACAATTATTTCTGAAAGTACTTATTTTTTCAATAGATGTTATGTGGACTTGTTGTTTTACTACTTTTCTTAGTTATTAATGTTACTTGTTTTTTGCTGTTTTTTTGTGAATTGTGAAACCTGAGTGCGTCTCATTTGCAGAAGTTCTTGATATTTACTGAAAATGTGCTTATTTTCTCAGTGTAGTGCACTGGAACTGTCATGCAAACTTGCTATACTAATAATATCGATCTACGTTAATGCTATAATTATGTCCATTTTACTTGCTTTCTTTAACTGTTACTAATGCTTTTTAGTTTCATGCTATTTGCTGTGCAAATTGTGAATACATGAGCACGTCTGGTGTGGTGCAGACTAAACCTGGTGTTGAACACGTGAGATCCCTCATGTCAGCTCCAGTGAAGAAGCGTGGCAAAGAGCGCGAGATACCAAAGGCTAAAAAGCCATCGGCTTTAAGAAAAGTAAGATATCTTACTTTGCAGTGGCATGTACATTGCTTTTTATACACCATGGGCCATAAAAATGTGCCACTTTTTCTTTGTCCATATCTTCGCCAATTATCGACTGATTTTTAAAATTCTTTCAGTGGCACACTTTGCAGACAATTTGCAATAATTAAATTAATAATTAAATATCCTGCCAAACGTTAACTGTGTCGCTACACTACCTTGTGAAATATAAATGCAAGAAAAACTAACAGTAATAGACAGCAAGCGTGTTGGTAAACAAAATACACTTCTGACTAAAAATGCAGTGAATGATCTGTATGATGCTACGCTTTGTTAGGTTCGTCTCTTTGGATATCTGGCATGTTGAACGTTATGTTTGTTTCTGGCCTTTGTGGTTTAGCAAGCCTACCATTTCATCCACAGCGACCATGTTCTCTTCAATACGTGTATGCTTCAGTCTGTTGGTCTCATGTCTTTGGTCGGTGCTGCATGTTTCCCAAATCTCTGTTAATAACAATCCCACTCGTTCTCTGTTGCAGTTTATCTTCAAAAATTTTGCTAGTATTCTCCAAAGACTGTATTTTTTGAACCGGTAAAAGTTCTTAATCAGAGGGTTGTCTTCACTGCTAAATGGCACATTACATCAGCGGTATATCATCAGTGCATTAAAAATTATTGTTTACGACAATGGACAATATCATCTGCTTTTGTTTACAAACATCAGAAATGCATGAAAAACTAAGCAAAATTTAATTTCTGTATGGAAATTATTTAAAATTGTTTTAGAAGATAATTTTTGGTATATGTATTGTAGAGATTTTAGTGATTTTTTGAAAATTTATGTTTTTCGTGGTAGTGTAGCAACACAGTTAAAGTGTAGTGGGATATTTAAAAACTTCTTTATTGCCAATTTATTGCCAATTGTCTGCAGTATGTTTCAGTGAAAGAATTTTGAAAATCGGTCAATAATTGGTGAAGATATGGACAAAAGTAAAGTGGCCCTCTTTTTTATGGCCTACCCTGTAGATATTGACGTAAGTAATCTGACGTTTAACACTACGATGCATGACAATGAATCTGTGAGTAAGTGCTACAAAGCCTACAATATATACTTTTTGCTGCAGCAATTTTACCTTAGTCGTAAAAAGGACTTTCATATTGGGCTGAATTAGTTCTTGAGCTTGAATCATAACACACAGATGACAGTCATAGAATATTTTTCCAGTTGTGTGGCAGCTGACATGCTGGCAAAGTGGGCTTGAAAGCATTCCAATACCTGATGTTGTTGTCTTCATAATAGGTGTAATTTCAGTATAAAATATAACAAAATATGGTTGTTGTGGTCACCCAACCAGCTATGTAACTACTTATGGCCAGTTTTTCCATGCACACTGCACAGGTTACAAAGTTAATCTCAGAAATTCCAGAAGTTATCTTCCATCGCATTGCAGAGTGACACAGTCAGCAGCTTAACTTGTGCTTACTGCCATTGCTGAACATTGTCAGCATATTTCTGTGCATGTGTTTGAAGGTAATTCTCCAGGAGCGAGAGAGTCGAAGGCAGAAGTTCTTGCAGGACGTGATGAACGGACACGTTGAGAGCCACATGCTGCGTTACATGCCGGCGCTGAAAACTGATTATGACGATGGCGCTGTGAACAGTGATCCGTCAACAGCAGTCAGCAGTGAACAGTCGGCTGCTGATGCTGCTGTGGATGCAGTCGACCTGAACTTGTCTTCGGCTGCTAAACGAGCAATGCTTCTGGCACGAATCCACAGCCGACGCTTCCGCGAGTGAGTTGTAATAAGTTGTAAAATATTTTATCAAATGCAGCAACTTTTGTTTACTAATTTGTTGATGTTTTGGAATTTGCTACTGTCTTGTTTGGAACAATTCATGTTTTTGCTGCATGTTGCTGTTAATAAAGGTTGTAATTTGATGCATTTCTACAGTTTATTGGTTATCATTTCAATTTCATTTCCAAAACTTTGCATAACTTTATTTAGATTATGTCACATGCTTTGCTGTGTTCAAACTTTGTAATTGTTTCGTTGTGTTATACTCTTTTTTGTGTGTTTTTATATGAGGTGTTTTATTATAAACACATGTGTTTGTATAACGTGTGTTTGTTCAGTAAACTGCTTGTTTACTTTTTTACTTACTTAATTACTTACTTACTATGAGTAGGCTCCAAAGAATTTCGTTTTTGACAAAAAACTGACAAAATGACGAAAACTGATGGTCGTGACAGAATATTGATTTTTGACAAAATTTAATCAATAGCTGTTGGAAAATTGTTGGAAAGTCTTCTTGCGAAAAATGTTCGTCCAGCAATGCAAAATCTGAAACGAAAAAGCCCTACTTTTAGGTAAATCACTGCTGTGCAAACACATATACACTAAAAACAGATAAAATATGCAATATTTTCTAAAATAAATGAAAAATGAGCAAATTTTTTTTACTAAGTTCTAAATTGCTATTAGTACGAACCCAGTGGGTTTGAGTCCGAGTCTAAAGTTGCAAAGGTTGGAGGTTTTTCCTTGAGAAAAAGTAGAAGCCAAAAGCCTCAAACTGTTTTGGCAAGACTTTGTAGAATAAGTTAACAGCAGTAACAGTTATACACTGCTGAAAGAGCCTCATTTATGTGTGGCGAAAAACTGGCAAAGTTTGGGATATTTGCTAAAATTTTTGACAAAATTTGCAATTCTTGAAGAATGAAAAATGGCATTTTTGGCAGCAGAATCCTTTGGAGCCTAAGTATGAGTTTATTCATAGCATGAGTTCATAATTTTTTTCATGTTCTCAGTGTGTTTTGCCGTGATTACACATTTGCTCATAGTTTATGGTAATTCTTGAGTTGTATTGAATGCAATTGAATGGCATTGCAGATACTGCAACCAGGTGCTGAACAAAGACATTGATGAATGTTGTCGACAGTTGCTGCATGAGCTGGTCCGCTTCCAGGACCGAGTCTACCACAAAGACCCCGTGAAGGTGATGAGCCGTTGCCCGTTTCTACTACTGCTGTTACTACTACCGACTGTCATGGCAACTACAACTAGTTAACGTGTCTTCGAACTGTATAATAAATAAATATTAGAAATTCGGGGCAGGACCCAACGCTAAGCCCACCTGGTGCTGCAAATTTGATTAGGAGAAATCTAAAATGCCCTTCATTCCTAAACCCATTAATGTATCTCTCTGAAATTTGGCTAAATTCCAATCCGGCTAAGGGTCATCCTTGCCGGGTCATTCAAGCCCCCAATTGTGGTCTTGATTTGCTGTCCGGTTTCGGAGAAGAAGCAGAAAATACAAAAGAAGAAGACATAAGTGAAAACATAAGGCCTCCCTATGTGTAGTCGGCCTAACTATAGCTCCCGCTAAATAGCTCAATGCATGTTGCAGAAGCTGTTAAATAAACATTAACTGTTTTCTGACCAGATGGTATAACGGTGCCTGAATCAGTATTTAGTTTTGTATTTTTTATATATGAATGTTTTCTAACATAACTTTTATGTTAATGTGCATAAGTAGTTTTTATTACTCTTATTTACGGTAGATTTTTTAGTTTGTTCTTGATCTTTGCTATTTACTGTTGATTTTTGTTGTACCAGTGCAAGTATTGCGTGGAAAGACTCGTCTCTGGAATGATGCATATTAAGTGTTGAGCAGGACATAGAATTTGCTTACTGTTAGATAGTTTATGCTTAAGTTTTATGCCACATGTCTGTTTAATCATGTAAACACCAGAATGATATGCACTGATTATTTTTTATAAGACGTCAGCATATGCAGATGCACTTGGCTGACACGTATTTCTAGTTTTCTAGACAGTGATTAAATTCTACGTTAACTGTGATTCATTTCTGCAGGCAAGAACTAAGCGTCGTTATGTGCTTGGACTGCGAGAAGTGACGAAGCATTTGAAAATGCACAAGCTGAAATGCGTAATCATCTCACCAAATCTTGAGCGTGTTCAGTCAAAAGGTGATATGATGTGCCAAGAACTTGTTTTCTTCTTTTTATCACATTATGATGTGCAAATAATCTTAGTCATTTCTGCATGATTTCAGCAGACATAAGCGACCATTATTAACAGTAGTGACATATCTCTACATGTAATCGGGTGCGTTGTTATTTGTTTAAGCATTGTGATATAATATATTGGTTTATTGATGCAGTTTATCCTTTGCTTTTGGCGAGCTCCATATATGTATAGATTTCGACTTGGTCTACAGTGTATTATGCGAATGTTAACAAGACATGGCCTAGTAATCTGTAGATCGTGTTGAAACGTACTAATTTCATAACTGGTCGACGGTGAGTTTTTTCCTGAGATTGGATGCTGTACACAGATCCAAGCTACCTTTCGGCCATCACGCTTGAGTGGTGTGAGATTAATCGACACTTATAACACTCCAGACACTGCAGTGTGAGATAGGCAACAAAAGTAAATCATGAAATATGGCTGAGTAAAAACCAGGTGTTTTAGGCTTGCAGTCTTATTAATGCTCAGTATGTGGTTTTTGATTTATAACACAGGTGGTTTGGATGATGCATTGCAATGTATAATCAATGAATGCCAGCAACAGTCGGTTCCGTTTGTATTTGCACTGAATCGATCCGCTCTCGGCAGAGCCTGTGTTCGAAAAGTCCCTGTTAGCATTGTTGGCATATTCAACTATGAGGGTGCTGAGGTTGGCTATTCGGAAATTCCCTAGATTTGTGTTGGTTTTGAAATAGTTTAAAAGTCGGAATTTTGAGTTGCAACATGTATGTAAAGTACAAAAAGAGACAAAGTTACTAGCTAGCAAGAGACAAGTGATTCTTAGACTAAATTTGGTTGGGCTGAATGTCTGATATGTGTGCTAGTTTTTGCATCATGTGACTTTGAACTTGTAAGAAACTTGCCATGTGAGGGAGGAGTCAACCATTATTCCCACATGGGGCAAATTTTGACTGTCCACTTTCACGACAGCAGTATTGTTTTCAGCATCGTCACTAAGTTACTTGTTCATTTGTTTGTGTTTTTCTCTGTCAACACAATAACTCATGAACCGCTTCACTTACTTAGCTTGATATAATTTTGCATGAACGTGTACCTCAACAATCGCAAGAACTCTGTTGAATTTTAAGGTCATATGTCAAAGCTCAAAGTCATAGGCAGGATTTTTAGATACTTTCCCGTTGCAAGATAGGAATAGCTAGGCAGGGTCAGCTAGGTCAATAGCTCTGGCCGACGCTGACGTCATTGCTATAAATATCTCAGCTTGCTGCGACGGCCACCATGGACAGCCTTAGCCTTGAGCAAGGCTTGCCAGTCTAGTTGTTTTGTGGACGATATGTTTAGGAGCATTTCTTCAGACTGCGAGATCTCACGGAGAAGGCACGGAGTGCTTACACCGAACTTGTTGCGAGCATTGAGAGAGAACTTGAAGATCAGTTGTCAGATACTGACGACGACGTTGACGACTCAGCGATGAATCATTCGAGGTCCCACTCTGTCCAGTCACGAGCCTGCAGTGAACCCGAGCCCAGTTCTGATTGGCTGGCACTCGACGACGTAGCTAGGGGATACAGCAGCGAGTGTGAGACTGGTTGGGTCGGTCATAGTGAAGATGAAACATTGCAGCCCATTGATGCTGTATTTCCATTACCGTAGCACGGTGCAGCACAATGCCTTGACACTGCTGTTGACTTTAGTCCAGAAATTGTTCAGCTCACTGATACTGCAGATAGCAATGAAGTATTGTTGTCTCTGGACGTAATTGACTCGGGGTCAGTTTCTATTTCTCAGACATTCAGTTAGCAAGTTAGCCAATGATTAGCAAGTTAGATAATTGCACATTTTTGGAACAGCTAACCAGCAGTCAAACATCAGCTAACTTTCACTGACTGGTTTTGGCCAGTTAACGGACTGTCGTTTGATTGGTTGTTAGCTGTTTGCAATATGGCAGAAAATTTATATTTTATGTAGTTATTATATATAAAAATGAAGTTATTGACACCAAAAAGCAATATGTTTGAGACATTTTAGTTTAATGTTTGCTAAGCTTCATCAAAAGCATGTCTAATACCGACATTTTTACAAATTCTTCAGGAACTCTTGTCAAAAGTTTCCACAGTTCATAGACTTTAATTGGGTACATATTCTTAATGAATACTTTTTACGCGCGATAGCAGAATGCTTTGCACGTCTTAGGCTTAGCCATGGCCTGGGCGTCTGTCCGTCCGTCCGTCCGTCCGTCACACTGCTGTTTTGTGTCAAAACGGTGCAAGCTAGGATCACGAAATCTTTACTGAGGGCTGCCTCACGGTCTCTAGTTTTTCATGACAAAATTTCGTGCCTCTGGGTGCGGGGGTTCCCTCGAACGAGAGCGTCAAAGAGGGGTACCCCACTAAAAAGACGTTATTTTGCCGTTATTGGCTCGTATAGTGTGAAAACGGTTGCAGGCAGATAGGTACAGACGTGCTGCTTAAAATAACAAGCACTGATGACAGGCTTTTGAGATGTATCAACATCGATGACCTTGAACGACCTTGAACCCTCAAAATACGGGTTTTTAGTGAATTTTTTGCAATTTTTGGATGCAGCGCACATTTTAACACTGAATTGCGATGAAATGGCAGGAGATAGACCAAGACAACCTGCATATGAAATTTTCAGCATTAAACGTAAATTTCAGAAGTCCAAGTCCCGACCCCCTAGATTCAAGGTGGTCGGCGCAGGCGGGCGTCAAAGATGGCTACCCCCTGAAAGTGGTTATTTTACTGCAATTATCTGGTGTAGCGTGAAAATGGTTGCAGATATAGGCACAGACATGCTGGTTATCATAACAAGCTATAGTGACAAACTTATTATTGGTGTCAACGTTGATGACCTTGAATGACCTTGAACCCTTAAAATAAATTTTTAGTGAATTTTATTTGCGATTTCCGACTGTGACACACATTCTAAGAGTGAATTGCACCAAAATGGCTGGAGACGAACTTGGACAACTGGCGTATGACATTTTTAGCGTAGAACGTACATTTTTAAGAATCTAAGTTTTGATCTCTTAAATTCAAGGAGTCTTTCGTACGGAAGCCTCAAATTTAAGTACTCTTTCAAGATGCATTAATATCTTATTGCTGTAGGCCTACACTGATAGCCATAGTGGCAGGACCGCTGCTGTCGCGCGTCACGTGAGCTTTGCTCAAATTACTTGTTTGCTTTGGTGAAGTTCATTTAAGAGGCTTTTCGTTTTTCTCAAGTTTGCAAGAAACAGTTGCAAACAGTACAGAAGGTCAATACAATAAATTAGTGTAAGAAGTATAATAATTAGTTTTATGTAAAATTGCAATGGCTGCCTGCCATTATGATTTTTTAACATTGGTAATATACATCATACTGTATCGATGCTTTGGAGGTGTTCTTTATTGATCATTTTGTTACATTTTAGCACCACATGCCAGTGAAAGAATATTGAAAATTCTGTAATATTTGATGTTACGACAAAAACAAAGTGAAGTACTTTAGACTTACCGTTTATCAACATTCACGTTATTGTTTAACAGTTGTCATTTTTATGAATTTGATGATTATGATGACATTGACGATATAATGATGATTATCCACAATAGTAACGACAGTATTGTTCTCAGCATCATTGCTTGATTATGCTTCATCTGTTCCAGAGATATTCGCGATAGAAGTTTAGAGTTGTCCAGAGTCTAGTGCATTGTTGATGAGTCATGAACCACTGCACTTAGCTTGATAACATTTAGCATAAGATATGTATCTCGTTGATGTTTAAAAGCATACTGAATACCATGGTCAAAGGTCAAAGTCACATGGTTTTCTCGTGTTCTTTGGTGTGCGTAATACTGTGGCTACCGTGGACAATACTTAGCCTTGATGATATTTTAGGTTAGTTTTGGAAGTTGCTAAAGGTGTTGTTATGTTATGTTGTGACTCTGATATTACAGCTTTACGAGGTTACAAAGGATTGAGGGAAGTAATAGTAATACTAATAATTTAGTTTTGTTGTATGATGGATTTGTGTTGCTACCCATAGTGACTACCATTCCTTGCATCTCTGGTCTGATTCTATAGACATTTTCTTAGGGTTTAAAATATACTATTGTTATAGTATAAAAATACTGTTGTTATTGTTCCATTATTATGGGGCCGTCCTTCCTAGAAGGAGGCCCCATTATTTATCGATGCTGTCCGTCTGTCTGTCTGTCTGTCCGTCCGTCCGTCTGTCCGTCCCGTGCCTCCACCTAGAGGGAAAACGAAAAGGCCTACGAATACCAAACTTGGTAGGAAGGATCCCCGGGACACGAGCACCCCGTGGAC
>Ga0209454_1001640_pt1 | contig 14305 bp, 8 predicted proteins | sample WorMetHERISLAND1_2_FD_187400 | JGI IMG/M metagenome (GOLD analysis project Ga0209454, IMG submission 187400) | Marine gutless worms symbiont microbial communities from Max Planck institute for Marine Microbiology, Germany - Olavius geniculatus... | ecosystem: Host-associated > Annelida >...
GCAAGATAGGGTTTAGGTTACTATTAATCACTAATAGGAAGTCATACACTGGCTCTCGATTGCCACCGAATTCAATGACCTTGGATGACCTTGAATGCCAAACTAGGGGTTTTTATGGATTTTTTGACGATGTCAGGCTGTGAGACACATTTCAAGAGTGAATTGCACCAAAATCAATTGAGAGAGATATGGACAAGCTGCGTATGAAATTTTTAGCATCGAATGTATATTTTTTGACGGTTTAAGTCTCGATTTTCTAGGTTCAAGGAAAACTGGACTTGAGGGCATCAAATAGCAGTACCCCCGTAAAAGTCGTTATTTCACCGGTGTTTTCCAGTCTTTCGTGAAAACGGTTGCAGATAGGCTTAAGCATGCTAACTATCACAACAAGCCGTAGTGATGAGCTTTTCAGTCGTATCAACATTGATGACTTTCGAAGACCCTAAACTTCCAAAATAAGGGTTTTTTTTATTGATTTTGCGATCTTTGGCTGCAGCACACCTTCCAAGAATGAACTGTGAACAGGAACTGCTATAGGCTTTTGCGCATCTTGTGAGCATTAGCTCAAATTTCTTGTTGTTTATTGAACGGAATTGAAGTTTACTGTAATCACATTGAGTTAGTGGGGGTAGGTAGGTAGGTTAGTGTCTGGGTCATTATGAATAACGGTACTTTTGACAAGCAGTTTCTCAGAATTAATAGCAGATCAAAATTGGAATCATTGCATGTAGATTGACTATAACGGATGGTTGTCTACTCTTGAATCATTTTTGGGAAATCAGCATTATTAGCTAAGTTTTCTCAGAGAATATCTCTATGTAGTTGGCAACTGAGCATTGTAGATTTTACTCACTTCTAACTAGTTTATTTAATAATTTAAGTTAGAGCTGTCATTTTCTACTGCTCATGTTATTTGTGTCTCATTTGTAGCAAGTTAGTGTGAATTTTATTGGAATTGTGAGTGTAGGTGATGTTGGGTTTGATAGGCAGAGGATTTTGATGAAAATTAAAACAATCTTTTACACTCAGTTTTTCTGCAGAATAATACCAAAATAAAGACAGTAAAGGAGAGTCAATTAAGTCATAATACACAACAGTTAAGACAGTTTACTGGCTGCATCCAACCCTGCCCTTTTGCAGTCTGATTGTGACCATGACAAGTGGTCATTAAGGCCTGCAGTTTTTTGCGGTAAATTTTGCCAAATTCCACGGGCCAGTCGCACAATTGCACTGTTGCTCACTGCGGCCTTCTGTTTGTATGTAAACTAAGCTTTTTTCTGTTTAAAAACTTCAGTTTTTGGATGCTGGCATGGGGCTCAGTTATGCTAGCAACATACAAAGGAAATTATCGATTTTTTTCTTTTCAAAAATGCAATTTGTCAATTAGTTGCATTGTGTTAATTTGCGATTGTGCCACATTACGATGGTAATTATTAGTAGGGATGCAGTTTCAGGCAGTTGAGTTTGATTGTTCTCCGTGATACAGTTAGTCTAAAGCCGACAATCGTACAAATCATCGGTCATTTCTTAACTTCTGTAAAATTCCGTAAAATTTTGCGGTAATATCAATATTTTGCAGAAAAGGGCAAATTCCGTGGCTCAGCTCGAAATTCTGTGGCTTGCGGAAAACTGTGGGCCCAAATGATGACTGCAATTTACTTTCTGCCTCTAACTCTGCCTTTTTGCAGTCTGATTGTGAACTTGGCAGTGTTGATCGTGACCAGTCAGTTAAAAATATATTTTATATGATTATCTGCTTTTGGCATTTGTTTATATGATGGTGGATTGTTGATACATAGAATATACAATTTGCTTGCATCGAATGGTGTTACAGATCCAGAGGAACACCCTCAGTCAGAGCTGTACTGGGGTCACGTTAATCCAATCGGTCCTCGGGCCTGCTACGATGAGGCTAAGCGTGTTGCTGAGACTATGTGCTATGCATATCAGAAACAGGTGCCTGTTTGATTACAGCTTTGTTACGTTAGCTTTAAATCTGTGTGAATCATGACAAAGAATAGCTGTTTTTGTCGGATGAGTTTCCGACACGATTGATGCACTATTTATTTTCGTAATTTCTATGGCTGTTCATTGTTCTGCAAATGATTTACCTGCTGACTGCTGTGGTTATGGTGCCAATTATTGGGCGAAGGTTCCATTTTGTGGGGAAACTGGTGACCCATTTTGTGGGGAACTTCATGCTAACAGCTTTTGTTTAGTTGGTTAGTTTTTCCGATTTTTTTTCTGATTTGGCCTAGATTGCCCAAGAAGGTGTTCATAGGTGAGATCTTTGATGTCGATTTTTCGAATAATATTTATACTAGCAAGTACATACTCTACCCTGTTCTGCATCCAGTCAGCAATCATATAACATTGAGAGAAATTAACAATTTGAATCAAACGTTCTTTAGTGATGATGTTGCTTCAGACATTGTATGCTATTGTGGTTATTTTCTGTGTAAAGTTTTAATGCAAGATGTCTGCTTTGGTTGTATGTATCACAAGAACGGAAAGAAACAAAAGTGAATGTTTTTTTAGTTATAGTGTTTTTTTGAACTTGCTTGATATTGCTACTGTCACTGTTTATGTCAACCATTGCTTTTTTGTGTTAATTAAATTCTATTTTTGTACTATGTTTTACAAGTGGACACTCACATGTCTTGTGATTGCAGGAAAATGTGACAGTTCGTGTTGCGAGAATATTCAACACGTTTGGCCCGCGAATGCACATGAATGATGGCCGTGTTGTCAGCAATTTTATCTTGCAAGCATTGCAGAATTTGCCAATGACAGTTTGTACTTCTGCTGTAATTTTTACCACTTTTATGAAGAGTGTGATTTTGGTAAGACTTGTTACGCGCGAAAACAGCTACTGCTTTCAGTGCATCTTAGCCATCACATTTCTGTCTGTCTGTCACATGGGTCGATCAGGCAAAAACGGTGCAAGCTAGGATCATCAAATCTTCATTGTTGGCTGCCTGGAAGACTCTAGTTTCAGGAACCGTAAAGCTTTTCTATAAATTCGAAGGGGGTCATCCCGAACGAAGGCACTAAATGAGAGGGGGTAGGGAAAATTTGCAGTTTTTGGCCAATAAGTCACTGTATCTCAGTAACAGTGCGAGATGGGGCCTAGGTTACTATTAATCACTAATAGGAAGTCGTACACTGGCTCTTGATTGGCGCCGAATTCAATGACCTTGAATGACCTTGTACGCCAGAATAGGGGGTTTTATGGATTTTTTGGTGATTTTGGGCTGCGACACAAGTTTATATCATTCACAAGCTGGTGCCACGCTACTATCGTTATGCAATCTAGATAGAGAATTTGGTATTTGTATATTAATTTAGTGTGAATACTCCAATTTTCAGCTAAACTACTGAACTTGAACTGCTATAGGCTTTTGCGCGACTCGTGAGCATTAGCTCAAATTTCTTATTTTTTTATACAACATTTTTTGACTTGTCAGCCATATCAGTGATCCATTATAGACCTTCACATGACTTAGCTGGCTAGTCAGGCATTCAGTTAAATGACTGCTGAGTTAATGAGTATACAACCAAGTGGGATACGTAGTTTGTTTAAATATGCTTTTCAGAGCTTTTGTGACATAAACGTAAAAGTAATGTTTCAGGCGTTTGTGGGAAAGCTTTTTTGTTTAACATTTTTTTATCTTCTGCATTTTTACTGCCATTTTGTGAGCATTGCAAATGGGTAAACCGAAAAAAATTGATGGCAGTCAAGTGTGTGAGGACGCTATAATAATAATGACGTCATTTTATCGTCACAAGCATATTTTGTATTGTCTATGATGCTACCAGTAGCAATGTTTACAGTGCTAGCCATTAATGCTATAATTACAGTAACATTAGAAAAGAAAGAATTTTAGTATATTTATTACTATGTGATAGATTCACTACAATGCATTTAAATTACTATTTACTTTGAGTTTAGAGTTTAGTTGGCAGAGATACGTACTCTGACGAGTGCCTTATAGCTCTGTGTGGCGTTAAGCCCAAATTCCATTACGCCGACTTTGCACAAAGTACGGGACAAGTTCCCGACAAAGTCGCGGACTTATCGCGGACACAAATCATGAAAGTCTGCGACACAAATCACGTCACCGACTTTCATGATTTGTGTCCACGACTTTGTTGTGAAGTTGTCGCGGTCTTTGTCGCCGACTTTCCCCGTGCATTGTAACGGACTAAATTCCATTAGAGCGACAGAAATGGGTTTGTCACGGACTTTGTCGCAAACATCTCGACATGTCGAGATGGTTTGTGTCCACGACTTTCATGATTTGTGTTAGTGACTTTCACCGAAACTTCATGGTATCATGATTTGTCACCATTTGTGTCCACGACTTTCCCCACGGGGAAGTTTCGGTGAAAGTCGGCGTAATATAATTTGGACTTTAGAGTAGTGTGTGAGTATGATGGCTGTTTTGCTAGATCTACGGTGATGGGAAGCAGACGCGGTCGTTCCAGTACGTGACTGATCTGGTCGACGGTCTCGTTGCTCTGATGAACAGTAACTTCAGCCTCCCGGTCAACATTGGCAACCCCGACGAACATACGGTCGCCGAGTTTGCAACAATTATCAGGAAACTAGTCGGTCAGTGTACTAATTACGTGCCATTTCTTTCTTCTTTAGTTCACAAAATTGAAGACGTCTTTTTTGAAAACTTTTTGCACTCCATTGCAAGACACTAAACTTTGAATGGATTCGTATGTTTAACGAATAACTGATAAGCTGCTGAATGTGCATTTTTCAAATTTGCAGCTTTTAGTGAGTATTTTGCTAACGTTTAGCCAACTTTAGCTGGTTTTCTCGTCTTCTTTCTTTCTTTCTTTTTTGCCGTGTGGCAGGGTTATTGCAAACTCTTCTGCTTTTTTCATATTTATGGCAAATTTTTTGGCCAAAACATGAATAAAATAGTGAAAAAATGTTCATTTTTGAATACAGGAATGAAGCACATATTCAGTTTTTTAGTTGTTATGCGCTTTTGATTTGTTTGCGACATGTGGCACTATATGATTAATGATTATGTTTAAATTTATTGATTAATTGGTGTATTTGTATAGCTTATTAGTCTCTTTAACCTTGTTTGCATTTCATGTTGATAGCCGTCCGTCTGTCTGTCGGCCTGTGTGCAGATGGGACGACAAGTGAAATAGAGTACCGGGATCCAATGCAGGACGACCCGCAGCGTCGACGTCCCAATATCACACGTGCCAGAGAACACATCGGCTGGCAACCTAGGGTCAGTCTTTTGCCAAGTCTTCTGATTCTGTGGTCAGGCGTAAATAAAACTATAGCTGACAACGATTAGGAGAACTTTAATTTTTAGATACTTTTATGAAAATAGCGATGAAGTAATCGTTAAGTTCTGTTATTTTTGCAGAACATGCATGTAAGAAAGGAAATGGTGATGCAGTTACTAAAGGTATTTTGTGTTCATGATCTCTGAACACCTTTTAGTGTTTTCAGTGATTAATCAAGTCATTAGTTGTTAATTTCTGCTCTACTCTGAATACATGGATCTTGTGCATCCTTGAAAGTCTTTGAATTTTTTTCCAGATTTTCAAGGCCTGGAAAGTCCTTGAAAACAGACATGATCCTTGAAAGTCCTTGAATCTGTGTCTGAAGGTCTTTGAAAGTGCTTGAATTTGATTTTCTAAAATGCCGTGACCGAACAATGGATTTCCAGAATCAGTGCTGCCTGAGTCTGAGTAAGTAAGTAAGTAAGTAGTCTGCATTTGTAACGCGCCATATGTCAAAACAGAAGTTCGAATCGTAGTGGTGACTAGACTTTATCATCACTGTTACTTACTGATTTTTTTCTTATAATTTCAGTTTTTGATTAATGCCTGAAGGTGTTAAATTGTCGAATGTAAACTGAACCTGCTTATATATGCTTATAAACGTGCTGGTTTGTTTTAATTCAGTTCTCTTTATATGGTTTTTGAAAGTCCTTGAAAAGTTTTTGATTTTGACAAATGGGCATGAACCATGTAGATAACTTTGTTTGTGGTGCTGTTGCATAGTTAGAACATGTAGACCAACGGAGTTTTTGCCATCTCTGCCATTATAGAGTCACATAAAAATGCCACATTTTGTTATTCACTGTATGAACTGATTAATAGTAATGCCAATACTTTTACATTTATCAACTGGATTAACGTTGACTTGCAGTCTTTTAGTGTAGTCCGCAGTAGCTTGTAGATAATCGCTGATTGCACATGGCAGGTGATGCTCTGTAGCTCTGATATGGGTTACTGTTAAGAGCTATAGACTGGGCTGTTAATATTGCACTACTGCAATTATTGCAATACATATTGAATTGCAATACTTTATAGTATTACAACTGGTACTGCAGTACTTTTAGCGATGAATTATTGCAATACTTGGAAGCATTACTTTTTATGCACGAAAGCAGTGGATCAGTCAAAAATGGTGCAATTTAGGATCACCAAATTTGAATTTGGTATTTGTATATTAACTTAGCATGAACACCCTAATTTTCAGCTAAACTACTGAACCGGAACTGCTATAGGTTTTCGCACGTCTTGTGAGCATTAGCTCAAATTTCTTGTTGATATATAGTGCATTTCTAATTGTGAGGAAGCTGTTTAATTACAAAAGAATATTCTTTTGTTTGATCGCATGAAAAAGACTGAACAAAAAAATAACATGTCAAGACGACTTATTTATTGTTAAATTTCTGGGTTGACAACATTGTCGTGGAGTCTGTAGTCAACCCAAAATTTTGAAAAAGTTGTACACAGTGGCAAAAATAAAAATTTATTTGGGAGAGTGGATAATGGAGTATTGCAAAAAAGTATTGCAATAGTATTGCAATGCTGACTTGGAAAAAAGTATTGCTATTGCAATTCTTTTTTTAGTATTGTTAACAGCCTTGGCTATAGACAGCATTTAACCTTTATACGGCTGCAGTTTTATTTATAAATGCCACGCCAACTTCTCCACCGTGGTCAGCCAGTCATGGTGGTGGGGCTTTGCACCAATGACCCAAAAGATTTCTAAAATCTGGAGGGTAGTAGCTAACTAAGAGCTGACCAAACCTGTGAGAGGAGATTTGCTACACGTTACCAGTGTTTTTGTGCTGGTTTTGGTTTCACAGCCGACTACAGCTTTACAGCCATCTATTTACGGCTTCACAGCCGCCTACGGCTTTATAGCCATTACCTGTAATTTTGTGGTTACATTTGGGGATGCGCATTGGGCCGAGCTGATACGGCCTCAACACTGAGCAGGAGGTAAGGTAAAATAAGGTGAGGTAAGGTCACGCCAACTTCTGGTTGTCGATCACTTTAATTATCTGTCACCATGGTGGAAACAATATTTTGTTTTCTTTGGTAATCTTATCGTCAGCAAACTGTGATCTTGATTTTTGTCAGTGCAAGTAACTCACGATTGAACATGTCTTTTTAGGTCCCAATGTTGCTTGGTATCAACAAAACCATCGAATATTTCCGCAGCGAACTTCAACGGCGGAAACACAGTGAACGCAATATCTGGAAACCGGAATATTTGGATATATAGTCGGCCATGTGATATTTGTTTGCTTTAACATTTTTTAGGGTGTGCTCGCATTTCCGGTTAATATGTATGCGTAGGCCTATACTTAATGTGTTTAGGTATGCTTGAGGTGTTAGTGACTTACATTACTTTTACATTTTTGATGCAGCTGTAGAATTGATTTTACTAATGTTTTATGCATTACTGCTAAATTAATCCAGTTCAGAATTTTTTTAACCTTATAAAATATAGTGCATCTACACTCTCAGGTTTCTGTTATTTGTCCCATTTTTCACATTTCTTTGTTTATCGATTACTGCTCGCAGTGTGAGATGTAGTCCTGCACTATATTAGTGTTTCTGGCCAGCGTTTCTTTAGTCGATTGCTTGGAAAGCAAGTCTGCACAATGACTTAACTGTTTAGTTTATGTTGTGTGGCCACCACAAACCTGGTAAACCTTGAATACTTTGGGAACTCTCTGAACCTGGAAAACTCAGGGAATTTTCAGGGAATTCTGTCCAACCTCAGGTAAAAATGTAACAGACGATAGTGCAAAAATGCTTGAAAAATACGTTTGTAGCCGGGGTTTGCCCCAGCCCCAGAACCACTCTGTTGTAGTATTATACTGTGTTTGCTTTCTAGCATTGTAGGCCTAGTCCGGTAAGCAATTAATGGATGACCAGTACATCTTTGAATTGTAGTGTGGTATGATTTAAGTTACGATTGTGCAGTTACTGAATAATACAAAAAAAACCACAAAAGTTGCTTTTTTGGTAGCATTTTGATGAATGTGTCGCTTTGTTGGGAAAAATTTTTCTTCCCATAGTGTGTGGAATTGTGGGGAACAGATGTCACGTTTGAGCAAATACATGTACAAATTGTGTACATTTTAACGGTCACAGGTTCATGTACAGAAGTTGATCATCGGGTATTAATGTGCGCAGCGCATGCATGTTTTCTATAGATATTAGCACCACTATTTCTGCTCATATACACTGTGGACTATAAAAATGGTACAGTTTTTATTTGGTGGTAAGTTTGTAAATGCATAGTAATTCTTATAAGTATGTAATTGTGTTTAGTGCACAATGTCGGTGTGGAGGCCTCATAATTTATTTTCAGTCATTTGGTGTTGCAACAGATTTGAACTTTAGTTTTAATGAAGAGGGTCACAGATTTTAATCAAGGAATCAAGATGATGGTTTAATCGCTTTCACTGCGGTTCATTTCTGTATGCGAGAGTGAAGCACATATTTAGCTTTTAGTTGCTCATTTTTTTACAGTTACTGCCATTAATGTGATTTATTTGCCATAGTTGTTGTAAAATAAAAGCACCATTTTTGTAGGCCACGTTGGAGTTGTACATGTCTCTGGACTTTTGTTTTGATTGTTATGCATAATAGCATTTGGTTTCTGCATGCATTCCAGCTACACAAGCACATATCGGATTGTTGGCAAGACTTTTTAGCCGGCCATACTTAAGTAACGGTCGAACTATTGGCATGTCTGCCATGGATGTATTGTTTCTAAACTGTGCAAGATAGGGCCTGGGTTGCTATTGATCACTAATAGGAAGTTGCATTTTGCCTTTCAAATTAAACGAAATTGGAAATCGATGACCTTGGATGACCTTGAAGGGTCATAGTGCACTATGGCATGCCAGTTATGTGCTGTTGTGGCTAAACGTTAAGTCGTAGGGGGTTGGCGATGGCACCATCGGATAGGGCGCTGCATAGTGACTTTCTATAGGCTGTCAATAGTAACCATGTCTCCATCTGCAGCAGTTTGGCTGCAATTTTCAATGGAAAGTTTTTAGCTATAAATGGCTGTATCTTGGAAATGGTGAGAGATAGGGCCAAGGTTGCTATTGATCACTAACAGGAAGTGGCATACGCCCTTTCAGATAATATGGAAATCATCGAACTTGGATCACCTTCAAGATTACTGACGGTCGGCTATTCTAGCGACAGCTGAGCTTCTTGTGTGAAATTGATCACTGTGAATATTATTGTTCATAATGCTGCTCATTTGAAGCATTGCTGTCATTTGTTACGAGTAAGCTGGAAGCTTTGTCTACTTATTTTGTGATGTCATAATGTAGCGAGCGAAGCAAAATCAGAATTGCTCTGTAGAATATCCTATAATACCATATTATTGTACATAAGTCTACAAAAATGTTGCTAAAATAATTCAAAATGATGTACATATCGGATTGTTTGGTGTTTGAGAATGACATTGAGATGTGATTGTGATCTGTTTGATTTTGTGCTGTTGATAAAGATTGATGCCCGTCAAATCTGTGTGACAGTTAATTCGTTTGCTTTTATTTAATTAATTTTATGTTGACGAAATTTGACCATAATGTTGATAATGTTAATAATATGGTAATAGTAGTGTTTGAAATGTTGTATTAATGAACTTTTTTTCGCAAATTTAGTTTTGAAGTGTCAGTGAAGGGGTGCGTTGCTTGTTGTTATATGAGAAATACTGTTAAAACTTTCTATTGTAGCATTTTCGTTATTCAAATATTTTTAAGGCTGAAGATTGCTTACTTTCAAAAAAGTAACTGTTACCACTGCAAGCCTGGTTTACTTTTTGTGTATTTTGATGCTAGTATCACTTGCATAAATGCATGCATTCATTGCATACCTACACCGTTGTCCATAAAAAAGTGCCACTTTGATTGTTTGAACAGCTCACCAAAGAATTGGTCGATTTTAATAATTTTTGGCGTGCAACATCAAGAAGCAACTTGATGCAAATGACTTTAGTTTTGACCACCTCACCTTAATACTGTGGCTGCACTACCTTGTGAAATGCAGGTTATTGAACCTGCTGTAGCTAGTAGTGTCAACATCTACCACTTGTATTCGTGCTGGAGGATGACATTTTGAGCACATGCTGTAATGAAGATGATGCAATATGACCCGTATGACTTTTTGAGAGACAATAATTGCCAATTGTGTTTGTCGCTTTTCGGTTAATCATTTCTGAGCCAACGCATGTGCTCTCCAGTATGAATTCATTGTTGTAAACGGTCAAATTACGACTTGCATTTCACAAAGTAGTGTAGCAACAGTATTAAAGTGAGGTGGTCAGAACTAAAGTCATTTGTGTCAAGTTTCTTTTTGACGTTGCATGCCAAAAATTATTAAAATGGCCAGTGTTTCATGAAGCTATTCAAAAAAATAAAAGTGGCACGTTTTATATGGACCATGGTGTACTTGCATTGTTTGCGTAAAAATCATGCAAGTTTCTTTAAGATACAGGCAATGTCTTTGCAGATACAGGGTGACCAACAACAGGGAAATGTCAGGGAAAAAATCCTGTCAGGGAAAATTGCCCCAAAACTTTCCTAAAGATTGCATCAACAGGCTATTTTTGTGTCGCTCACTTTAACTTTCTGTCAGTAATTTTACACTGTTTATTGCTGAATGTTCTTTGCTTATGTTTTAGTTTTTAATATTTATATGTGTGTTATATTTTAATTTATAGCGTTTATTTGTTGTACCTACAAAATGATCAGAAGTGCCATGAATCGTCAGGGAAATGTCAGAGAAATTCATAGTTCATTAAGTTTGAGCCGAACTATCAGCACAATGGTTACTATTGCCACTATACAGAAATTTGCAAGTGAGATGTTTTTATAGCAGACGCTCTTCACTCCACACGTGGGTACTGAATTAACGTAATCCTCATTTAAATTTGCTGGCCGTTGGACATCGGCGTATGGTCGGGCTTTTTTAGCGACAGCTGGGCTTTCTGTTGAATTACTGGTAGGCCCTATGTATTAACAATACAAACTTTCATTCCGTACTCTGCAAATAATTATCAGTAGGCTTCGATAACATTTTATCTAGCGTTTTTATTTTACCAGTGTTAACTAAATTTAATCTGTTTTTTATCTGACATTTCATGTGATATTTTGTATGGTTTGCATCGTCCTTACTGCATAGTATGTGTTGTCATAATCCAGCCTTTCGGCTGCAACATGAATAAACGTTCATTTATTTTATGCAAACCCATTAGCAGTAAAACTAGTTTCACGCTCCATGAACTTTTAGCGAAAATTACAGTGCGTTAAAATAGTTTTTAGCCGACTGTACTTAAGTAACGGTCGAGCTGTTGTCATGGTTGTCCGTCTGTCTGTAACGGATATACTGTGGCTAAATGGTGCAAGATAGTGCCTAGATGCTAATAGGCGATCGCATATTGGCTTTCAGATGACATATAAATAATTGACCTTAATGGCCGTTACGCGCTATTGTGGCTAAACGAGATAAGGCTAAGTTGCTATTGATCATTTATAGGAAGTCGAATATTGGTTTTCAAAAGACATGAAAATCATCGATTTTTATAGGATGACCTTGAAGGTCACTGACAACCAGTGAGGTCGACTATCCTAGCAACAGCTGGGCTTCTTATAGACTATATTTAAGGTCGACAAATGTTATTTAAAAATAAAAATACACCAGTAATTACGATAGTTTATCGGTATCGATTAAAATCGGTTTGAAAACTGAACAGCTCTAATTCTAATAGGCGAGAATCTGTATTCTTTGCTGCTAACTTTTTGTTTTGTTTTTTTTTTGAAAGTAAATAAAAGTATGTCGGCTATTAATAAGGGTTCTATCTTGGTATGTACTACCGTACTCTGGCTTTTATGTATTTCATATGTTAATAAGTTTTGGTTTGAGCTAAGTATATTCTTCGGTGACCGCTTGTTTACATATGACGGTTCAAGGCATGGCATGAATGCGCGCGCTGACGATGGCTGAACTGTTTTTCCGGGCACGTTTCGTTTATTTTGCGAGTTGCTTTAGCATTAACAGTATGAGTCTTTATAGCTTGATATGTTGAATGCTACTAAGAAATCATTAATTCTATGTTTAGGTATGACTGCACACGAATAAGTTACATCTAACATATAGTACCAATATAGCTGTTATGATAGTGAACTCTTTTTAGTAACTTTATTGTATTTTGTTATTTCAGGCTCGTATACATTCTATACTTGAAAGGCCGTTATATCATCGCTGCAGTGAAATTGACTTTATTTTGCGGCAATATGCACCAAAGGTTTATTTATGTATTTTTTTGTTATTTTGTCAGTGCTGTAGTTCATGGTTCACGTAATAAGTAACAACAGTGGTAGTTATCTTTTGGTAATACAGGTTTTTGTGCCATCCTGCTGTAATACATTTAATTTGATACTTACTTACTTTAGCTTACTGCTAAATTAAAATTTTTTTGTAGTGCATATATCGGTAGAGTGTAGGGTATTGTGATTACTGGATAGCTAATTGCTATATTTGCATTTTTTGGTTGATTTGATTTACAGTTAGTCTGCTGCATGCCTTTTTGTCATCTGTTTGTGTAATAGTTAGAGCTGTCAAATTAACGCATTAATAAATTAACGTGCATTAAAAAAATTAACGCGCGTTAAAAAATTATACGTAAATTTATGTTAATTTACTAAATTCCGTGAAGCAAAAGTTTCAATATTCCGCTAAACTGCATTATTTGACAATTGAATGAATTCAAGTAACTAAACTGTAGTTGCCGTTCCGTCACTGCTGTAAATAAATAATTATTTCGACGACAGGCTAATAAATTTCTCTGCTAGCTATGACAGCAGTGATTGTTGATTATACGTTTAAAATGTGTTTTTACTTTTCTATATTCTACTGGTGGGGTTCCCTAAACGTCGCGGGGCCCGGGGTAACTTACCTCCTACTCTCCCTCTCTACAGGTCTGGGTGCGTTACGCGTTAATTAATGCGTTAAAAAAATTAACGCAGTGTGTTAATGCATTTAAAAAATTAACGCTTTGACAGCTCTAATAATAGTCATTGCTATTACTGTGAACTGTGATGAGTGTGTTTCTGTCGTAGGATTTGCACGGTTTGCTGCCACTGATCATCGAGAGCATCTTTGGTTTTAGTTCAGCAGCTGCAGCTTCGTATAGCTGGTGTATTGGGCCAGTGGCTTACATAAGCCAATCAGAATTTGAAATTCTCTGTTACCTGCTCGGACCAGAAGGACCGTTACTGCAAATTGTATACAAGTTGGCGGCAGATTCAAGCTGTCGATATGAGTTCCCTATATCATGTTTGCCGGTATGCTGTCATTCGCATGTGCCAGTAATCCAGTATGGCATTTTCTGTATACTGAAGATTATTTGTTGTATCATGTCATACTGCAGGGTGGTCCAAAAAATGTCCCCACTTGTTTTTGTCAGAACTTTATCAAATCGCCATCAAAGTTGCTAATTTTGGCACACAGATGGCCAAGATGATAGATTATGTGAAGTATGCTCATTTTCACCTTACCTGATTTATGTCAATTCACTATCGTGTAAAATGAACCCTGTACAGTTGCCTATGATTAAGTATTAAATAAGATATATGTTAAAGGTCCGTGGTCACCAAAATTAACATATACATTTTATCCATTTTCTTGAAAGTGCAGAATTTTATGATAACTTTGACAGTAATATCAGCATCCAGCGTTCTGTCAACACGGAAAAATTTGCCTTTGAAGTCAACGATCTACGAAAACGACGTAGAAAACGCGCCGCCATGATGACCTGCGACGTCATGTATAGACGTCATGTATTAATGTAAATGTACAAAACATTAGTTTATACACTTGTTAACGGCAAAATTTAAGGACTTACACATCGAAAACAGCAAAAATTACAAAAGGTGATATTGCGCGCATAACACTGACTGTGTGTCAGTGTGCTGCTGAATAATATCAC
>Ga0209454_1001642_pt1 | contig 14302 bp, 8 predicted proteins | sample WorMetHERISLAND1_2_FD_187400 | JGI IMG/M metagenome (GOLD analysis project Ga0209454, IMG submission 187400) | Marine gutless worms symbiont microbial communities from Max Planck institute for Marine Microbiology, Germany - Olavius geniculatus... | ecosystem: Host-associated > Annelida >...
CGACTGCACAAGAAGAACAGTACTTCAAACATTTCGTTGAAAATATCAATCAAAACAAGAAAGACGAAGCGGTCTGACTAAGGCGCTAGCTCGCACGTGCGATAAAAATAAAATAAAAACGAAACAAGCTAAAACAACAATGTAGGGGCCTAAAACAGCTAATAACAGTATTGTGCTTTATCACACTACGAGTGAACCCCTGCGATAAAAATACATTTTTTTCTCTAAGTTCGCAGCGCAGCGTTTTGCTATGTGATAAACAGTAAACGGAACTGACGGCAACAATTTCCATTTGTTTTCGTTTTACTTTATTTTATCTCACTGCACATGTACGAACGCCTTTAGTGCAGCGTGCATGAGAAGGCCTGCTGAGGACAGGGACGCGGCGACGCTGCTTGTGTTAGTTACTGTTGCTGCATGTAAATGGAATTCTTGTGCATCTATGCGCGCCGTACGACGCTGCAGTGCTGTTGCTGCTGCTGCTGCTGGGGCGAAGACGACGCACGCCATGCATCGCAATCAGGCGCCCTATCACCGGCACACAGCAGTTGCCTGTCCGTCCGTCCGTCCGTCCGTCCGGCACATATCAGCAGCCACGTGACTTCACTGACTACAGACACCGACCGCTAAGACGACGTCGCGTCTCGGTCATCTGTCAATCGTCCTGTAGTGCCCGACCGTGTATAGTGACGTCCCGTGTGTGCTCTAACCAGCTTTAATGCAAAATTGTGTCATAAATCGAACGTAAATTGTTATGCGACCGCCCTGATAAGCTGCGTTACGGCTTACGTCTATTTGTCTGACTCTACGGGCACCTGACTCGAAAACAAAAAGAAGTATAGAAGACTCAAAATTGATGTAACGATTCCGATAGAGAGCAGTAACCGAAGTGCCATTTTTCATTTCAAAATGTCAAGCTCAGCGAACGTCAAAAACCTTCAGAGAACGACGCAAATCTTGCGTAAACACGGCGTTGACCTAATGTATTGTGAGTGTTTAGTTTAGAATGATGAACACAGAAAAGCGGGCTTTCAATTAAATTCGAAATAAGTTGTTAGTTTCATGTACATAGCTAAGGGGACAGCAGTACCATTATGTCGCGCTGGAGCGACATGTCTGGTTAATTTCATAACGTCACTAATAAACTCAAAACGTTCACTATTCACCGCTTCTTGTGTTCTGCATGCTCGCATGATCCAGCGCTACAGACTGTCGACGGTGACGTCACAATGACGTCACGAAGTCACGTGACGCCGGCGCTTGTGCCGTTGTTGTAGAGACCACGTGACAGCCAACAACGCGTAGAAATACACTAGCTCCGAAAACCTGCACAAGCAACGAAATATAGTGCGACTCATCAACCGACGATCAGCAAATTATCATGACTGCTAGTAGAGAATGCACAATAATGGGGTGTTTACACGATCCAGCAGACGTTTAGCAAACTTCCAGCAAATGTATTCAAAATACACATGCTAATGCTAGACGTTTGCTGGATCGTGTAAACACCCTATAAACGTACGTACGGTATCCTCGGTACAAAGACGAAATTACTGTCGATAACGTAAGTTAACACATGTCCAGTTAAACATCTGAATTTTGCAAGATAGTGCGGAAACCAGATTCGAAGCGATCGAATTGGCAGATTTTATTCTTACTTTTTTCAGAGTTACCCGCGAATGCAAAAATAAAAGCATGTTTCAAATCCTTTGATCTTTGTCAGCTAAAATCGGCACACCGGTTATTTGCGTGCTGGGAAAAGTTGGCACCAATTTTGGTTTTTCTACGCTGTTTTATTTTTACGTTAGGAGTCCGTACACGACAGACAGACGGATGAACGGAAAGACGGACGGGTAAGACCCGTAATGCGGCTTATTAGGACGGCCGCACAGTGTACAATGATAATTTACGATGTCATTCACAGCAGTTATGTTGTCGATGACATCAGGACGGGCGTCTATGCTTGAAGCTCGGGTATGTCTAAACTAGTAGCGTATATTGGGATCAGCTATTACCACCGAGTTTCGTGACTTGTGATTCCTTAATCTAACGATGTTTATGCAAATGAACAGCTGCACACTTTGCCAATCGATGTCAATTTTAAAAAGACATTTTATGCACAACCGTACACATGGCAGTTAGTCAAACAAGAAAAGATGCTGTCTATACCTATAGAGTGTCTGAAAGGCAAGCCAAGGCCAGACGGATGCAGGTCGGTCATTGGATAGCACGCCAAACACACCAAGCATGGAGTAGATGTGCAGACAGCAGACTACAGACGCTGACGTCACCAGCGCACTGGCCGTTCGCCAGACCAGACGTACTGTTCGACCACTTCGAAGTCTGTTCAGTCCGAGGTAGAACGAGTGGGCGGGCAGCGGCAACGAAAATGTGGTGGCGCTGAGTTCGAGGTCGCTGTAGTGCTTACAGTCGACGCTGTTGTCGTGTTCTGTATCCGCCACGTAACCAGCTGTCGACACTTGCCGATAGTCATCCTCTTCCGACGCTACGGCCGCTATGTTTTGTGCGCTGGTATCCGGCTCGGCTACGTCATTACAGGCTGTGACGTCATCGTATCCGGTGACGTCATCGCGGTGATCGTACGCGCGGTTCTCGAACAGTACTATGTCGTGCGGTCGTCGTTCTGTCGACGACGATTTAGTTCTGCCCCAATCATCAGGCTCGTTGTGGCGTGATGCAGTCGTCAGATGGGCAGACGCGTTGAGCAGGTGAGACTCCGCGACGCACGCGATGCGTTGACCCACCTCTGCATCAGCCGACCGTGACGTCACTCGCCACGACTCACGCCAGTGCCTCAGCAGTCGGCTCAGACCCAGTCTCGGTCCAGCGGCTGACGAAGAGTCCGCGACACCTGCGCCGTCCTGCAGCAGCAGGTGCGTCCTACTCGAAGCGTCCAGCGAGGAGCCGAGTTGTCGTCGACTGATGTCGCGTGCGGTCCCGCCCAACTCCAGCTGTCGACCGTCGCGATATCTCGAAGCGGCATTAGTCTCCTCAGATTCAACGCCGCCGTCCGTGATGTTGTGCTCTGGGACGGGCGGCTGGTCGTTGTTTGATGTCTGCGGATGTTGCTGCTGTCTGTCCTCTGAAGAACTGGACTCGGTCTCCTTTTCGACGTCGTTGTCGACGTCGTCGTGGCCGCTGTCTGTGGCAGTGACGCTCGTGTGCTGCCCGGCGGTGCTGCAGTGTTGTCTGCAGTTGCCGGGTGTCCGGTCGTTCAGCTTGCGGCGACGTCGACGATCGGTCGGCTGTAGACTGACGTGCCACGTGCGCGTCGGCGACTCGTCACAGCAAGCGTCCGAGTCCGACCACAGCAATCGAGCCGCCGCCAGCGCCGTCACCGTGAAGTCGCGCACCGCCTCGCTACCCGCCGCCATACTGCTTCCGGTCACGTGACGACGTCGACGACTGCGCCGACGATATTGGAAGAGCTTGTGAGACAGTTTGAGCGTCGTGGTGGTTTTGGTGACCTCGAGGTCTGACGCAAGCTGTTGGTCGTCGCTCGAGTCTGAGGTCGACGTTTGGACGTGTACGTCCACGTCAGTAAATGCTTGTCGCTCGTCCGTCGCAAACTCGTCGGCTTTAGTCCTGGCCACTCGCAGCCTGGACAGATGTCTGAGCAGCTCATAGCGTCGTGTGGGGTCGTCCATGCACTGGTCGACGTGACGCTTAGCGCGGATGTAGGCGGCGGTTTGACGGCGCGACCTGGCGGTCAGACGAGAGTATCGCGCCAACCGGAAGCACTGACAGACGACAAGAAACACCGCCGCACAGCCCCACGTCAGCGACACCACGTGACATACCAACAGCCACAGGCGAGTTTGCGGTCTGCTAGAAATAACCAGGTAGGTGGCGGACGTAGCCAGCAGGTAGACGGACAGTGCGGTTGTGATGAGGCGTGGATGTTTGATGGAGCCGGGCTGTTGACGCGGTTTGACGAGCGCAGAGAAGATACGATCCAAGATCGTCAGTGTCGACACTATGCCGGGCAGCACCAGACCGTGAACCAACTGAACCAGCGCAATCGGAAGTCGCCCGGTGGAGTGGTAGGCGTCGATGAGTAAAACAGACGACTGGGCCAGACAGATCACTCCAACGATAGCACTAACGGCAGACGTCGCCACTGTGGACCGCGGTGATCGGCGACACCGGAAGCAGTATGGCGTGCAGCTCGCCGAGAGTGTGGCGGCCAGTAGGAAGGCACAAGCGAAGCCGTAAACGTGAGCCGGCCAACAAGCTCCCCAGACAGGGCGGGCGCGATACCAGTCGGGCACAGGCACAGGCAGTGTACGCGACGATGTGATAGCGGCGGCCATTGTTACTGAGTCGCTGATGTGTGACTCGGTAATTGGCGCTGATGATATGTTCATGATGACGTCATCGGTGACATCACCTAGTCAACAACACAGAACGACACAATACTTTTCATGTGGTAGAAAATGCATAAAATAAATTAATAGTAATAACTATTAGTGGTCGTAAGCTGGTAATAGTAACTGGCGCAATAAATTTACTGAGCTAAAGTCGTATGGCTGAGTAGACGCGAGTAGTAACTGCGAATCGATGCTGAGCGAAGGCGAGTAATTATAAATCGCTCGTCCACGACGACTGATAGCTACGTAACGTAATCAAGCTGACCTCGGTTGTGTTGCTAATACAATCCGTCTTCAATTTGCCGTTAGTTTGTCTGTTTGCCTGTCTGTCTGGCTGTACGTCCGTCTGTCTGTTGTTGTGTGCTGCCCAGTCACCAGGAGTGCGTCTTACAACGCCACGCACAGCACAGCTGTCCAGATGCAGCGATAGATTGCGAAATTACTAGCTACTGTTGCTGCTGCTGGCGTTAGCCCGTTGCCTGGCAACGGCGTATCCTCATCCGGCGTGCAGCGCACAGTCGCAGATTAGCGCCAATGCACCGTACAATCAGAACAGATCGAGATTTGTGGCTTGTGGTTTATATATAGTTCACTTTGTTGTTGTTTTCGTCGTGTAGTACAAGTTATTTCAATAGCGAATTAGCAACTGGGCATCCGCATCCCACATTCACTTCCTAGAAATTTTGACAAGAGCGGTCTCAGATGACGTGTTTACAGCGGTTTTAATTTAGTGAAGGGCGGCATGAAAACATCAGCGATACCTGCTGTTGGGACAGATGTTTCGTATCGTAATCAGTTTATATGTCTGTCCGATTTCGTGCATTCTGATGGAATGAGCAGTCTGTTAACACGTTACAGAGAAAAACAATGTACGAAACGTACGATTTCAGTACTGGCAATCCGTTGTAATTATTTTCCTTCATGTTTTATATATGTCCATTTTTTCGAAATTTGTGAATGTTGACAAATTATAAAGCAGATAGCTCACATGACGGTAGCACTGTTACAAGTTACAACATTATCATCAACATCATCAAAAGAGACCTAGACAATCTGTCCTCGTAAGAATAGCGACATTATAAAAGTTGCAGAATCCATTGAGAGCTTCAAAGTCAAACACCGTGACAAGAAAAGGCACAGACTGCGAAATACATTTGGTTTTCTGTTCATAGTGTGCGTTGTCGTAATTGGTGCAAGACAGGATGACATTTTGAGTGCATGCGGTGAACGGACTGACGTGTGTGTGCGTGTACGATATGACATCAAATATAGATGAATCTTTCCGATGAAACAGCTGCCGCTGCTGCTGCTTATGCTGCTATTCGGCTCTCGACTCTTATGATATTTACTACGCGAACGTCGCAGTCACGTTGTCAACGGGATATGTTAGAATGTCGACTTGCTGCGGCGACTGCATATCTAACGCATACCGGCCGACTATATTGTGCAGTGCAGTAAATGTTTAAATAATTAATAGCGATGGATACAGCTTTCGCTAAATTAACAGAAATGACGATCTAAAAACGTAAAACGTAGTGAAAATATACATTTAATCACGATCGACAGTAAAACATCTATTATTGTAACGAGGCATAATACACTTTAAACCGTGATAAAACGTGCTTATTTCATGCCTGTGATCGGCAGTGTTCTGCACCGAATATCACATGAAAAACAGACGCAAGATGCGTTTCAATCGTCACACTTAACTAGTGTGAGATATGGGTGGTTGTAACTTTCTTAAAGCACTCCGTAAACTGTGGTGAAAGACAGGATGACGAAGTAGGTAATGAAATGACATCTGTTATTTAATCTGCTTGTATTGTGCTATCTCATAATACCAGCTTCCGTAGTCAACACACGAGCTGCAGAAATTAATATCAGAACCTGGGATTCACTGGATAATTTGATTCGCAACACAGCAAAGACGACTGAAATCATCATCCACGAAAGCAGAAAAACACAGCAGCACAGGCCGCTACCGCTGCCAGGCATTACCCGAGCCGACACATTCTGCATCCTAGGCGTGACCCTGACGAGGAGACTGTCAGCATCGGGCCACATCCGGCGAGTAGTCAGCGACTGTTCGCAGACACTCTACGTGTTGCGTGTGCTGCGTCGCCACGGCCTGACTGACGCCGGCCTACACAGAGTCTTCTGGTCAGTCGTCGTCGCGAAGCTGCTGTACGCCTGCTAAGCGTGGAGCGGCTTCATCACGGCATCTGATCGTCATCCCGTCGACGCGTTCTTACGTCGCAGCAAACGTTCGGGCTACTGCCAGTCAGATCTACCGTCCTTCGACGAACTGCTGGAAAACTCCGACGACCGACTGATCAATGAACTTCGCACTAACATCACCATCCAAGCTGGCAGTGGCATTGCAATTACAATTTGCGTCTTAAGTCGCCACACACGCTCTCTATAATCTTTATAGCCACCTGAATGACGCCCAGTACATTGCATTACTGTACAAAAAGTGTTATAACTACATAACCGTATATAATTTTTTTAGTTTTACAGTATATACACTGCTCTTGTCATTTCGGATTTACCACTGTCCTTGATCCGCCACGTTTATCCTGCTTATGATGTAGACACACATTTCTCTTTTTATCATAGAATCTCGAGTCAAACAAAATTTACGTACAAGACGCACTTAACATCTTTGATGGCTGTTTTGCTAATCTATAAAATGTCACATTTTACATTACACGTTTATTCTTTTGTACTGAATAGCGACTTGCCAAAATACATTTATTCCTCACTCATCACCACCCACTTTACTTGCAATCGTGGCTTTATACTTCCATATTTGGGTAAACAGTTCACTCTTTCACCCAATCTCTGTTCGGTGCAAATCCTGAACGGACGAAGACAGTCGCCGAGTAATGTGCGTACGGCAGATAAGGTGACGTGATGAATGTTGATTGATCACTGCGTGCGGAGTATTCTTGGAGCCCCGGTGCAGTCAGCGCAACTGACACGGCCAAGTTCAGTTCAATAATAACAGCTTTAGTATCAACCTACTTTAAGTGAGTCTACTGGCCTCGATGTTTCTACTCAGCTACTTCAAACAAACAACCCACAGAAAACCACCAAGACCAAGACGCATGTACAATGCAAAAGTAGGTATATATATACAATCATTACAATGTACAGCACATTTTGTGATGCACATTTTGAAAAAAAAACTTTTAACGCCAACGTCGCGTCAATAGCAATGTTTGTTACTGCTGGGAAAAAGGCATATTTTTTTCGTATTGTTTTTATTTTGCTACGGTTGAGAAAACTTGCCTGTGTTGCAAAAAACATTAAAACTGGACAAACACATCGTACGTACAAGAGATTCCCTGAGAGCGAGCATAGTCACATAGTGTCACGCACGGACAACAGCTGCGGCTAATGCGCGACCAAGATGAAGATAATGATGAGGAGAAAAAGAAAAAGGAAGTAAGGAGCAATGAGAAGCAGGAGAAGCGACAAGACGCAGAGCTGCAGATGCTTCGGCGGCGTCGCCGATGGACGCAAGATTACAGTCGCGTTCGGTCGATAAGCGTTTGTTGTTGATAAATCATTGCGAGTTCATTCGTGCTTCACCCTTGCAGTAGCAGCAGCAGCAGCAGCATCTCTGCAGATTGTCCGTCTGATGCTGTCTCGTAGTTCAGATCGATAATAATCGCTTTGTAGCAAGCCGCACAACAACAGACGTCCGTCTTGCACGACATCTTGCACGACTTGCCCCGACGCCGAGTAGACCAGTTCTATCAGCGTCGTGCGGCATTGCAAGACTTCGTTATTGCGATAGACTCAATAACACAAGCCCGCACGGTTTCGAAGTATCGACAGAATCATGTGGTGCTAACTTCTGCAATACGAAACCTCTAGCGTTAGTAATAGAAGTATACTATAATGGGTTTAGTGGACAAAAGTGGTTATTTTTAAACATCAATACATGCAATATTTTTCTCCACGGTTAGTATTTCGAAGTGTTTACACTGTATTGTCTAGAGTAGGATACGCGTGGTTAACAGATCTTTATGGGTACAGTCAGGCGTGGCCAACTAATACTAATGTGCACTCAAAATTAAATGTTATATGTAATTATGCCCACGCACTGCTATCATTGTATACTTAATTACAAATCTACATAAACAGGTGCAATTTTAATGAAATTCTGTTCGTTTTGTGTGCATATTATGCCTATGCCATATCCCGATGCACATTTTACTGCAGTCGCGTTATATTTTACGACCGCATGCTCTGCAGAACAGTCGCATAAACGCATGCCGAGATCGGTAATCTGTGGAAGTGACCGACGGATCGAAAGTACGATAAATATCTGCAGACCGGCAATACGGCCATTTCGGCGTTAATTAACGACGCAGCTAGCAAGAATCCACACGGCTCAGTGGTCATTTGCAGCCGCTAATCCAGAGTGTAGCCGTTGGGAGTCTGTAAACTTACAGACGTGGATCTGGTGGTATGCAATGGCCTCTCGCAATCAGTCGACCAGTTAGTCACTCAGTGTTTGTGAGCACAATAACAAAACATAACATTAATTTATTAAAATCCAGCTGTTACGGAAGAACGTCATACTTAACACTACAATTTTTAGTCAATGACTAAATTTGTAAAAATGGGGCTCCGTGGCATCTAATTTTGTAAAAATCCTATAACAAGCGAAAAATCAGATGCCACGGGGGCTCACTTTCACAAATCCAGCTACTGACTAAAAAATTTTATGTAATAGCGAGTCCGATTTTATACTGTTAGCATCAGCGCTCCAAAGCCAAAATTTTATCAAAATTTGTTTATAACTATTGTAAGAGTTATTTTGTGCCGACACGTACACAGACAGAGATACACAAAAAGCCAAAAAAGCATAACCTCTTAGGCGAAAGTAATTATTTACATTATGCGAAACTGATTTTTTGTAAGAATAATCTTATCTGAATTTATACGTAATCTCCTACATGATGAAGCAATAAATTGTTTCCTGAACGTAACACCGTTCAACATTTAACCACAACCTTGTCTACATAACAGATAGCCTAAATTGCAAGAAAACGCATTAGTGATAAAATGATTAAAACATGCAACTACTTACTGGTTTGATGCTGAAATCGTTTGCCGAATGGCAACGTCAGTTCTGCCGTCTCAACAATAATGCCCGGAAACAGGAAACAGCAAACCGAGCGACTGTAAAAATCATTACAGCGAACAAGAAAGCTGCAACAGTCACCACAGTTGACGTCGTTAGTCTTGGTTGTAGTGGACTAATGAAGCAACCGAAGAGAATATAGCGCATGCACTGAGTGAACACGCTAACTAACGCCTCAGCACGGCGCTCTAGTGTTACTGCTTGCTGCTCAGTCTGCTGCGTTACGTCACTACAAATGCGCTGCTTCTGCTGCTGCTGCGGAAGCCGACGCTAAAAGATTCTTGGCTCGCTAAAAGCAGATGTGAATGAGCCTTCATCTGTGATCTGTCCAAGTGTCACCGGAACCCGCCCGAGGGACGCTAAGGACGTTTGCATTCGTGCGATAAAATGAAATAAAGCAAATTAAGACAACTTACAATGCTAACTTTATAAACATGATTCTGCCTTCAGTATATGTTGTTGAATTGTGCTAGTTAGCATAGTCATTTTTATGTGCAATATGCGATATATATAAACTATAAACTGCTATAAACTTACAATTACTGTAAAACGTCGTATTTCGTTTTATTGCAAAACTGTAAACCCCGGCGATAAAATAGGCTTACAACTTCTTTGCAAGTGTGTATCGCTACGTTTCGCTCTGTGATACGCAGTAAGCGGAGTCGACGGCCACCGCCACCAGTTGTTTTATTTTATGTTATCTTGTCGCACATGTGCTAGAGCCCTAAATGATTCTATATGCTCGATCTTCAGTGTATTGTGCGCTCGTGCTGTGCTGGTGTGAGATTAGGCCTATTCCCCGAGGTCATACCAGACGTTTCATAATGGCTATTTTTTCACTGCAGTGGCTGATCTTATCTATCGTGCTTACCTCTTCGGTCTGTTGTCCACATCACAACGTTATCATTTATCAATGTAATGTATGCACTATGCACCTAAATACTCTTTTTTTACACTGCACATGTTTTCTATGGGCTTAATGATTTTTTTGAAACGCTTTTGTGAGGCGATGCTACACGCCGCTACAGACAACGGTACAACAGTATAGACTTGGACCTAACAAAACTAAGTAGTTTCCCAGCATATCATGCACGATGCTACAGTCAGGTAGGTCTATTTGACTTACGATCTAAAGTATCAAGTTTTTAAGACCCTCTGATTTTTCACAATAGGAGTATCTCAAATACTTCGACTAACGTGTGTTAATTTTGTTATTATTTTACGTGTTTTCTAGGTTAAGGATAAAGGTTGTCTATATCTCTAAATCGTAACCCATCACAAAGCTACGTAGCGTCAGCTGCCGTATGGGAATAAACAGTGTTATCTTCCACCCGACACAGGCAAACACCGGTGTTCGATTTGCCTGTCCCGGAAGGATAAAAGGCCGAGTTGACGTTGGTGATTGGTTATATATCCAGATAGTTTAGCTGTCCGTTGGCAGTTGCACACTTAAGTGCTAAACACTTAATAGCGACGCTACTGGTATTTTGATCGTTAGTCAGCACAGCTTGTCGTTTACTAATAAATAAAATTTTATTATTTAAGTCAACTTATTTTACTCACTCGTCACGCTCACGTGCTGAGAGCCACAGCGTTCTAGCCATCATTCTGTTTCCTTGTCGCCACGCCAGCAGTTCGTCGGTTATCAGCGCTCGGGTCAAAATCAAGGTCAAGGTCGCGATGGTGACGGTATTGTGTGCGTGGAACCAACCAGTCGATGAACTGTTGTTGTCTTCTTGTCGTTGTATCGATCGATCCCACTTCACTGACACCGTTCATCACCCGACACGACCGGGTTATAAGCTACAGCTCGGTGCTGCTACGTCACGAGATCACGACCAACGCTTCGACGCTCGGCTAGATGTTGCCACCGCCGCCAACAATTTGTCACTGATACAAAGAAGTCCGTCTGGGAGAATTTGACCCGATCATTTTTTACACAGTAGAGACACGATCTAACTAAAATATTGAAGAAAAATCAATTTCAGCAAAATGTCCTACAGAAACAATTTTTTTGGCATTTTGACCCGCGCTACTAAGCCTTAATAATCAAAGCCAAAATACACTGCAGTGCACATGAATAAAGCTAAGGCAGACTGGAATCTGTTGTAATTCGGCGAGAGCTTCACATATGTTCGGCCAGCCTTGTCATGAACACACGTTCTATAATTTTCGAGATCACAAACCGATCGTGGTCGATGGCGTCACCAAATGCGTCTGGTAAATCGGATAATTCATTGAAGAAAGTCGCATCAGGACCAGTAGTTGGTGGCCTGTAGATGATCGCCATGGTGATGTAATCATTAGTCTTGTTTTCGGTACAGCCGATCTTGACCAGCTGATATTCAAACAACTTGTAGTCGGTAGCGTGCTGTGGTTTGACTTTCATTGATCAACGGTAAATTAGAGGCGCAAAAATTTTTTATCATTATGTGTACACCAGAACTTAATCACACATAAAATATAACACAAAGATGCACTGAAATAAAATGTTACACTAATAGTTTGTAAAGCTTGAAAAGTTCTTGTGCTAATTAATAAACAAGTTACTTTGAAGCGCATCACAAAAACATATTGGGCCCGTAGTGTTGTTAACAAAAAAACATTTATATTCAAATTGTGAAAAAATGTACAAAAACACCAAAAATAAAACATTTGACCCAGGTCTATAGCAATTTATATGTGCACATCACGCTATTATTAAAACGTAACATAAAAATAAATGTACACTGTGTCTCAAAAAATAAGCCACTTTTAATTTTGTGACATCTTTGGTAAATATGGACCAACTTAATTGCTTTTTTACTACATTTACAGATGAACTGCAAAACAAGGTAAAACAAATCACCTAAAATTTGTTTCTGCACTTTCTTGTAAAATTACCATTAATAGCCAGAAGAATGTGCACATGCACAAACGTTAATTTAGATTTTAAGTAATAAATTTATAAAAACCTTTTCATTTGGAACCTTTATTTTTATTCTAATGACTTTTCTTAGTGTTGTGACATCATTTAGCATCACTGCTATAAGTTTGTGACAACGGTTGACGCAGCCATTCCATTAGCATACAGCATGCACAACTAAAAGCAGAATTGTGTAGGCTACGTGCCGACGGCAGACAATTCAACCACACACATAAACGAGAAATAAATTGAACATTATAGACATCATCGAAAATAATGATTTTCGCTATCTTGATATTGAATAAGTGTTCTATAACCGGCTAAACCTTTAATTTTGCAAATTATGAGCAGCAACGAATTTAACGTGAGATGTTAAATTTTGTTTTATTTTTTTCGCATGATATTGCAGAGTGTAATAGTAAAAATCATTACAATCACGACAAATTTGCCAAAGTTATTACAGAAATAGACGTGCCTTACTTGTTTATAAGACAGGGTGTATATAAGGCATAATAATCAGTCCATCAATAATCACTTTGCTGCATAATGTCAATAAGTCAGCACAACGTAAAATGCGTTATAGCAACTATAAAAGAAAGCGTTGGTCGTATGATGTCAGAAAGCAAAAAAAAGTACGAGACGCGTAGATAAAATGAAGCTAACTCTACATCAATAACACGAATGCTGGTCAAACGCACAGGCCACAAATACGCACGGTACATACATTATAAAAATAAACCAAACGACGCATTTCATAAAGAAAATTCACCACGTACATCAACAAGTCATCACTTGTCAGTCGTCAGCTTTATCAAGCCATCTGCATCGCAAGCATTAACCATATCAACACAATGTAATACAGAGTGCATACTTACATGTATGCTGAAAAGGAGGCGAATGAAATCGCGAGACCTGACAACGCGGCACCAAATAGCAGGGGAGGACATCGCGAGACAACGTGAAGTAACGCTAAATGACGCATAAAATTAACTTTAATTTCACGTAACCAGTAGTCAGTTAAACATTGGATGAACTTTGACAAAATAGCGCAACACAGTAGTATAAAAAATAGCAAAATCAATCAGTTTAACATTGAGTAAACTGTGTAACGCGTTTAGTTAGAAAAATATTAGCAAAATAGCACAACACAGTAGTATTAAATAAAACATTGCATAAACTTTGACACGCGTTTAGTTATGAAAATAACGGCACAAATAACAGCAAAATCAGTCAGTTCAACATTGAATAAACAATGTACCATGCGTTTAGTTCGGAAAATATCAACAAAATAACGCAATACATCATAATTATATAAAAAAAAACATTCTAGCACTAAAACACTAAACGTCTCCATCGTACGCTGAATACGAGAAAATACGCATAACGCACGTGATAATGACTATGCAAAGACATTTGCGGCCGCCTGGCCACGTTTCATTGGTCGGACTGACAGTACTGTCTATGTTCGCTGAGACCCTTTTTGCTTAACTTCTGATCTGGTGCCGCGTTGTCAAGTCTCGCGATGTCGGGTTTTGCGATTTCAGCGCCTTCCCTGAAAAGCTGACGGTTAGCCGTCTTAGTCTACCCATATAGCTAAAAAATAACTGACATTCTTTATAGCGGCAAAAATAACAAAAGCCGGTCACAAACGCGATCGTCGCGACAACAAGCAAAGTAGCGAAAAAGTTTGTTTACTGCATGACGAAAAAAATGGCTAATGAAATGCACCAGCCCAAACCCAGACCTCGCATAGACTGGAGTTAGCAAACAGATACAACGTGACAACATGATCAACATCATAACTACATACAATAAGCTCGGATTGACACGCATTGAGACACGTCA
>Ga0209454_1001644_pt1 | contig 14299 bp, 5 predicted proteins | sample WorMetHERISLAND1_2_FD_187400 | JGI IMG/M metagenome (GOLD analysis project Ga0209454, IMG submission 187400) | Marine gutless worms symbiont microbial communities from Max Planck institute for Marine Microbiology, Germany - Olavius geniculatus... | ecosystem: Host-associated > Annelida >...
GAACAAGGAAATGGTTGTCTCACGAAACATGTGCGATGTATCAAATGTAAGCATAATAGAATAGCGCTGAATGTGACATAGGCCTATTGTCTAAATGCAATGAACAACAATAGTAACAGTGCAGCCTAATTAAGTCGTGTGAGGTTCCCATGCTATTTCAACCGGCTACTCGTTCCCACATCAGTTAAATAGTCGAAGAACCATGTCAATTCTGCTGCGACAAACTGGACATCCACTCCCCATGGCAACGAGCCTGTCTGTGCAAGAAGTGCAGAATCTTGCATGTCCACAAGGAACAAATGCGACTTGTGTTCGATTCTGCACTTTGCATACTTCACAAAGGTCTGACATGCTGTTGACTGCAGGACTACTGTCGCTGCTCTCACTGCCCGTTAAGTCTGCAGCACTCGAGCTGGTTGTTGACGCGGTTGACGACGCTGCTGCCGATTGAAAATCGATGTTGTCACCAGATTCATCTTCGTCGCTTGTCACGTCATTCAGAGCATCAGTGTGAGCTCCGAGACTGTGACTGACTGCTTGCAAGAACTGTAGACGACTGTAGCGGCCGCAGTCGTAACGTTCTATGCAAGACTTGATGCGCGCGTCGTTTCGGATGTTCGACTTCTTCTTCGGTCGACGAATGTTCAGCCCGTTGGTAACTCGCTCGAGGTCGTTCATGTAGTCTGTCGTCGCTCGTTGTAAGTGGGCGAGGAATGTGAAGAAATTTGGATGACTGACTTTGATGCGTCTTCCCAGAGCAGAGTGATAGCTTTCGACGACGTTGTTTGTGCGAACTGTGTTGTTACGAACACTGAGTCGACTTGGTCCGATGGTTGTCTTCTCTATCCACTGTCGGTTGACGTAGCCAGTCAGCTGCAGTAACTGACCGGCGAACTGGCTGCTGCTGTTGACTGCTTCCGTGACATCAGCCAATGCGTCGTCGATATCTGCTGGCGGCAGCACCGGTAAACCCAGTAAGCAGTAAACAGTGCTCTGCACGTTGGCGTCGTGTCCGTATGGTTGCTTCAATCCGACTTTCTGGAGCCGTTTCACTATCGACTGCGCATAATGAAACCAGCATCCGCGTGATTTCTGTATTCTAAAAACGTATGCCTACTTTCCATAGTTAAATTATTATACTTCATTTAATGACACCTAACAGTCTGACGGGCACGATCATCGAGCATGTGCGGTCTTGCACAAAGTTCGATGCCCGTCTCGTGAGTCGACATTTCGAACTTCTACCCGAGTCGGTTGCAGACGTGCCGTAAACAGTTGTTGGCCTTGAGGTTTGGTTGGCCTCTCACTTTCCTGGCCCGTCATCATGCAGGTCCATTTATAAATTTGGTCCGTCAAAATCCAGATCCGTCAAAATCCAGTCCTGCAAATTCAGCGCCTCCAAGTTGGCAGTATGGTTGCGATAAATATGGCAAAAGCACAAATATGCTGAATCTATAAACGCAGTAACGCAAAACAACTTGCCGCTCAGAATTTCGTTAAAATGGAAGCAACGTCACACGACTGCGACTGCGAACTGGCCATCTCGTACGAGAGTAATTTTGTGCGAGATGAAATCAGTCAGTACCCGAGGACAGTTTGCTACTGACGAAAGTCTAGGCCTGAGAGGTAGCAACGCAAATGAACCAAAGAACGATGAAGAAAGACTTATGCCGGCTTTCACGGACTTATGAGTCAGAAAGGCACTAAAATCCCGTGGGCTAAGCTAGTGATCACTGCAAGGCTACCCCTAGGGCCACCTACTTGGTGACTGGAGAGCAGAAAGCCGCTAGTCACGTTGTGGCAAGTGAACAATAGGCCTACTTTACTTTGGGTTTGAGAACATTACGCACTTGATGGCAGGTGTTGTGCAAGAGCGAGAGCTTTGCAAAGTAAGACAAAGAATATGCCGGTTTGACATCATCATGACGTGGACTGATGGTGATGGGGTCAACTCGCTTCACGTGCTACACGAAACACGGTCGGGGCAGTGGACGCGCAGCCAACCGTCTCGAAGCGACGACTGCTTATATTGACATAACTGACAGATTAGTCAACGTCGCTCCAGTTGCTTTTCTGTCAGGTAAAGTAAAAAGTGCCATACTCAGTACAGTCATAAGGCGTTGGTCCGGAGCTGATCCCCCATCCTGGTCGCTAGGCAGTTGAGCTTACTTAGTCAACGTGTAACGTAATCATTAAGCCCGACGGTGTTGTTGCTGTTACTTTTCATTAGGCCCGCGGTTATCTTCCCAGCCGCCCAGCCGCCAATACCAAATTATACTTCAATGTTTGGTGACAAAAACAACTTGCTCAGAATTGTTACCTGGCAGCGAAACGGCCAGAAATCGAACCCGCAAGCTCCTGATTTCTAGTCCGACGCTCCAGTCACAAGAAGCGACTGAAGTCTGAATTGTTCTGGAGCAGCACATTATCGACAGTGCTGTCAACGAATACAGAAAACATCTCACATGCCTGTGTTCGCGTAAAAAAGCGAAATTTCGAACATTTTTACTGTTGGCAGTTAAAGAAAAATGGATAATTGGATGACTTTTCACCAAATGTAAGTAAAATGTGGACAACTATGTTTTTGTGTTATTTTTCACTCCTCGCGAGCTACGTTCCTAACGTAGCAAAAAGCAGTATATGAGATCAGTGTAATATTGAGGACCGACCGACGACCGACCAACGATCGACCTCTGTTCCTGGAAGAGCCTTCCTGGAAGAAATTCAAACGGCCATATCTTCATAACAGTGCTAGATAGACGCATGGTCACCATGGACTACCGATAGGAAGTCGATCCCCGCGAGTCGAATGGTCACGTGACCGATGACGTCACGTGACCCCAAAAGATCAAGATCGTGACCCCATTATCTTCGTTGCCATGGCAATAAAATTTTGCTATTTGCGGTGTGAAAAGAAAGAAACTAAAAAGCAGTTAAAAGAATACAGGAGGAAATAATGCGCGCGAGGAGTACATTAGATTGGTCACAATCTAAAATATTTCTTGTGATTAATTAATAATATTGCTTTAATTGCAATATAATATTTGGTTTGTTTTTTCCCTACGTAGTGCAGAAGCAGACGTTCGGTGAGATGGAAAACTAAATGGTGACTTAATCGCCAATTGTGTCAGAAATATTATTCTTGTCAATATTTATTAAAATCTGATTACCCATTTTCATTTTGCAGTCGAAAATGTTAAGGATTTTTTTGAGACACAGTGTACTGTAAGCCTACGTACGACGTACAGTGACTGTTGCTATTGCTTCCGTTCTAGTACCTTTTGGGAACCGTTAAAGCAGAACTTAATGCAGACGGAATGCATTTTTGTCGCTCAACAAACAGCGTGAAACCGCAGAAAGAAGTGTCTGCTCAGACCAAACTAAATGATTCATGAGCGTTGTTTCGCGACTATGGTACACGCAATAAAGGTTTTGACGCTTGCGGGCTAAAACATTTCTGTTTTTTTTCGGTATTTCTGTATAGGCCTAGGCCTACAGATACGTTGCTTGTTGCACGGGTGTATGCTATTTTGTTACTGACATGAATTTGTTTATATCGTTCTCTGCAACAGATATTACAAAACTCCAAAAACACGCGATAATGTAACTAATGTTTCGTTATGTACAAATTACAAAATATACGCTACGTTTTCAGGACATTCACTGACGACTTTTTTCATCATTAAACCAACTGCGTGAAGCTTTCTAGTTACACACACGCGCAGTGTGGGTCAGAAAATTTTACCGCCTTGACGTATGCATATTTAGTAATCGTTATGAGTTAACGACTAGCAGTGACCCTGAGGGAATGCGTTACTATAAACCCTATAAACCATATATTAATTTCACTGGTAGACTACGCTGCAGATGAGTTACTGTAAGAAAAGGTGAAACTTTTTAAACTAGTGATGTCTAATGTCTACTAATAATTCTTTAGGATATGTAAAAGCAAATGACATTGGAAGCACGCAATTGTTAACATTTAGACCAAATAATTCACAAAGTTTTACGATCAGCGGTGATTGTATAGGCTAGGCTACCAATATAGCCTGAAACGTAGCACGATCTAATGCATTGGATAAACAAAAGTTAATGCTGCAATGCTGTTTACATTTTGAAAGCTACAGGAACGAAAAAAATCGAAAAAACGTTAACCCAATATAAGATAGTGTCATACCTAATTACACTTACTAATGCTAATAGCTGCAAGCCTACAATCTAGATTCAATAATTGTGCATACATTTCATAGACAGAGTCGAAAAATTAACAACTGCATGCTCCCAACAAGTACTTAAAAATATTCTAATTACATGCGATACGACGAGAAAATTTCTAAGCACTGTTGAGAACTGAGCAGATATACATGGGCCTAGTTTAGTTTAGCACACAGAACAAAACTGAAAAATTAATGGATAAAGGGGACCGATGAGCAACACGTAGGCCTGTGTAACGACGAAGACGTGGCAGCAGTGTCTGAGATGACGTATGGCGAGCGTGGAACCTGTCGTTCGCTGTCCACGTGATGTGAGTCCAGCTAGTAATAATGGATGAGTTGCAGTGGTCAGGTCGCCGCGCCGATGTACAATAATGACGTATACAGGCTGTAATGACGTCAGATGGCATAATGATCGGCAGTATTGATGAAAGTTGCTGCTGCTGCTGCTGCTGCTGATGATGATGATGATGATGATGTCGCGGCTCGGCATCACCGTACGACAGTCGTCAGGTTGATGGACGACGCGGGGATCGCTGTCGACGTCTTTCCGAGTCGATTCATTTTACTTACTGTTACATCGACACGCACAATAACATCACTATACAGCATTGAACATAGGCCTCCTAAGTACACGCCCGAGTCTCAGGAGAGAAAAATCTCTATCTAAACGTCTCCATCCTTTGTCTGAATAAATGATAATTTTCGTATAAACTTACACTGTGTTTTAACCTGTGGATAAAGAATAGAGATTGTTTATCCGTCGCACTGTGTCTACGAGAGTCGTCTTTGCATTACGTACAATGCACTGCAAGGTATCATAAACATGTCATTTAACATACCCCAGATTGAACAGAAAAGTGAGGAAAAAGATGACTTATAAGGTCAGATATGTGTGTAATAGCTGAAAGTCAACTTACGTGGCAAACCCAAATTTACTTACTTATCAGAAGTTTATTGTCAACGAAAAGACAAAGTACGCCTTTTGCATAGAGACAGTGTAATAGTAGTAATAGTAACAGTAGTAATAAAATGACGCCAGTATAGTCTTCATCATAGAAACAAAATCTACGTAGGTCTGTCCTTGTTCGTGCTCAGTATATGTCAATAGTACATGATATGTCTTCGCAGAGCAGAACTACATTCTGTATGACGACCATATCGATGTGGACGTTGTTCAAATATTAATGCGAAGGACGACGAAATTACGGCTGCAGAAATAGAGAAGACAGGCTCAGTAGTAATATACAGGGTGTTTCATAAAAAGGACCCCTTTTTGTTTTTTTTCATAATTCACTCAAACGATTATCAATTTACACAAAATTTGTATCAGTTGTAGCCGAAGAAATACTAATTCAAGATATTGCAACAAAATATGGCAGTTGATTAAATATTCTTTGCTAGTCCTGACGTAATGCTGACGTCATAATGTGTCACGGGTACAAACTGGATAGTCTCAACTGGTGCTGTGAGTTGCTACCCTGCTCTAATGGTAAAAATTTGGTTCATTCATGACAAATTGTTGAAGTTTTACAGTTACAGTTAGGCCTACAAAACATGCAAAGCGATGGCATTTACGTGTCTGTGAGGATATAGTTGGACTTCCTCGCGTTCGAGCAAGACAGTGCACTAGCACACCGAGCTTGCAAAATGGTTGCATATTTGGATCGCAAAACGCTTGATTTCATGTCCCCATATTGCTTAGTGCTGACACAATAAACGCGTTTCATTAGCGAACCAGATTAAGCTCACCATCGAAGCAGGGTAGCAAGTGACCGCACCAGTTGAGACTATTCAGTTTGTACCCGTGACACATTATGACGTCAGCATTACGTTAGGACTAACAAAGAATATTTAATCAGCTGCCATATTATGTTGCAATATTTTGAATAAGTATTTTTTCAGCTACAACTACTAGAAATTTTGTGTAAATTGATCATCATTTGAGTGAATTCTAAAAAAAACAAAAGTGGTCCTTTTTATGAAACACTGTGTATACTTACGTCGGTGCTGCACCTTTAAAAGCACCACGTAGCACAAACATAGGGCAGATCTATCTTTCTTAGTTAACAGTCCGTGCTTGGTTTTCCAGCAAATTAAGAAATTAATTAAATCGTATTTTACATTGTCTATTACACTTATGAGTAATCAGATATTTGCGTATCCGATTTTTAAAAAAAATCAAATTTTTAAACAAAAAATGTAAAAAATGGACGATCACGATTTAAGCTAAAAATAATTAAAATATATTTTAGCCCCTAATAACGCAAAGTCGTAGTACTATCTTTTGAGTTAATACGACGACTTTTTTTAGTTTCAATGAAATAACAACACGGCGACCATATCCGCAATTTAGATGCTTTTTCGCACGAGGTAAAACGTAATTAGAGCTACTTAGAACAAAAATAACAATATTATGCGTCAGTGATCTGCACTGAATAAGAAAAGACTAACACTATGCACGGTTAGCGTAAATGTCAGCGGTAAAATGTTGACAAAGATCGATGCTTTCGAAGCAAAAACGTCCACGATGGCGTCAAAAAGGTCGGCAATTATCGCGATTCTGCGGTAAACTGGCGACATACCGTGTCGGAAATGCACTTCATGCCCCTCCCCCTTCCTCTACCACGACGTCTCTGCTATAATAGGCACTCTCTGGGTGCTCTGTAAGCTCCTTCAGCAGATCCGTATACAACTGATCAACAAATGCACTTTGTGTACGTAACTTTCGTCGACACTCAGATTATCATGCCGCCTAGAGTATACATTTTTACATAGATTTCTGTTTGAATAGAATGTGCAAGCACGCTGATCGGGTAGATGGGTGCTAATGTCATTTAAACGACGAATTCAACTTTTCTTGCTTTTTGAAAAAAACTGAATAGCTTCCTAATTACGACACAGACGATTATTCAACTAATGCACGCGCGATACAGCAAGATGCTCATTTGTAACTTGTAAGTAAGCAAGCGCAAAATGCTGGGTGGTTGACGAAAGTCGTACGAATACAATACGAAAGTTGTAAGAGAAAAACGTTGCAGCTACGTTGAAGAATGCCAGCAGTAGCAGAATCAACCATGGACACCTAGCCGAAGCACTAGATGTCTATGCATCAGCTGTGCAATCGTCGTCGTCTGTGCCTTGCAGTCCCGTAATTACGTCACCTGTGCAGCGCTGCGGACGCTGGCAATCGTCGAGATTCAGTTAGGTCTTGCAATCAGCGCCTGCAGCAGCACACTTTGATCAGCGTCGTCGCCGTCGTCTACTGCATTACCGGCCGTCGTTCGAATCATCTTCGTTTGCTGGACCTAGCTAGCCAGTCTCCTAGTTCCCCAGGCTTGCCAACCTGTAGTACGAACTGAACGCAGGTGCTGAGACGAGAATAGCATTTTTTGTCTGCTTTAAAATTCCGTTCACTAATGACATAGGACATTCTGGGAACAGAGCTGTTACTTCGGTGCGAGATTGCTGCTAAAAGTAGCGGAATTAATTAGAGTTGCGAAGATCAAACGGTCGCACTAACGGCCAGCGATGTCTTCGAACTGCCGCATGTCGCATGTGCGTCGAGACCGTGCATGCAGCTTCCTGTACTTAGATAACGTTATATTTTACACCAACACTAATGAACGTGTTTCACATTACAAACACGACGCGTTGCAGACGGAAGCACTATGGCGCAAATGGTTTGCGGAATTATTAGGGTCGTTCGACAACAGCGCTTAATGTCGATAACACACGCCAAAGTTTCTGTCGTAGTTTTTTTTAGCGCATTGCCTCCTTGACTATATTGACCAGTGTTATTACCGCAGTCGACCAGCGACCGTGACATGACAATTCTGGTGACAGCAAACCGTCAAGCGATTTTAGCGCTATTTAATCTAACAAGCAAACAGTCGATGTTGTGATTTTCCAAAACTGTTCTTGCGGTCATTGTAGGCCTACTGTTGAATGTAAACAGCCACAGTAACAAAGTACTGCAATAATAGTCATGTTGAAAAGCTCAGCTTTTGAAAAGTCCGTGTATGGAATGATTGCAGCTACTCAGCAAACGGCGCGATTGTCACTGCGAGTTTAGCTATAAAGTTATACAGCGTGCACACTATTTCGTTCTTCATAATTTCCGCAAATGTCAGTGCTGACGCTGCAGAAATACCCCATGCATGATAGTACTATAGTACCGCCTTAAGAGATCCGTCGCAGCGACTCGTGTACAGTGCCATACACGCACCTGCATGACGATGCCATTACATCCACTCTACGCCGTTCTAGCTCCCAATTAACAGACATGCTCACTGCATTTCCAGTCCAGCTCGACTGCCGTACAACGGTACAGATGGTCGTATATATACGAAGTCACGCACATAGCCTATTTATAGTTAGTACCGGACACAAAGCTACTGTAAGATAAAAACTAAACACAAATAGACACAACCGATGAAAACAAAGAAGCAACTGAGACGTTTTCCGCATAAAAAATACAACGCAACACACAGCGAAATATCTCCAGAAGGAAAGAGTAAAAACTAGACAACTGCTTCATCCGAAGACATAAACCATTTTTAAAAATTACGCATTAAAAATGACACCTTTAATACAAATTTAGTTTGCAATGGTTAAAATGTCTTTTCACATTGACGGGGGAAACATTCAATTACACCAAAGTGCATAGGCTAGCACTGAATACGTAAACAAGGTATGTTTAGTCGATAAATTGATATTTATCGTCTCTGGGAATGTTATATAAATCGCATAAAACTACTTTTTAAAGTTTTTTGGCCACGATGTACGAAAAATAACATACACATGTTGTATACCTATATACAGTTTTTCGTTTCGTACCTGTGATCACTATTACAATCTTTTTAACTACTGTGGTATTTAATTTTCTCAACGCAAAATGTTAGCCTACAAGAAATATGAAAAATTTTAATATTTATGAGAAGCTACTATATACTACTACAGCTGCAATAGTGAAATGGAAATGCGACAAGGTGGGAAAACGTAGCGCTCTGCGAAGGAAGCACCTTGGACTTTAGCAGCAAACAGCATCCACATCCATCACTTCTAGTCTACGTGTTAACCTGATTCCACATCAATTCATTTTCGCCAAATTACTGCACGGAAACGTACATTGCCGGCGGACCATGTCACCCGACGGGCGTCAGAAAATGGCAGACATGGATCCCAAGACGGACAAACGGAAAAATTGGCTGCAAGGCAACCGTAGAAAAATGTGCTGAAAGCAGATGAAACAGTTGGCGACAAAAATGTCAAAGCAGGACCTACGTGGATAAATGCCCGCCAGGACTGACTCAGAAGACCGACCACCAAACATGAGTCAACAGCTTGTTCATTCCAGTAATAATTCCAAAAGCGATTTTTCCCGGCAAAAACGGAAGAAAAATGTCCAAAAAATTAATGATATGTGGTTTTTTTTCTGAAGTTTGGGAACATTATTCATGTCACTTAAACGCTTTAAACATAGCTTTTTTCAATCAGTCGGTTAACGAGTTAACTATGCGCACCATAGCTCATTAACGACGTTTATTTTTAGTAACAAAGACCGCCACCCAAAATGTCCGTACAAACAGAGACGTAACACCACCCAAGATATCATGCAACCGGGAAAAAAAAGACAACTGGCGGGTGTCAGTCGGGCGGCGTTTTAGTGGACTTGGATTCAGTCTGTCATCCCACGTCGTCAGTTGCTTCATTTCAGTAAAGCATTGAAAAGGGTTACTCTCTTTCCCTTCCTTTTTCCTCCCCTCCTCTTCCCCGTAGTCCTATCCCTTTTCCTCCTCTCTATTCCTTAATGGGTTTATAGACCCCCAACTCCCACCCCCAATAATGCCCCTGCACGTCGTCGTCATCGTCGTCGAGTCCAGTCGATGCGCAATCAGTCCATTACGCGATGACGTTACGTTATTAAGTCAGTCGAACGACCGGACGCCGAGTAAGTGAGTGAGTGAATCGTTGTGTGACAACTTGCCGCCGCGACGACACCTGCGACTACTCAGTAATGGCCAGCCATGTGCACGAAACCTTTTTAGCCGAGACCGAAACGAGAGGTTATTACGTCTCGACAGTCTCGAGACCAGGACCACATCTCTGGACTGATGATGACACTCGCACAGTCAGTGCCATAGATGCATTGAACATTTGGAAAAAATATGTTAACGTTCAGAACGTTTTTAAAGAATAAATTTGATACATTCTAGTCTCGTTTTTTCTCCGTTGCTGTATTTATCATTTTCTGTGACAACTCTCTGCGAATATTAAAACTGTTTGTAGTCCTTGAACTTCAAAAATAAAGACGTCGTTTATTTTAGCCAATTCCACCTAGAACGGTTAAACGCTGTTGCGGCGCTATTGGTTTACACTTGCGACAACGGTTCCAAATTGTTTTAGACTCAAAACATACATTTACCGCTGTACCTCACAGTGCCTACAGAACGTTATCACAATCATCGTCATCGTAATCAACAGTTTAACGCAACCTTAAAGACAAAACAGCATATTTCTCAGACTACAGGCTAAAAGTGGCGTATGACTCTACAGACTATACAGACCGAGTTCGTCGATGTGTTCAGCCATGGAGAGGCTGACGCCGACTAGCAACATACTGGCCAGTATCATGACAGAAGCCATCACAATCACAGCACATCGCATGCGCCGGTATTGCGGCGACATGCTGTCAGACGAATGGTGATGATGTCTTCGTCCGGCCAGCGATGCCGTGACACCGTGCCTTGAGCCGCCAGTGCTTCGTGGTCCGCCGCCGCCAACGCCAGGATCCGACAGCTGACGACGACCACTGAAGCTGACGTACGCCGTGGCGGTGGCCGTGCCGTCGACAGACGCGGCACTGGCAGTGGCCGACACTCCGAGACCTGACGGCGCGTCGTCCGTGTGGTACGAGATGATCTCAATGCTGTCGTCGTACGTAAGTGACGTCATCTTCCGCCTGTCAATCAACACCGCCGACTACACGCGACTTAATTCACTATACACGTTCAGATCCGCTGTGTAGTACCGCAGACCACTACAGCAATCACCATACGAGTTACTATTGATTCTATAAAACCTGCCGGTTACATTCTAAAATCCACTAAAACGCGCTCAATCGCCAAAACTGCACATAAAATTCCAAAAAATTATTCTAATTGGCGACGCAAGTTGTTGTTTCTCCAGAAGTGATTATCAGGACAAAAATTCATTCCGCGAAGTTATCCTTCGAATTCCCGGAAGTGTTTTGTAATGTTCCGGGTAGACTACAAACTTTCCGTTGACATGCCGCATGTTTGTTTGCTATGCAGATACGATAAGTGTTTGTCTGCTGGTCGTCTATGGTTGACAGACACCTTAGTGGCTTTGCGAGTAAACTAAAGAAAAAAAAACTAGCGTCTTGTACGCGTTGTATTAGGTAATTGGCGTCTACATGCAGAACTAAAATTAAACTAAAAACTCGCATGCGATTTTGCTAAGCTTCAAACATGCATTACGCAGTTTTTGTTTTGTTTCGAGTTCCAGTCCCTGAAGACACGTACAGAGCGACGTAACTGAACCAAACTGACACGGTTTATATTTCTGACTAAGTGACCAATGAGCAAGCAGGGCGAGCCTATTGGTCATTGGTTGACGCGTACGCGAGCGTAGTCACGTAGTCACTGACGCTGTTAGACAGTGCCTACTGTAATGCATTACTGTTTGCCCACTGGTCAGCTCGTCAAACACCAAACGGTTTCACGTGTTAGTTCAGTTCAGTTCAGTTACGTCGCTCTGTACGCGCCTTAACATGGAACCCGTGGCAGTGTTATACGCACATGGAGGTGGTAATCGGTGTGTTGCCAGCAGCAGCAGCAGCAGTCGACTGGTATGGTGAGTGCAAGCCGCGGTGACGGCTGACGTCGTCGAGACGCAGTGAGTGACTGCAGCGAAGCTGATCGATCAACAACAGCTGAGCCGGTGGGTGCAGGCGTCAGTCAGTCAACGCCTCGTGACTCTTGTCGTCTCGTGTCTCGTGGTCAGCGATCAGACGCAATCAGACCCCACCAGGCTAGGCCGGTCCGTGGCGTAATCAGCGCATCGACCCTGTTCAAGTCAGCGAGACACTCGACACGCGACCGTCTGTTGTCACTCCAGCACTACATAGGACTACCAGTACTGCAGCACAGGTTCTGCAGCTGACGTCATCGATCTCCGCGCAGCACCGCTTCTGATGACGTATTAGACGACCGCGTGTGAGTGAGTGTGTCGCAGACAAGTGACCCGCGTTCTAACATCAGCGGCTAACCTTCGTCTGACCTTCAACACAAAGCCCTCTGACATTCAACATTCGGACGCCTTGATAAGGTTCAGGATGGTGCAACGAACAAGAATTTATCCGTCTTATGCTGTGGCTACACGCACTGATTTCCTCGTCTGACGTCGCCGAGCCTTCCGAGGTTTAAAAACCTCGTTCGAGGAAATCGGTGCGTGTAGCCACAGCGTTATATCAACAGACGTGTTTGGTCATGCACGGCATGAACGGCATGCACTCAGAGCAAATATCGACAGGAAAACAATAAACAGTAATTTCGAAGTTTTACCATCAAACTAAATTTTGGTGAAGTTAGTATGAACATGAACGAAAAATATCTGACTGAATTTACTTCTGATGGCAGAGCTCAAAAACATATTATTGTCACTTTAGTAACCCAATACCCAGTTCATATTATGCATAGCTACCGTTCTACAGAGAAATAAAGATTATCAGGAAACGGTGATATAACAGTCACGCATACGAGTAGACCTATAAGTTCATTTTTGCAACTTTGCATGTATGCGTTTTTAATAACGCACTATTTGACCGGCAGCCGGTGAAATAGCCTGTAGGCTATATGACCGGTTAAAACGAAAAAAATCGCAGTCGCCCCCTAGCGAATGACATTAAATATAGTATACGCGCTACTGACTGGAATTCGCGTAAATATTATGATGTACGATTTAAGATTTAGGATTAGGATTATAAGGTTTGGGTTAGGGGTAACGTTTAAAAAAATTATGTGACAATAATGAACACCAAGAGTTAGCATACAATATGGGTGGTAAATTCGAGGTTCCTGCAGACAAGCACAAAACTTGCCTACTGGTAATCCGTGACAGGCAGGCTGCTTGCTAGGCTTGAGGTGCCAGTTTGCCGACTGGCGGATCCGTGCAGATACTGTACTTGCTATGGTTGAGGTCGTCAGTTACTCGGCTGCCGCCGTCCCTGCGGCGGTAAGACGAGCATCGGAAGTCGTACCGCCGCAGAGACACGTCTTACCTGGTACCTATGAGCACCATTCGGTGCTTGTACATACTGGCTAAGGCTGTTCGAGGCGGTGACCGGTCAAATATCCGGCCTTCACAGAGACGGATATTAGACCGGCCCTCACAGGAACCGATGTTTGACAGATCGGTGACAAAATCTGATCGGTCATATGGCCTATAAGATATTTGATCGGCTGCCGGTCAAATATCCTGCGCCTTCTAATAAATTTCCCGATAAATCGCATTCCAAAAAAATGTTGCAGTAGAAGCAAAAAAACGGGCGACAGCGAAAAAAGCATCACATAGGCCAACAGTATTTATAAATTGCATTTATCACTGCCGTGAGGGTCTTCGGCAGAACTTCCGGCTAACGAGATACCGAATTTCCATCTTCTTCCGCACTACATTCATCAGACTTTGGCCGGTCGACGGTACTTAGCAGCCGGCAAGACGCTTGTAAATCTAATATATAGGCTTAAATCACTAGCGCCAGTTCAAACGGAGCTGGGGTAGCTGAGTATTAAACGATGAGCTAAACTAATAATCCTAATTATTTAGCTCCAATTATTTCGGTACGACGCCTCAGGCTTGCAGTTGAAGGCATAATTTATTATTTATTTATTTATTTCATAAACACAAGCACAGCACATATACAGCACGAACGAAACTCAATAAAGCATAAAAGGGCCGGATTTAGCTGGTGGGAGGCCTGGGGCCCCTGGTGGGAGGCCTGGGCCCAGTGGCGTATTTGGGATTTTAGAAAGGGATTGGCTATCGAATTACAGGGTTTTAAA
>Ga0209454_1001645_pt1 | contig 14298 bp, 6 predicted proteins | sample WorMetHERISLAND1_2_FD_187400 | JGI IMG/M metagenome (GOLD analysis project Ga0209454, IMG submission 187400) | Marine gutless worms symbiont microbial communities from Max Planck institute for Marine Microbiology, Germany - Olavius geniculatus... | ecosystem: Host-associated > Annelida >...
TTCTGACATACTTTATATTTTTGGCTGATGGCGGGGCCCCCCAAACATCGCGTGCTCTTGGGTAGCTAACCCCCTACCCCACCCTCTCGACGGTCCTGTTTGCAGTTATTGCATTAGTTGTATTTATTGTAAAAGTATGGCTCTGATGCTACTTTTGTTATGCGTGTGAGACATAAGTTTGCACTATCTTAGGTTGGTTTATGTCAGCACACAATTTTTACATAGGTGTTCAAACTTAGGAAGGACTTAGATTATTTCTTACTGATTATAAACTGTTTAGTCATTGTGAATTAAGTGAGAAACAAGAATTAAAAAAATGGATAATGGATGAAGTTGGTAAATGTATATATTGTTATTTTTCTGTTGCTGTGTAATTGAATGAATCAGAGTTTGACTGCACACCATGCCTGACCTTTTTGCAGAGACCCAATTTACTGTCAATGCCTAGGATGCTCAACGGCTGAACTGAGGATTGCAGACCTGGGATCTTTTTTGCCAATCCCGAATTCTGTGGTTGGCAGCGTCACAATCCCAGGATTTTAGGATTACAAAAATTTGTTAAAATTATTTTTTTAGTGTTAAATGATACAAATAACACTTATATTTTATGTTCGCTAGAGTCCTGTTTTTTTGCTGTGCATTGTAAGTTGTATTTTGACAGTCACAGTCACTCCCTACAGTTCATACATAACATTACATCTTCTGTAGTGTCTTACCACATCCTACACATGAAATAGGTCTGTTCGGAATACTAAGATAACAACCAATCTCTAGGCCTAATATCGAAAATAGGATCCTGAATTATAATTTTTTTAAATTCCAGGTTCTGGGATTGAAGATTCACTAGAGATAGATACAGTAGATGACCACATTAATATTGCCAGATGGCACCAGCATCTGTTTTTGTTATTTGTATTAGTTTCATGCCATGGCTGTGCATTTTATGATACAGATAATGGGACACATGGACGTCATTGGGTTCATATCGGATGGTTTCAACATCTATTTCCCGATTGCGATCGTGCTGCTCTGTGCATTCACACTGTTCAACATTGGACCTCGCATTCTGAACATCGTCGGCATTCAGCAGTTTATGATCGACAGTGAGATTACGCAGGAACTTGTGGACGAGGGAAAGGAACTTGTTCGTAGAGGTCTATCTCAGTTACTCTGCTGTCTTCCAGTGGCGTGACTATGTCGTAAGCACCTGGAGTCAAGTTAATGCACAGCGCTTCCCTCGGTGGCATCACAGCCATGGGGGTGGCAACCGCTTGTTTTGAATTTTGGGCTATCAGAAAATTATTGGAAAATTGAGTTTTTGTTGTAAAATGTGGGCCTAAACATACAAAATTGGACCAAAAACCTCCCCTTTGGTAAAATTTAGGGACAAAATTGAAATATTGAACACCCATAATCTCTTCTGTCAGAAATTTATCTGCAGCTGTTTTTTTTTAAAAATTGCAGCTTCCTGCTTTGCTTAATATTTTAACGCACAGTGCTGCTGCTCCCTTGGCTCACCGTTTGTTCTGGGTTTTTTAAACAGCCGTTGTCAGCCTTATGTCATTACAATAGAAATAATTACATTTTTTTTGTTATGAATCTGCAGCTGCAGAATGAAATCAGTATACAAATTGGATGCTATAGACAGTTTCGTTATTACATACATAAATTAATCAAGAGTTAAGAACTACGATACTGTTTCAAAAATCGGGCCTTGGAGACCCATGCTTTCTGCCCAGGTGGCAGTTGCCTTCATTTGCCTCCTGTAGTTTTATGACTGGTAGTCTCTAGAGCTATATTGTTATTTATTATGGGATATGTCAATGCCAATGTCAGTAGCGCAATGTCAGGCAGCATCTCTATTGGGCTATGTAGTATGTACACTAGTATTTATTACATTGCGGTCTTTTTTAAGTAGTGTGTCCCAGTGCACAGTGGGTCAGATTGTCTTGGCAGTGGCCATCAAAATCTGGGCAGAAAAAAGCTGATGACCAAATATACAGATAGCAGAGAAAATTAAACCATTTGGTTTTTGTCTGCTGTATGTATATTTGGCTAGGTTCTCACGTAATCCTATAATCCTCCACTCTAGTTATCTGCTAGGCATTGTTTGTTATGGCCCACTTTTTGTAGATTTTGACAGCAGCTGCATTGTCTGTAGAACGAAGACGGAATCTGAGACACGAAGAAACTGACAACAGACGACAGCTGATGACTGACAAGTACACGCGGCAACGTGGCAGCCGCCGAGGTTATTGTTATTGTTTATTACGAGTAAATGAACAATTTTTCATTTTTTTGGGAATGTGATATATAGGGATGGTGTAATAGTCACAGATACTTTCCGCTTTTTTATCTTTTTTATTTGTCTTTGTTATGTACGACTTGAATAATAAACAATTAAATAAGTCGGAATGACTTTCGTTTACGTGACACTGTAGAATGATGGTGGATTGCGTGCCAGGTATTGTGGCATAGCCAGAAATGTGAATTGGGGACCTCCTCTTCCATCCAATTTTTCCCCTTTCCCTCTTTTTTCTCCCTTTTTTCTTCTCATTTTTCTCTTTTTTCCTTTTCTTTTCTTTTTGTTCTTTTAGAAGTAGGAACCCACAATCTAGCTCCGGGTCTGGGGGAGTGCTCTCAGCTGCTCCAGTCAAATTTGGTGCATTATATCTTTAAAATATGAGATCTGGTGGCAACAATTATGTTTCTAAGAATAAGCTGATCAAATTTAGTGCAGTTTAAACGTGTGCTTATGTACTTCTTATCTAAGGGTTAGCGGCCGGGCCCCTTTTGTCTACGTCACTGGCCAAGTATAATTTTAGTAGTGACACAAAACGGCTGCATAATTGTGTCTTTTTAATACTTACTGTTAAACTGGGTCACGTTTTGTTGGACAGCCAATCAGCTGGCGGCAATGTCGGACAGTCCGCTGGAGAGCGACCGTACAGAGCTGCTTCGTGTGGCTGATCCCGTCGATTATTCTGGACACACCACGGCCGATCTCTACTTTTCTGACATAGCCCCTATGAGGGAGGACACCGGGACTAAGAGGTCAGGCCAGTCAACCAGTGCATCTAGACCACAGACGCTTCCCGTGGATCAGAGGTGGTGTTCACGCCCTTCGGGCCGACCTCCCAGAAACATTTTTGATGATATTTGAGTTACCCCATAACTTTTGTGTTTCTTGGTGGTGTAATGGCAGCATATTGGACTGGTTTGACTCTCACTTAGTACACTGCCAGGTAATAACCGTGGGCAAGTTGTTCACACGCGTGCTTTTTTGTTCAACAAGCAGTATAATTTGGTCAAAAGGCAGTGGCTCTCTGCGGCAGGGAAGGGAACTGTAGGTTTGGCATTTCACTGGCCGTGTGTCACAGACTTAGTGGTTTATCCACCTACAGGCTCAACGGCCATAGAAAGGGAGATGAGCACCCCACCTACGCCACTTGTGGGGTATGGTGCCTAGCACTTTTCTCCATCTGGTACTCACTGGTGGTAATGTGTCCGTGAGGACTTGGCCCCAGTCTCGATGCGTTTCAGGGACAAAGAACAGTGGCCATGGCCTTATGGCAAAGTCCTTGGCCTTGGCTTCAGTCGCAAATCCTTGTCTTTGTCTTGACTTTGGTATAGAGTCCTTGACCCAAATGTAAACTCTTAATACATTCCATTTACTGCAGACAGTTTGGGATATGAAACTGATAAGGCCAGTTCGGCTGCAGTTGAGAGAGTGTTAGTCACAGTGAGCCAGACTCGGTTTTCGTACTTTGGCTAATTTCTTCTTGGCCTTGGTCCCTTGACCTTGGTTTAGCCTTGAATGCAAGATCATTGGAAACGTTACTGGTGCTCACAGTATCTGCTAGAGCAAATTCAAAACTGTGTTTTGAAAGCATCTCGAGACATTTTGTTACCAGTCTGCATTCTTTGACACCCTCTGGCGATCTATCCCAGCACCTCAGATTCAGTTTTGACCTTTTGACTTCATCAGTTAAATTTACTTGTTTGTTTGCTATAGCCCAAATTCCATTACGTCGACTTTGCGACAAAGTCGCCGACTTTGTCCCGGACACAAATCATAAAAGTCCGCGACACAAATCACATCGCCGACTTTCATGATCTGTGTCGCGGACTTTCGTTACTTTATCATGGACTTTGTCGCCAACTTTCCTCATGCATTTTAGCGGACTAAATTCCATTAGAATGACGCAAGCGGGTTTGTCACGGACTTTGTCATAAACATCTCGACATGTGCTGCAGACTCCGAATTAGATGGACATGTTTTTAATCTAGTCAGTTTATTTTTGTGCATTTTTGATATATGCACGGTTAACATTTGTTGTGATGTAACACGTTTGAAGAGTTTATCAGCAGAAACTTTTTTGACGAAGTCTAGTCAGCTAAAAGCTTGATATTTGGTGCTACTTATATCATAGTAATTAACTTATAACTGTTTATAACAATTTGTATAATTATTATGGGCCAGTTCTTCATTTTTTGCTTAACTCCTGAGTCAGAACAAAAAGTCCACAGGAAACCAAAACTGATGTGAACGTTCTTCAGAGCAACTGTGTGCCAATTTTTAGTTAAAATGGTTGAAGGTCTGGCGGATGGCTGTACAATATGTCAGCACTGCTGACACATTTTTTCTAGTTTTGTTCTTACTTGATATCTGCTGCAGTGCATAGGGTCATGTATAGAGTCATGGTGTTGCGATGAGAATATTAAATATTGTTGATATTGTTGATTACATTTGTAGCTGTCATGACAGGATAATAATTAGCGATGATCGTGATGTTATTTCTTTATTTCAATTTGTTAACCAGCATCAGATATTGATAGTGTGTTTCATTATATGTTGTTAGTGCGTGCAATAGTTTGTGTGGTAGTTCAGTGATATGCATTATTTTATTATCTGTGCCAAATGAAGTTTATTTTAGAGTATTTGCGATTCATATACATTATTACTTTCGGCACTAGGTTGTGAGCAGAGGCTGCAGTTTTTCCTAGAGACATCTGCGAATTCCTGACAGAGGAAATGTGGATGTTCAGAATTTTAATATTGCTTCTAAACCTCACCAAAAGGAAGATTTCTAGCTCTAAATTTTGTATTTTGGAAGAGACTTTTCTAATAGGTTAAAATTTAGGGTATGCCATGATGTCCTCTGCCAAATTGAGTGATTGAGTAGGGCTTAACGTCCCACACGACACAGTATAGGTCATTTCGGGGATGGCCTTTGCAGGCAAAATTGCACATACACATAACAGAACAAAAAATTTAACCTTTATGAAACACAAAACACAAAGAACGACCTAAACCTGAAATCGTAAAAACTACCTATTATTATTGTGCATATATATATCGATAATGGCAGTTCTAGTAATCTTCCCTGTTATCCTCCAGACAGTCATCAATCTCATAATGCTCTCTATTGGAGGACAGGGGGCCCTCTGCCAAAGGAACAGTATAATTTTTACATGGTATGTCTGTATATCTACAAGTTGTAGATATACAGACATACTATTACAAGATGATTATTAAAAAGTTTTGAAGAGATTTTGATGAATTTTAGTGCAGTCTTTTGCAGCCTAGAATGTGTCAACAATTCTTCCTTACGGTTATTTTGCCCCAATTTATTTCCACTGAGTTGGGAGTTTTTTCAAGAATTTGCTGGCATTTACTAGTACGATAGTCAGTGACATAGACATGGCGACACAGCCCCATCCTGCTATTGTCCCAGACGTGACATAAGCGCACGCGTATTAACTGCACTAAATTTGGTCAGTTAATTCTCAGGAAAATTCTTAAAATTGTTGCCATTAAATCTCATACTTTAAAGCAACAAATCAATTTCCAGTTGGGACTCTGCCCCAGACCCTGCTGGGGGAGCTCACAGCGTTCCCCCACGCCCTTAGCTGGATTTTAGGGGTTCTAGTTCTAAGTTAGGGAGGGGATGAGAAGGGGAGATAAGAGGAAAGAAGGGAGAGAAGGAGAGAGGAAAGAAAGGGAAGCTGAAGGAAGTGGAGGCTTCCAGTTCACATTTCTGTCTATGTCCAACGAAAATGCCAGCTGTTTTGATTATAAGGCTAATTTTGCGTCTGTGTTGCAGTTCAACGCTGTGAAAATAAAACAGACATCTCAGTCCATGGAGACTTGTGCACTCCAAATGCTTGTTGTTGTTGTTGTTGCTAGTCATCAATGCTGATAGCTTAGTTGTTATTTTACCTTAATTAAACATTAAACAGTTTTTCTTTGTCATTATTGTTACGCTGATTGTTTCATGTCATGTTGTTAATGCTTCTGTCTGACCGCCAAGGAGGTTATGTTGTTGCCAGACTTTGTTTGTCTGTCTGTTTGTTTGTCTCTGTGTTAGCAAGATAACTCAAAAAGTTATGGACGGATTTTTCTGAAATTTTGAGGGTATGTCGGGCATGGCATAAACTATAGGTGATTCAATTTTGGGGGCAATCCGGCAGGAATCTTGGATTCTGGATCACTTTGAAATTTTTGTTACCATTGCGTTAAAGGGGGCATACGGGAACCGCTGGCAAAGCGAAGATGGTGACGTTACCTAGCGAATAGCATTGCCTTGGCGGAGGTACCTGCGAGCTATAATTGCTTTCTAGTTAACTTATTTTCTGAACCAGAAGATTGTTTTTGCTCATGTGCGTTGTTCTATCATTTCTGCATACCGTTGATTAGTTTGAATATTGAGTGAATTGTAGAAATTATGATACAGTTACCTATTATTTCTGTGTCTATGTGTTAATTTAGTATATATTTGTTTTTTCAATGGAGGTGTTAATGTTATCATAATTGGGCAGGTTTTTTGATAACAAAAAGAATTAGTCAGTTGTAGTTAATATGATATTTTGTTCTATAATTGGTTTTTAAGAGCGGCCTGATACTAGTCAATTCTCTGCATTTTGTATTGCTTGTAAGTCAAGTTGTAACACGTATGTGTACAAACTTGTTGAATTGTTTACATATACACCGTGTCCCAAAATTAGCGCCCCCCTGCATCAAACACCTCTAATTCAATTTGTAGTTCATGGATTTCAACGAAATATTGCACACTACACTATCTTAACATTACTTACAATCACATCCATTATGACATACACACTTTACTGTGTGTGCTTAGTGTAACGTCATTATGACGTCAGAGTTTGTTTACATTTTAAGCTTACATTCAGTACGTTGTTATTGACAAAGGGATCAAGCAGCAGCGTACCCGCCTTAAACTAAGAGCTTGCGTCGAGACAAAGGTGGCCACTCTGAGCTCAAACTTTAAATGCTAGTTCAGAATGATTGCATCAATGACTGTTTCGAATTTTGTAAATATCTATCATGTATTAACGATTTTACACTAACTTATATGTAGGGGGCTGCGAATTTTTGGACACGGCGTACATGTAGATATTTCGAGTTCTGCGTTTATTTACAGTGTTGCATCATGTTTGGCAAAATAACACATAAGACAAAGGTGATTAAGTCAGTTTTTGTGTTATTATCTGTCTCATCGTTAGCATGACATGGGACAGATTATCAAAGCACTTGCATCTGTCGATAGAGACGTGCAGTCGGAGGCATTCACGGCGTGCCTTAATAGCATTCGCTTCTCGGCGTCACATTAAAGCCAACGCAGTGCCTGCCGCCGCCATAGTCTCGTCCAGCGCAGACCGCAGATGCAAAACAAGTGCCAGAAACAATTTTTTTTAAAGTTTAAAAACGTAAAAGAAACGTGGCAGGAATTTTTAAAATGTTAGCCATAAGTTTTTCAACCTCTTACCTAATGCCTAATTCTATAAGGTGCAGTATAGCCTCCCTGGAACTGTAGATGGAGAGTTTTAACTTGATTTAATTTTCATTTTAACCGTGTGGTCATAAGACCATATCACTAAACTAACTAAATCACCCACCACTGTGACTATTAATTCGTTCTTTTGGTTTCAAAAATGCTTCTCAAAGTTCTTGATAGAATTTTCAATGCAAGTTTTTAAAGTCAGCTTGTAAGGATGCCATATGCATAGCCATCTAAGGTTACCCAAATGATTTTTGCTGTTTTAGAGGACTGATATCTTCACATCGTCCTTACACACAGTTGTAAACTGGTAAGTTTTTTTACATATATCAGTGTAATATTGAGGACCGACCTCTGTTCCTGAAAGAGTCTTCCTGGAAGAAGTTCAAACGGCCATATCTCTATAACGGTGTTAGATAGACGCATGGTCACTATGGAGCATCCATAGAAAGTCGACCCCCGGGAGTCGAATGGTCACGTGAGCGATGACGTCACGTGATCCCAAAAGGTTAAACTCGTGACCACATTATCTTCGAGGCGCCATATCTTCATAACGGTGCTAGATAGACGCGTGGTCACTATAGACCACCCATAGAAAGTCGAGTCCCGGGAGTCGAATGGTCACGTGACGGATGACGTCATTCGCGGTGTGAAAAAAGGAACTAAAAAGCAGTTAAAAGAATACAGGAGAAAATACTGTGCGCGAGGAGTACATTAGATTGGTCACAGTCTAAAATATATCTTGTTCATCATAAAAACATAATACAGGCGATTAATTGCTATTCTTCATTACACTGACAGGAACAACCAGGCTAGAGCCTATAGCTCTTACGAACGAAGAAAGCGAAACGTCTTGAGACACTGTATTATACTTAGCGATATGCTACTTAGGCCTACATACGCGCATGTTCGTGCGTAGTCTATAGTGGATCGTCGTTAAACTTACCTTTTATCCAACGTCAACGCGACAGTCGTGGTCTGTCACCTTTTCCCGTTCATTTCCTATTGGTCTGCGTCTTCGTCTTAGAGTATCGTTCCAAGATGCCGGCGCCCGGTGTTGACAGGCCTGCGCGCTGCTTGGTCAAGATGCTTCTGCTGCTGCTGCTGCTGACCGGCTTAGCATAACATTAGCTGACGCCCTCGCGTCTTTCATTGACGTAACGATCTGTCGCCGCGGGGATAGTAAGCAAGCATCTCCGTCACTCATGCAATGTATGGCCCATGTTGTCGATGACGACGCCATACGTAATGGAGCACAATGGGCTAGGTTTATCTGCTGTTCGAATCGACTGTATTTAGCTGATAAACGATGTTAAATGGCTTTGCTGCAGTAACGTCAATTAGTGATAGTTTTAGTTTTAGTTTTTAGTTTTAGTTCATTCTATTTCAAAAAGCAAAAACCCAAACGTTAACATTCGTTTTAAAATTACATTGACTGATTACCTTTTAAGGTTTAGGCCGATTACACATCATGTATTTGTTGAACGGTGTCAGAATGCTTTACTCGCACCTATTATATTTAGTAGTCTTCTAAAATAGCAATGATTAGCTTATAATAGACGGCCACTTACTCCATCAGTTTGCTTCTAACAGCAGTTTAGTTGCGGCCCCTGGTGAATGATGTGATAATAACTTCGTACTCGTGTATTGACATGGTTATAAATGCTCGCGCCGATTTTGTCGTCTTACGTGTTGTCCGAAGTCTATAGGTCTATAGGCGAGGTTTATAAATCTCGTTCGAGAAAATCGGACGGAATGTGCATGTTCATTCTTTCCGATTTCATCGAACGAATCTTTTTTGCTTGTCAGCCAAAAGACGCCCATCAGAACCTCGGACGAGGAAATCCGACGGGTCGTCCATGTTGTCCGACGTGTCTGATTTCCTCGGACGACACCTAGGACGAGAAAATCATCCACGGGTAGTAAGTCCTCTACGTAACATTGTAGATATCTGAAGTGATGTTATTAAGCTTTATGTTCAAGGCCAAAACCATGGCATTCAAGGCCAAGGACGATGACATAAGGAAGTGGCATATTGGCTTTCAAATGACATGAAAATCGACTTTAAGAGAAGTCGAGGGCACATGCCCCAGTGCCCCATAACTGACTACGCCGATGCGGATGACCATTTTGGTGCGATTTCGGTTTCACTTGTGGCCGGAGATGGCCTGTAGTGTAGGCTACGCTACGATTCTATTATTACCTTCTTTCACCGACAGATGCCATTCGGTTCGCTCGAGTGGACTGCTAATGATTTGTCAGCTCACCCTCAAAGCTGCATTCCACTGAAGTGCGACTTGGATTTGACCAGTCGACTAATTGACGTCGAATCTCGGAATCGATTATGAAGTAGGCATTATAAGCCTTTCTTCCAGACTGGGTTATTCGACGCTTAATTGCGGAAAACAATGCAAACGTTTATTCTAGGTAATCCACTACAGAAGTGAAAAATATGCCTAAATGTTGACTCATTAACTATGATGTCTCGTATATCGCTTGGTGTATAAGCCTAGGACTACATTTATATAGAGGGCTACAAAACATGGACGGAATCGTGCAAAGGTGACTTACGTATTAATCTGTGCAGTGTGCATGCTATTCTACAGCCGTCAGCAGCAAAAGCAGGCGAAAGGATAAGACATTTCAACGACGGAACAATAATTACTGTAGGTTAAGTAAAAAGTGTGCACGATGATGCAAGTTTTGTTGATGTTTGGCGTATTCTGATGGAAGTCGACTCCGTTCACGGACGATAGCAGTCATGCGGGTTCTGTATGGTTCATGATTTTAAGTCGTTGTTGCCACGTTTTTAACAGTCAAGCCAACAAAACCCATTTTCTGCTGTAAAACATTTTAAGCAGTTATTTCCTCTTTATTCATCGTTAACGACAATATAATCAGAACAGTTTTTTTCTGACTACATTCTATCGCACTAACACATTTGCAGTTTTAACGTGTCTTCGTGCTGATGTTTTAAAATGACTAATAAACGGCGTTAATGCATTTCGCAATGCACTAAGTTTGCATCGCATCTGCAGTTTATGCACGTTAATAATACGCCGAGCTATGGTGAGTAGCCTTAATTGCTGCTAGATACAAGCCTGTAATCAGCGACCGACCACCGCGAAACTGGCTATACATCCTATACGTGTAATTAAGTAAGTAAGTGAACGTCAATTTATATAGCGCATCACGCTAGAACGACGCTTACTGTGCTGTACATAGAGCCTACGTCAGTACATTGTACAAGAAAAAAATGTCGTCTAAAGACAGAAGTATAATTTGAACAGTACTGTGGAAATGTTTCGGCAGAGGGTTCACGTACGCCATTGGGGCCGGCAATAGAAAAGGCCCGAGGTCCACGAGAACACAGTCTAATTCCGATTCCGACAATAAACAGTAGACAGTTCATATAGCTATTGTGTTTCTACTATCCTTGTTAATCCTTGAGATTTTCGTATTATTTTTTATCGTTCCGATGACAACAAACATGGGTGCTTGTTACTGTATGGGAGCCAAGATATGACCCTAAAAACTAGTGAAATTGGCCACAATACGTGTTAGTTCTGCTAAGCTGATCCGTGCATTTGACTAGATAATAACAGCCTAAAGCACTTTCGTAATGTGCAAAATACTTGCATCTTGTGCGGTCGTCCTAACAGGCCGCACTACAGATTTCGCTCGTCCGTCCGTCCGTTTGTTTGTCTGTTCATTTTCGTCTTATGCGGACTCTTGACTTAATAAATGATGGCGCAGAAAAATAGAAATTGGTGTAATGACTGAACATTTCCCAGGACATAAACAACCGAAGGTCAAAAGGTCAAAGCGGACAGACGGTTGCGCAATATGTCGCCACTGGGCCGCCATAATTTTTTGGTTACCTCAGCCAAGAAAACTGTGTAATACCCGGAGTTTATTTATCCGTCGGCTTGTTAGCAGAATTACACAAAAGTTACATTCGGATTTAGCTGATAATTTAACAAAAGGTTAGAGTTAGCGCAGCTTAGAAGTGATAGACTATTTTTGTGGTGATCCGAACCAGCATTTACATGTAGATCTAGGACGCGATTGAAGGATACTTTTACCATTGGCAGATAGGGCAAACTTCTACTGAATAGAATGCTGCCACATGGCGAACAAAACAAAGACATGACGTAGCCTTTTCACTGATTTCGGGTGCTGGAGGAGGTTTGCACTTCTTATGTGCCTTTCTAGTTACAAATGCATTGCAGCACAGTGCGCTAGGACTAGCGCAGCGCAGTTGGCATTCCTACAGGCTTCGTGTGGGATTACCAAGCCAGCATATAGGCCTACTGATTGCATTGTCCGACTGGAATATCAGTTATCAATTACTGCGGTGAGATATTGCGTTCTTCTGAGAGCGATTATCTCGTCTTGTCGTGTGAAGGCTTAGCCGCAGCAGCCTAGGTCGACATCATTTCCCTGAATCCGCTCTCCGCGCAACGAATTAACGAATCCAATCAAATCGCAGTTAAGCCTACCCAGAGACAGCCATGAGACGTGATAACCAGTTTTGCATGCACAGACAATAATACTCTTGCCAACTTCATCACAAGACTACTGTTTTTGAGTTAGCTGTGCTACTTAAGTTTGTACCTTGTGCTACATCGAAAATTTGTTTTAAATCACTGACATACTACTCAAACTTACCTTTTTTGTGAAAATCGTTTTATGTACGCTTGACGTAAGATATGATACTTACCTACTTGTTAATATAATCGCAATATGTTTACATTATTTGTAACAACGAATGCGTTTTGACATTTGGTGTAATAAAGAAATGAATGAATGAATGTTCACAAACACTGCAGTGGTGGACATTTCGTTAACATATTGTTTTGTGCCAGGCGTGAAAATGTTGACACAAAGACCTATTTGGTCCAGTATCAGCGGACGAAAAAAAATCGAGTGCGAAAAAATCGTAGCGCTTCAACAATGAGCTCACAAGTGCTCATGTCGAAGAAGAATGCAACATGCTTCTTCTCAAAATCGGCTTTGTAATTTATTGCTATAAAACTGCTGTTTTTAATTCTATGCGGCAAAAAAACTAGTGCAAATTGTATGAATCAAATAAGTAATAATTTATTCACGACAACTGTGCGCACTGTTTCTTCTGACTTTGGTTTAAGTGCACTGTTGTGTTCTGTGTTGAAGGTAGGGTGAAGTTATAGTACAAAATAATTTTAGCATAATTTTTTCAGAAAAGTCAGCGTGATGAACATTTCATAAAATTCATTCCCCTCAGCGTTGTTTTGATTATCGTTGCGCGAACAATCGACCCAATATTTTTTATTGTTATTGTTGCCGAAGTCGAATTACTCAAACGGCAAAATCGGATGTTTTATTGGAATGAGGGGAGGATATGTGCGTTTGGCTTCTCCTTAGCGCATCGGCATGATTACGCTGAATAGTGCGGGGAAAAAATCATGCAGGAAATTAGCGAGTCAGACCAAGCGTTTCATCTCGTAGTGACAGACAGACAGGCAGACATTGCGAGTAGAAGCTCCGCACGCTCTATACTGAAGTCGCTGAGCTAGCAGTCCGCCCACCATTCAGTTGAACGTGTTCCTCAGTCGCTCACTAAGCTGCTTACGTCAACGGGTCCGATCCGCTCGCGAATACACCGGTACCATCATCATTCTGCCAATCAGTGTAGCTGTTTCAAAGAGTAACTCGTATGCCGCTATGCAGAAAGTTAAAATAGTCACAGAGACTGCATCGTCATCAAACGCAATAACTCGAGTCGATCTGCTGATTTCATGCATCACACGTTTTATCGTGCACAAACAATCCAGGCCGCTAGATGGCGCCGCTACAGAGCGCTGTTAGAGTACACTGCTCGTCTTAGCGTATAAGCTTACCGCAAACGGATGCTACTATCGTCGTATTGTCAGTGAAGCTGTTTCAAAGGGTGACTCGACCCGTCTCAGTCTGCCGAACTGGATTCCGTGACGTTGTCGCTCGCGGCCTGCGGTAGGCAGAGCTCGACGGGCACCTACAAGGGTCGGCTGGGGTCCGGCCGGTCTCTCACGCGGACCACACACGGAGGGGGAGGTGTCGATGTGGCCACGTTAGCCGCGGCCGCCATGTGTTCATCCAGGTCGCGCGGGTCCACTTCCGGTGGGTCTCTCCTCTCCAACCTCGTGTCTCCACACGATGGACATATGGTCACAACGGACCACCTATAGGAAACCTCCATTTTCGGCACGTCTCTGCTGTCCAATCTCGTGTCTCGACAGAGCAGCGCCGAGACTCAAGACGAAGCGCCGCATTCACTCTTCGACGCTCTCATCAAACTCAAGGTATTCATTTAAGCGTATTGTGAGCTAATTTAATTAATTTTAAGGTATTCAGGTTGCCTGGTTATGGCAAATATGAAAATCAAGCTGAAGAAGAAGCACAAAGCACAATTCAGAAAGCGAAGGGACATTGCTAGACTCAGTGATGAAGGAATTAGTAATGCGTACAGAGTAGC
>Ga0209454_1001647_pt1 | contig 14293 bp, 11 predicted proteins | sample WorMetHERISLAND1_2_FD_187400 | JGI IMG/M metagenome (GOLD analysis project Ga0209454, IMG submission 187400) | Marine gutless worms symbiont microbial communities from Max Planck institute for Marine Microbiology, Germany - Olavius geniculatus... | ecosystem: Host-associated > Annelida >...
GTGTCGTTTTCTCCACTGGTCAGTGGCCTCATCCACAATAATATATATTGTCTGTTTGTTTCCAAGTCAGCCCAGACCTTAACAAGTCGCTCTTGTTGCCATGGAAACCGTGCAGCTGGTACTCGGCCCATACCAAACTTTTTAAGCAAAATTAATCCGCAACTGAATGGCAGTGCACTATGTGAAAAATCATTTTAGGCGAACTTATTTTGATAAATTTATGCCGACCTGCCTTAGGGTTCCGGTTTTTTATGAAACACAATGTAGACACACTGTAGAACGGTACGTTTAACCTTTACAGAAAAACCTGATATGTAACGCAAAGAACAACCTAAACCTAAAGTTGTAAGAACTCACCAATGACTTGTGTATATGTTACAGTAATGGCAGTTTTAATAATTTTCCCTCTTATACTTCATACAGTCATCAATCTCGGAATGCTGTCTGTTGCAGGATGAGGGATTGGAAGAATTTCTAGTAGTGGTGAGTATGGCATGTGTGTGTGTCTGTGGCTGGTAGAGCGTGACTCCAAGCTCAAGTACGTATTCCGCTCGGCACGGTTCTTCATCATCAAGAGCAACAACTACGAGAACGTTGCTCTGTCGAAGGCTCGTGGCATCTGGTCGACGATGCCTCAGAATGACGCCAGACTTAACCAGGCCTTCAGGGTGTGTGAATGCCGTGTATTTTAACTGCTAGTGATTTGTATTGTCCATTTTTATTGTAGCGTCCAAGTTTCAGTGTGTGGAAGGGCACAATCTGTAATCTCATGAGCCAGTTAGCCATTCGCAATAAGATATCATTTACTTATATTGCGAGTCTGTGAAATTCTTTAATAAATCTCATTAACTCCCTGACAGGTGCATCATTAATATCTAGAGTGTAAATGTGGTTTACCCGATTTTTAAATCTAGTTTACCTCGTATTTATTGCTGGTTGCTCACTCATGCACGTTTTTGCACAACTGCTGTGTGTTTGTGTGAATGAGTTAAACGCTCGTAGATTTGAGTGATTTTATGCGAATTACTTAATATATTGGTCTGATGTGGTAAAAATCATGTGCTAGCCTACTGTTATTACTGGTTCTACTGATATTCCTACTACGATACTACTGCTGCTACTGGTACTAGATAATTTTCAGTTTACGTTTTAGCGGTTAATTTCTCTCATTTAGCGAATGGGGAAAGTTTTTGATAATTGTTGGAGGCATGGAGCAGAAGATGCCCATGAGCAGCAGTGCTGAATAACGTGAGCACCAGCATAGAAATTAATTTACTGATTTTGTTTTACTCACTTGCCGTTATGTAACCGCTGCAGGAATGCTGTAATGTGATTCTGATCTTTTCCATACGAGAGAGCGGCAAATTTCAAGGTAGGTGGCTTAACATTGTTGACATGCTGTGAATGCAGAGTGGTATAATTAGAAGGTGCAGATACATGTCTTGATTGGATGTTCTCAGAAACTTAACCATGTTTCTGTTTTGTTGATTACTTTGTCGTCGAACAGTTAAAGGATTTTTTAATCAAATTTTTAGTCACTCAGTTATTATTTTATTTTTGATGGCGGTTTCAAGTGAGTATTTAGTTTGTGTTGTAGCTAGGTGTCATCAAATGGCAGAAGGCCATTTTGCTGTTGAACACTGGAAAATGTTTGTTGATTATATAAATAGTCATAGTGTAGGTGATGCAACAGAAGTTCGATTTTGGGAGATTTTTTCCGGTGGATAGTTCTGCTAGTTTTCACTGCTTTTGACTGATACTTATGGAAATGTTCTAAGCATAATAAAATGGTCGTGAAATGGTAAAAGAGAAATACGGTCTGCGGCAAAGTAGCTTTCTGTTACTGCATTAAGATCTTACAATGGCGTTAAACTCTGTTAATTGTTATCAATGTGCTAATGGTATAGCTTACCTATACTGGTGGCAATTGTCTAATGCTTGTGACGTCGTGTGGATTCAGGTTATGCACGTCTGGCATCAGAGTCGGACAAAAATCACCCTCCCGTGCGTTGGGTTATCCCTCCGACCCTGAACCCTCGCCTTCTCAGTGGAGTCTTCAAGCTCGACTGGATCAACAGGTCTTCACTTAACTCGATCATTCATTCATGGTCCCAACATGTGCAACACGTTTGTAGTTGCGTAATTTTAAACAGTTCAGATGTAGCTAATTCTAAATCTGGAGTACAAAAGTTATATTTGTTCATTAATGGCAGGCAGTTAATGTTTGTTGCAATAGCAAGTATCACAACTCACAAGATTTTTAAAATTATTCCACGGGGTTCCCTGTCAAAACCCGGACTGACACCTGGAACGTCAAAACTAGCCCGCTACGCAAACCCTATCCCTATCACTAATCAGGGTTTGAAAAACCCGGGTTTTTTTAAACAAGCCCAGCCCACTGGGCTTTTTAAAAATCCCAACTTAGTGGATTTGGGGGACGTTTTATTGCATTTTGAGGGGTTTAAAAATATGCCGGACCAACGGGTTTTGGAGGTTTATGACTAATATAATATATTATATTATACATATTATATATTAAGATGCACAAGGTCGGTATAAACACCAAATCTGAGGCGCCAGCCGTCATTAATGTTTTGGGTCTTCATGAATTTTTATGAATTGTGTGTTAGATGCTGTGGGTTAAATGAGGTGGGTTTTTTGGTCCGTGTACCCGGGTGTCTGAACCCTGACACTAATCCAGAATCTCTAATCTTAACTGTATCCTTAACCCTTACCTAACCTTATCCCTATTCCTAACCTTAATCCCTAACCCTAACTTTTTCCTTAACCTTATTTTCTAAACCTAAGCCTATGTCACTCTTTGCAGGTTTTGTCAGTTTTGGTTTTGTCAAGTCGACATCTTGCTCATTATGCAGTCATTCTAATACGCTGCAGCATGGGTCTTGCCTGTCTTTCTATCCATTCCGTACAGACTGATAACTTGAAAAAAATGTGCAGAAAACCTAACCAAAATTGAACATTTCCAAGGGCAGGAGTAATTGACGAATCATGTGCTAATCTTTGGGTCAGAAGATTTCGGATCAAGGTCGTCGGGCATTAAAAAAACTCTAAAAAGTAGGTGTTAGTCCTGCTGGGCAGGCACGCTGAAGTGCAGTGGGCACCAGACGGATGACCGCATACATGTTAGCACATGGCGTGGTGAAATCTTAATGCGAGTTAGTTAATGTGCTATAGTGATAGCACAGTCTGACAGTTTGTTAGGCTTGTGATTGCCAGCCGCATATGCGTCTAAGCAACCCACTAGGGCTAGCAGATTTCACTATTCGGCCGAATGAGAATAATTTATTCCATTATTCGGCCGAATACGAATAAAATACGAATGCAGGTGGCACCTGTTTTTATCGCTTACACACATGGGAAAAAATTTCCAAATTGGTCACTTTAATTGTATTTATGTTAAACAAATAATACTAACAAAGATTACTGACACTGATGAAACATGCTCTGTGCTCTTGACAGTGGGTATAGTAAATGGCTAAGGGAATGCTCTAAATCATCATGTGGGCGTAGTGCACCTGGCATTGCCAGGCTGACAGCAGCTGTCTTTGAGGCTAAATGCAGGGGCTGCTAATGGTGACAGCACATGATTTTTATTCATATTCAGTCTATTTTTTTGCACTGCTGTGAATACATTATTCAGTCTACTTATTTGACCGAATGGAATATGAACACAGTATTCGGTACAGCCCTACGACAGATCGTAAAAATGCACCCCAAATGCAATCCAATTTTGCTTTTTCATTTCACTTGTAATGAAAAATCATGTTATGGTTAAGTTTTAAAGCAGTGAATGAGCAAATTCTTGAATATTTATCCAACTGACGTACACAATGTGTGGCTTGGTAGCATAACAGTAATGAGCCAGACAGTGACCGAAAGATCGCCGTATCGACTCGGCTCGTAGCGCTGCCAGGTAACAACCTTGGGAAGGTAACTGTAGGTCTGGCATCACACTGGCCATGCATCATGGACTCAGTGGTCTATTCACCTATGGGCTCAAAGGCCACGGAAAGGGAGATGAGCACCCTGTGGAAGGAGGGGCATGGCATGCTGTATTTTTTTCGACATATAGTAGCATTATGATAACTTGAAACCCATGAACATATCCCAAAATGTATGACGAGGGGCCTTTTCAATAAAACCCAGCAGGTATAACTTCAAAGAAAACCAAAAAAAATCATTAGTGCTCCGCAGTGTATTGCCTTCTGTGGCTGTTTTCTAGGCGCGATCTGCCATTCACGCAGTGCCAGCATCTCCACAACCCTTGGAATGAAGGCAAACCGGTGAAAGTTGGACGTGATGGACAGGTACAGTAGTAATGGAACACTTTGCAGTGCAGTCCCGGTCACAAACAGTGCCCAAGTCTGCTGTGGTAAACTGTGCAATGCATGTAGTCACGGGGAGATTTAAAAGCTCCTTGAAATCAATGAATGAACTAAATATTTACCTGTGACAGCACATACCTCCTGATGTCAAAGATAGTGCTGCCACTTGACATAGAAAATTAATTCGATCTGACGTATGTAATTTGTATTCATGAAAAGTTTCTGTCATTGATATATCACAAATCACATCTTAGCTGTCTGTGTAGAATTTCAACAAGATGTCTTTATTACTTTCTAGCCAACATTGTACAGAATGGGCCATAAAAAACAACCGTCCTGCTATGTGTCAGCTAATTATGTCTTCCAAGAGTAATGTACATTTAAAATGAATAATGCACGTTGAAATATAATCAATTCTGAGTAACATGTGCAAATTTGGTGCAAATAATTTCGTAATGGGATAAAATGAATGAAAGCAACCCAACTCTACAGGAAACACAGTGGGGAAAACAGTGCAACGTCATTTGACGTATGAGGATAAAACGTCGATCAAACTCGTTCACCGACAAAAGAGATGGGCGCTAAACGCATTTGTAAAGAGTTTCCTAACAAGAATTGGGCGGTCAGTTCTGTTAAAGATCTTCTGCGCAAAATTGACAAGACGAACTCTATTTCTCGAAAGGTCGGCAGTGGACAGAAGCGGACTGTCCGAACAACACAGAATATCGAGTGTGTAGCGGAGCTCATATGCAGCCAGGAAGGCAACCCTGGGTCCAGCAAAATTCAGAGAGAGATTCAGAAGGGCACAATGAACAGTTGTTTACTTGACTGTCTTGTTGTCGTATGAAGTTTTCGCTATTTTACTTAGACCTACACGCAAGCACGTATTTCTATTTGTGTTCCACCATTGTGATATAATACAGTTGGGGTGCTTTGATTCTATCGTATTATTTTAAGTAACATTTTGACACACTCATTAGGTTTTGATATCAATATTCACAGAACAAACTAGCAATTTATATGGTGTGTCATTTTGTCCATATAAACAAATGCAGTAGCAATTTAAGCAGAATAATATAGAGGACGGTTTTTTATGGCCCACTCTGTATTATTATATACATTGAAGCTAGTGTGAATGCAATGCAAGCTGCTGTTAGTATTGTCAGCTTTTCCATGTCTGTGGTATTAGCAATTTGTTATTTTTGTTTTAGCATTCCTTATTTGCTTCTTTTTTCACTTTTTTGATATTAGTGTCTTTCTTATCTTTTCTGTTTCTTGATTTCTTGATTTAATGTGGCAGTACTTGTTGCAGTTTTCCATTTATTTGCAGTTAAAATGATCGTAGTTCCGTTAGTTTAGATGCTAGATCAAATCAAGCTGCCAGTTTTCCAGCGCATGCATCACGTATCTGTATAATATACAGTTACATATGTTATATATGCAACGGTAGGAAGTGGAGCCAACGATTGGTGAGCAGTTGTGTCGTCTGTTTCCACTGGATGAGAACATCGACCTGCGTCGTATTGCCCAGATTGCCCGTCAGTCGTTGAAACGTCGCGACCCCGGCACCGGCAAGACAACGTCCGCCAGCAGCCGATCTGCATCGGATCTCTCGTCGCAACCAGCGCCTCCCGGACTGTCCGCAGCTGCCGAGAGCTCGTCCAATAGGTCAGATAAGTTGCTGTTAGGACTCTATCGCAAGGACGGTGTCCGAACGCCGATGCAGTGCGGGGACAGTGGCCTTACTCGGACTAGCCGCGAGATTGCTGCTGTTGGTTCATGGCGTTGTTCTCTGCACAACAGCCGGACTTATTTCACAGACGTTCTGAGCCTGCTGCGCTCGAATGAACTGTTAAAAACTGGGTTGGGCAGAATGGTGGTACTCATGGACATTCAGATTATATCTAGCCTGCTGCGTTTACATGAACTTGCAAAAACTAGGTTAGGCAGAATGCAAATGAACATTCCGCGAGGGACGTTTATTCGGAAATTTTGTTGTCTGTGCAATGGACTTTCAAGCGGACTTTATTGCAAAATCTTGCAAGCAAATCAGGTTGCTCTGCGAACTCTTGATGGGATGGGGCTATTGACCGAACTATCTGTCTTGCTGACTTTGTGGGACGTCAAGTGCTGTTTTGACCAACTAAATAGCTGGTCAGTGAACTTGCTGCGAAAATGCCCTCACTGGATTTCCCTGCTGTCGTGGACACTGCCTGCATTCCTGTGAACTCTGGTCAAACTTTCAGTTGGTGCTTTTTTATTTCTAGTCATAATAATGTTATTCGTATTCTGCAGGGAGTGCCAAAAATGCCACAACTTGTTTTTGTCAGAACTTTGTCAAATCTCCACTAAATTTGATGATTTTTTGACATACAGATAGCCAGGACGATTGAATTATGTAAGGTACACTCAGTGTCCATCTCACGTAATTCATGTCAACACACTACCGTGTAAAATGTAGATGCTCTAAGTTGTTGCATAATTATAATAACTGCTGACTGCACGGACTGATGATCGTACCCCCCTTTGTATTTCGTAGTTAATTTTTAGGCTTCCTCGGGAACGGAGTACCGAGGGTTAAAATAAATGATAATAATAGCAACGGCAATGTTTATAGTGCAGTCTCGTAGCAGTTGTTAAGCTGCCACTGCGAGAGTTCACTCTGGTTCATTTTGGCGAGAGCAGCACGAGGGCACCGGGCGGCCGCCGATCTTCGGATCAGGCCAATGCCTGATAATGATAATAATGCTGAGTTGATGTCTCCGTAAAACATATTACGACCTTATTAAAAACACAATAAACTAAAATGTGATTTATTCAGCAGAATTATAAGGTCGGGTAACAACTTGCTTTCAAGTTACCAGAATTTATGCCCAAAGTGTACACAATGGCTTAGACGTGATGCCACGGCTGATAGCGGCATTAATGATCAACTGATCAAAATGCACAGCACTTATTCATGGATCAAATGCGTTTTGAGCTCATCAGTCAGACATATTGTTGTCTGCTACTTTCAGCATAATATATTTAATACAACGAAATTATTTCGTCATATGGCACTATCTATCTAATTGATAATAAAAAAGTGAGCAATCTGATACTGATAATCACCGTGCAGTGTAACAATTTGTAGCATTTGCATTTTGCATGGTAGTGCATTGACATAAATCATGTGCAGTGGACAATGAGTGTAGCTTACATAATTTTATCATTTTGGCTAGATCTGTATGCCAAAAATTATCAAATTCGGTGGAGATTTGATGAAGTTCTGACCAAAACAAGTTGGGACATTTTTGTCTCACCCTGTATAAAATTATTAATATAAAAAAATACCAGCATTGTAGCTTTATATTTGCAACAAACACAGATGAATTTAGGTGCTTTTCAGTTGTTTTAAATTCTAACTTGCTCAAAACCTGCTTAAAACCTGGTCTCTTAGCACTTTTTGAGCAGAATAGAAAATTGTCAGATGTGTTTAAGGCTTATTTGTGACCTGCTCAACATTTGGTTGGCAAATTGTTTTTAGAAGAAAGAATTCAGAAGAATTTGATATTTACGAGGCAGACGGCTTTTTTGAGATTGCAAGTTTCACTTTTATTTCACTTACACAATAATTCTGAATTCATTTTATTGTCATGGAGATACCAATGCTGTTATTTCTATGGTAATGAACTTGTCAACAAGGCCATACTTAGCAACTATAGTCACCAAAGCCTTTTGATATGTCCACACTAAGCTTTTAGGCTGTTTATTATACATTATTATCAGAGTTCCATGGTCCTTATAAAAGCTACAATTACTTTACAAAAATGTATAAAACATAAGTTTATACACTTGTTAATGGCAACATTTAAGGACTTGCACATCGAAAACAGCAAAAGTTATAAAGGGTGATATTGCCCACATCACACTGACTGTGTGTCAATCACAGTTACCTACCTGCCTTGTTGGCATTCTCAAGTTATCCATAAAAAGAGGTACTGTTGATAATCGTTGTACAGCCTACCAGTCATAAATTTGTATTACGATAACAAATTTTACTTTACAAGTGAAAGAATACCACTGCCGGGTTGAAACACGGTGCCAGATACCCAAAACTCCCACCACTTGATCTAATTCTACACCTTGTCTCAATAAAAAAAAAACGTGTCACTTTTATTTTTTGAATAACTCTGTGAAACATTAGCCGACTTTGATAATTTCTGGCACGCAGCATCACCAAGAAACTTGACGTAAATGACTAATTTAGCCGACCTAACTAAATACTGTTGCTGCACTACCTTGTGAAATTCCGAAGTCGTAGTTTAGCCATTTACAGCAATGAATTCCATTGGGTAGTGAATTTATTGGCTCAGAAAATCATCAAGACCACAGAATCATTGAAAATCTGTTACTTGTTTAACACTAATTGTATATATTTGAAAATTGTACGTCGACAGCCTGAAATGATACATTAGCAGCGAGTGATCTGCTCTGGGTCAGCGGTTATTGAACGAGTGGTGCCAACATCTGTTGCTTACGTTCATGCTGGAGGAGATGATTTTGAGCACATGCTGTAATACAGATGATGAGATGCTAGACGGGTGACATGTTGAGAGATAACTGATACTCATGTTTGTAGCTCTTCAGTTAATCATTTCTGAGCCGACACATGCACTACTTAGTATGAACTCATTGTCGCAAATGGCCAAACTACAACTTCCGAATTTTAAAAGGTAGTCTAGCAACAGTATTCAGATGAGGTGGTAACTATGGTCGTTTATGTCGAGTTTTTTTTTTGCGATGTTGCATGCCGAAAATTATTGAAATAGGCTAATGTTTCACATATATTTCAAAAAATAAAAGTGGCACGTATTATTTTTTTGAGACACGGTGTAGTTTTTTGTTTCGCTGATAATGAAATTTTTTATTATGGCAAAGTTTTTGAAATATTCATACTTACAAATTTGTGAATAAAGCTTACGACGAAACTGCTGTAACTCACATTTATTTGATGTGCAGAATATCTACTCCAGTGCTCACTCTAGTAACTTAAACATGTAGAAATCCCAAAACCCATCATTTGGGTTTTTTTTTACAGAAACCGGTTTAACATGAAAACCTGAAAAATCCAAAACAAATTTTAAAAAACCCAAAACAATGGTTTGAATTTTAAAAAACGTTTTTTCTGCAACTTTGTACAAATAAGTTGGATGCTTTGTCCCATTGTTCTGTAGAAAAATCTGCAAAAAGGTAAGTACATATAGTTTCTGTTTATCATTAGCCCACGACACACGAGCCAACATAACTGGCCAACATGTCAGCCCATCACATCAACTTACGATGTTTCCCCATCATTTTGATGACCGACATTGTCAGTCGACATTGTCGTATGTCAAATGACCCCAGCGATCAGGTTATGCTTTTGCTATATTTTCCCATTGCAGATTTCTGCACTTAGACTATCCAACAATTTCACTGGCATTTGAATTATTCAGATGTGACAAATCTACTGGTATTGCCAGGTTGGCATTTATTCAGGCAAAGTACAGTCGTTTATGAACGATCACTGAGCTGTATGGTATGTATAACATTTCAAAGCAAGTGACAAAAAATTTGCATCGTTTATAAAAATGATTACAGTTATAAATTCCCAAATTGCTAATTTACATTTGTACATTTTGTCTGTTGCTCTGATGTGTGGTCAGCTGTTCAGCCCGGCATGAGGAAAATGTACTTCTAATGCATTTATTGCATTTATTGGATTTCGTGATGCGTAACCAATATTGCTGGCTGACATTGTTTCTTGTGTTGCATGGACTAACTAACATGCTGGTCCATTATGTTGGTTTGCATGTCATGGGATTTCCAAGTGTTCAGTATCTAACCGGTACTGACTTGTTGCCGGAATTGGCACGATTATCACAATTTTCGTTAAATTTCTTTTAAACTTGTGATTCTGTGATAGGATTGGAAAATTTTTGCAGCATTTATTACGCGGAATTTGTCTCCACAGTCCCATGCTTTCGTATTACATAAATTATGTATGATTCCATAAAGTGGAGGTGCCGTTAATAAAGTTATTGGCAACAACGGGGCAAGCGTATCATTTTGTGAGATTACATTTGGTGCAGTACCAGCAGTTAGTATTTGTGTGAGGCAGGTATGCTGCTTATGTTGCTTTGTGCACCAAATCTGACATCCAGCCATGAAGTACGACTAATTCTATGGTGTGTCGATAAATATTTCGTCATGCAGTATTGCAGTGGCAGTTATTTTTGTTCGAAATTTATTTTTCGCAACCACTGAAAAAATGTTGCATTAATTTTATATTTAAGTTCTGTCTTGTTCTTTTGCAATTCTGTAATACTCGGGGAAACAAAACTGCTCTGTTTTTATGGCTGTTTGTTGTCACCATATGTACTTTGAGGACATTTTTTCATAATTGTGTGTATTTGACATACCATTTTAGTCTGTTTATGACCTCTGCTGTGGGAATTATGTTTCTGTCTGTCTTTCTGTATGTACTCAGTGTTATGTGAAAAAATTTTGAACCGGTTTTGATGAATTTTTTGGATGGATGATGGATAATGATTCCAGAGTAATAATTGATTGGATTGTGGTAGTGATCGATAACATGATCTACACTGTGTTCAGAAAAAAACACCCTTACGTTTTCTTTTATATCTCCGTGGAAAATGTTTAGATTTCCACAGAATTTTCAGGGAATGTTTAGGAGGAAACTAGTATTCCATCAGTGTAAAAGTTAGATGTTCTTTGCTACCGGTGACATGATGCTTATGAGTGACATGTCGTGTTTGTAAATTATGGGTTTCACCATTGAAAGTAGACATTTGATAAAATATTCAAACACATAAATTGATCATTGTGATGACTGAACCCAAAGATATGCTAATCCGTCACACAGTTTTTCATTGTGAACTGTTTTTGTGGTTTATCTTCTTGGCTGAGTGCCAGATCCTCAACTTTGCTGTTGTTGGCAGGCATATGTGCACTGTGTCACTGCATGAATGACCACTTGCCCGCTATCGGTCGAACGGCCTGATACTGACGGACATATATTCAGTATTCAATTCTGTGTCTATTGTTCAGAAACATCTTGCACAAACTTGCGGCTTCATAACTCTTGCTGACTCCCAAACATTTATCAATGTCTGTCTTCAGAGGTAGAACCCATAATTTAGAAACACGAAAATATGACGTCAGCATGACGTCATTGAAAGCAAACAATATCTAACTTTTACACTGATGGAATACTAGTTCTCTCCTGAACATTCCCTGAAAATTTTGTGGAAATCTAAATATTTTCCATGGAGACATAAAAGAAAACGTAAGGATGTGTTTTTTTCTGAACACAGTGAAGAATTGGATTCAGATTTGAGAGCAAAAAGGCTTTGCTTTCAAAGTGCTTTTAATTGGGATTATGATTATTTCTGCTTTTAGTTATTTGCACAGCTAGTGTAATTATTTGTGAAACCTTTAAAATGTGTGACATTTCACAGCACTGATATCTCAATTTCCACAAGATTTACTAAGAAAAACTTTCATGATAACTTTACGAAATTGATGCAAGTGGCATTAATTCCTCGTTTGATGCATGATACACAATAAACATGAATGCAGAATTTTAGCTTACTTTGAAACTGGCGTATAATAAGAGATTTTGAAAATTTGTCAACTGTTAAACTCCAATTCTTATTGAAATTTATTTGGTTTGTAACAGAACAAAAAAAATGACCGTGAATTGCTTAAATGCGAATGGATTTGCATACATCGTTGTATCGTACGTGAATGTCTTGCATCTCACTGTGGGAACTGTTTTGCATTTAACCAATTTAATTGGTTGTCTGTATTGTGGCTTGATGGCCAGCTATGTGAAAATGGACCTGTCAGTAAGTAGCAGAGACGATTACGGTGTCTGAAGTAACATGAGCACCTGTGTACGCTGTACAGTCATAAAGGGGTTGCGTTGATATGAGATGTGTAACCAGTGAGTTTTCAGTATGTATGTGAGTGCCTTACCTTACCTTACCTTACCTTACCTATGGGGTGGACAGGCTCTTATACCTGCCCAGCGCTGAGACCGTATCAGCTCGGCCCAATGCGCGTCCCCGAATGTAACCACAAGGTTAGTGGCTATAAAGCCGTAGTCGGCTGTGAAGCCGAAACCAGCACAAGAGCACCGGTAACGCACTACACGAGTTTGGTCAGCTCTTAGTTGGCTCCTCACCTCCAGATTTTAGAAATCTTTCGGATCATCGGTGCAAAGCCCCACCACCACTGCAAGGTGGCTGACCACGGTGGGGATGTATGCGAGTGCATGTTTGAACAAACTGACTAGATCACATCTCTTGACGTCAGCTGTACAATACGTAGTCCATGCGAGTGTCTGTATTTGTGTACGCTGTTGGTGACTGACTGTATGTTATTGGCTTAATACACGTACAGTACCTTTAAAGTTTCATTTTAAAGCAACCTGATGATATTCAACTTGCATCTCGGAGATTCACCGGTTGATTTGTTCACAACATGTGGCGCTATGTGTATGTCTTCTAATTGATCAATTAACCGACTGACTGACCGGAGTCTTGGGCAGGGTAGACTACCCATCGCAACTGGAACATGGAATATGACTTAGCAGTATTTTGCAGTGTCGTATCCTGATTTCACACCTTGACGTTTTCCGTACTTGATTTACCTTTGATTCTTTGACGAGCTATGCTTAAAACAGTGTTTTCCATGCCAGCTGTCACTGCTTGCTGTGCATAAACTGTGCGGGCTCTGAGCAGATACTTTTTTTTACCAAATTCTGATCACAAAGGCCGTCTCAGAAATGATCTATACTGTGTCGGGCGGGATGTTAAACCCTACTCACTCACTCACTGATCACAATATACAGGGATGTCTGGATTTGTTGCAGTAACTTTTTTGAACTGTGGCACACGTAGTTTAATAGCTGTCAAAACTATCAAACTGCTGGTATACTGACTCGGATAGACACCTAGTTTGTATTGAACAGATGCAGCTTGGATTACAACAAGTGAATTATTGTATTTGAGTCTTGGCTCCTGTTTAAGCCCTGGCCTTCGAATTACATCATGACATATTTTTGTCTTCAATCTGCTGTTAAATGTTGGATGTTGGGCTCCAGTGCTAGTGTGGAAACAACTACGTGTCGACAACTCGTGTCATTTTTTTGCCGTGGCATTCGCACTCAAGAGTGGTATGCTGATGAACATGGAAAATGGCAAGATGTATGCAGCTCGTTGTGCATTGTTTTGTGATCAGATTTCAGTTTGTTCTCATTGTCTGTCCAATGCTATGCATAGCATTGGACGGAGTATAAAATCACCTTTGTGTCCGTGCGTCCTACATTTCTTAAGCTATTTTCCACCTTTCCTTCCCCCTCTCCTTCCCATTTTCCTCCCCTTTTCCCTTATCCTTTTCCCTTTTCTTTCCCATTTTTCTTCCCCCTTCCCTTCCCCTTTTCCATCCATTTTTCCTTTCCCTTGCCCTTTCCTCTCCCCCTTTTCCTTTCCCTTCTGGTTCCTCTTCTCTTTACCTTCCGCTTCCCCTTTCCTTTACCTACACTTGCCCCTTCCCTTCTTTTTCCCCTTCCTTTTTTCCTTCCCCTATCCCTTTCTCTTTTCCTTCTCTCTCCCCTTTTCTTTACCCTTCCCCTTTTTCCTTTCCCTTCTCTTTTCCATTTCCATTCCCCTTCCGTTTAACTTCCTTTCTTTTTCTCCTTCCACTTTCCCTTCCTTTTCCCCTTCCAGTTTCTCTTTTCCTTCCCTTCTCCTTTCTCTTTCCCTTCTTCCATTTTTCTTTCGTGATTGATGATGTCACGTGACCCCAAAAGGTCAAACTCGTGACCCCATTATCTTTGAGGCACCATATCTCCATAACGGTGCAAGATAGACACATGGTGACGATGGACCTTTTATAGT
>Ga0209454_1001649_pt1 | contig 14281 bp, 4 predicted proteins | sample WorMetHERISLAND1_2_FD_187400 | JGI IMG/M metagenome (GOLD analysis project Ga0209454, IMG submission 187400) | Marine gutless worms symbiont microbial communities from Max Planck institute for Marine Microbiology, Germany - Olavius geniculatus... | ecosystem: Host-associated > Annelida >...
GTACGGTACTATACAGCTGAAATGAACAACTCAGCATAATGAAAACAATTCCAAAATCAATCTAATCAATCAATTAAATCCTGACAGAACAAGTCCCCCAACAAAATTCACTTTTCAGGGACTGGGCCTAAACCACAATAATTCTTAAAAAAATGTGGCCACTAAGAAATAAAAAAACAGCGGACCAGTGAAGATAAAGTAGATGTTTTAGGAAGATAATTACAGGATAATTTGCATAATAAAAATACTAATTATTCACTCAGTAGTAACCTGTATGCATGGCCTCATGTTCTTCATAGCGGTTCTTGTCAATGCATTTGTAGTTACACAGTGAGCAGTTGTAGACCTTTACACCAGGGGGCGCTGTGCCATGCTGCGACAACATGTGTGCTGCAAACATATACCCCAACGTCTAGCAGTAGTTGTACTATCTATAAGGTGGACCATAAAAACGTGCCACTTTACTTTTGTCCATATCTTCGCCAATTAATGACCGATTTTCAAAATTCTTACACTGACACACTCTGCGGACAATTTGCAATAATGCGATTATTGCATCTCTACACTACCTTGTGAAATATGGATGAAATATGCATGTATAACGATAATAGCAAACAAACGTTTTGGTAAAATTGAAAAAACACTTCAGACCAACATTGCGGTGAATGATCTGCATAACACTAGACTGAATGTTTGTCATTATCGTTAAGTTTTATTACATTTATGTTTCACAAGGTAGTGTAAAGACATATTTATGGTGTGGTGGGATATATAATAATCACATTATCGCAAATTGTCTGCAAATTTTCTGCAGAGTGTGTCAGTAAAAAAAAGTTCTAAAATCGGTCAATAATTGGTGAAGATATGGACAAAAGTAAAGTGGCACATTTTTTATGGCCCACAGTGTAGATGCAGTGATAAGAGTTGAAGTGTGTAATACAATGTCAACTAGAAGCTAACAGAAGCTACCTTAGCTCTCAGACCTCTGCCGAGAATGGCGGTGCCACCTGGCAAACACAACCGAGTCGCAGTTTACACCCTACTATCTAGTGACTGCAATCCCGGGATTGAATTCTCAATCCCAAATTTGTAATCCCGGGATCCCGAAATCCCATTTCGGGATTTTACTTACAGATTGGTCGTCATTTTGGTATCTTCAATTGACTTATTTCATGCACAGAATGTAGTATAGGCCCCCTACGGAAGGTATATATGAACTGTAGGCCAGTGGAAGGAGTGACTGTGATTGTCAAAATAGGAATTACAGTGCACCGCAAGGAGTAAGACTTTAGCATGCATAAAATATATTATTTATCAGCCAGCTAAAATTGTATTCCTATCAGTTAACATGCCAAAAAGTACCATTTTAACTATTTTTTTGTAATCCGGAAATCCCGGGATTTGAATGCGGCCAATCTCGAGATAGCTTTCTAAGGTATTCTGCACACAAATGAACAGTCACATCGTGGCAGTGGGTGGAAACAATTGCTGCCCACCATAAATTTTGGTCTATCCAAAAATCTTCTACTTGTCAGAAAATTTGTCCAAAAACGCGAAACTTGGACGTGAAAAACCCCCATTTTAGAAAAATTTTGGGACAAAATTAAAATTCTGAGTGCTGATGATCTCGTCTATCAAAAATTTGCAAAATCTGTCTGTTGCAATTCTGTCGAAAATCTGGAGTGTCTGTCTGTACCTTGAACGTCTTTCTTGCGAGGACTCTTGAAGCTGCAATGGTGGCAGGAGAAGAGCTTGCCCTTGCGGTGGGCTCGCAGCTGATGAATCTGAAGCTTGTATTGAGTGTCCAGCAGTTCACCGCAGTCGTCGCACTCCACCCGCGGCACTCGACTACAACACAATACATCGCACGGTGTACACTGTGACAGCAGAACACATTACAACAATAGATATGAAGCTTGTATAGTGAGTCCATCGGTACCGGGCCACTATTCCGAAGATCCGCTATTCTGAAAATTAGAGTTTGAGTTAGCGATACGATTAGGCTTAGAAATAGGGAGTTACGGACAAGGTTAGGGTTAGGGATCGGGTTAGAGTTAAGGTTAGGCTTAGGGTTAGGGTTAGTCAATAGTGAACTTTTGAAATAATGGACCTTCAGAATAGCAGACCCAAATCAGTCCAGCAGTTCACCACAATCACTGCATTCCACCCGTGGCACTCGACTAAAGCAAACATTATACATCGCACAGTGAACACTGCAATAACAGAACACATACACATAACCCAACACATCGCCCACTGTACACTGGCGGCAGAACAAATATTACATACAGGAATATATCTGTAGCTTGTACAAAGTGTACAGCACTTCAAAAAATTCCAATTCTGCCCTAAAAATTCCCAAAAGATGGGGATTTTCAAACACAAACTGTGCATTTTTGGAAAAAAATTTTAGCAGACACAATTGCCCTTGCCTGTGCTAGCAACTGCTGTTCCCTGCACGACACCAGTGACCAAATATATTTAAAGTGCAAGTCGCATCAGTTTACATATCTGTTATAAAGTGCTAATTAGCTCAATCGAATGTTAATTTGTCAATACTTGTTGATCTTCCTGTTGCCAGTGTTATCTTTATACTGTAAAAATAAAGTTTAATGTGAATAAACGTGACGAAACTGTGACGTCACAAACAACTATTAGCATCAATGTAACGTTCTACAGAATTTGAACGCTAGCATCGTCGATGGAGTGCGGTACTGAGGGAAAAGACTTCGCTTGCATTTCGAGAAGTCGCTGTCACGCTGAAAGTAGGCCGACTGGCATGCCCTTTCCGTTGCATCAATCGCCGACAGATTTCGACTTTCGCTTCTGAAATGCAAACGAGTTCACCTCTCTCAGCGCGCGCTGCATCGACGCTACGGCCAGCTCATGGCGAGAGAGTTTCTCGCACGCTGCAATACACGCTATAAACAAAGCATAGTAGGTGACGTCATCATTTCGTTCGCAAAACATTATTTTTACTGGAATTTATGTAAAGCAAGGTTTTTATTTCAGTTAATCAGTTATTATTAATTAGCATTACATTCTACACACATTTAGCCAATATCGTTTTTTCGTGTGACTTGGACTTTAAATCATGTCACACGTTTGTCTGACATAAAAAAAAAGATGGCAAATTCCAACTAACGATCATGAAATAAAATAAATTACCGTAAAACACTATAAAGTTTCACACAGTGGTTGGTAACTGACATAGTAATTATTTCAGTAATACCGCATTTACACAACAAAGACGGCTCAACGAGAACACAATGAGTGCTCGTTGAACCAGCTTGATGAGCGCTCGTCATGTAAATGGTGTCAACAGTTAACCAATAACACGTGAGGTCTAAATGTAGTACACCGCCAGAGGGCAGGATGCTGACCTGAACTGGAGCTGTGACGTTGATGGCAGACTGAGGGATGTTGAACTGTTGGAACCGTTTGAGGCTTCGTCCGAGTCGACCGGAAAACTCACCCGAGACGAATGAACACGAGACATGTGCCGATTCAACTGACTAGAGAACGCGCCCAAAACACACACACAGATTAATACGAGGGTCACTCGATAAATAAGTTTACAAAATTGTGCCGTTCCATTAATTCTTAAGACAGAAAAAAATCATAAATATTCATTTTGTAGGAAATTCTTTTCCAAACACACGTGGAAATTTTGTGGATGATGACATCATTATTGTGACGTCACCTGTTGACAGAACACAGTCTATTTGTGTATTATTTTCTCCACCAGTAATCTGTCACCACTAGCAAGTGACAGACACGTCAAACAGCATACAGGAGTGAGAAAAAAAGCCAAATAAATTTAAATCAATGTCTCCTTTTTAAACGCTAAACATTAGCGTTTCATTTTTCAACATTATCGTCCAAATTCGTTCAAACATTTCAAAAAACATTTCAAACGTTCAAAAAATCGTATTTCAGTCGACCCAAAAGAAACCGCTGCCATCATCGTGTCCGGGCATCACTCGAGTGAACAGTATGTCAGCTCTTGACGTTGTCATCAATGACCAACTAACTGCAGCTGACCACGCAAGCACTATTCTGTCGTCATGCTCGAGCGTGATGTACACACTTCGCGTGTTGCGAGATCACGGCATGCAACCCAGCTCGCTACACAACATCTACCATGCTCGCAAAGATTCTTTACTGTTCACCAACGTGGACAATTTTAAATAAAAAAAAACAAAAGTTGCTGACCATCGGAAAAACTTTTAAAGACGGTAGGATAAGCTGAGAAAAATTCATCGAAAGTCGAGTAAATTAAGCCGTTGAATGGTAACAGTATAGGTACAGTTATTACCCAATGGAGAAGTAGGTCCGAGTGCACGAAGGGCAGGGTAAAGTGGGTTGACCGACACCATGTTTCTGACACAGATGCCTCTGAAGCGCGTCAGCGTGTGGGTTCCTGTATGTACAACCGTCGAAGTAACACGCGTTGGCGTTAAGTCGAGCCAATGACAACCCGAATTCGTTGTCAGTCCGGTAGCCGTGCTTCATCTCCAAGTGATCAGCTAATTCCAGGATTTTACCGAATGACTGAGAGCACAACGGACAGGGTTTAGAACCGTTCGGATTGGTGTGCTCGGATCGAAGATGACCAATCAACTGCCTGGATACAATCAACCAATCAGAAAATAATCACTTATGAAAATGTAAAGCAACTGACAAATAAGGATAATAGTAATATTTAGATTAATCAATTGTTACAGTGAAGCTTGATCAGTTTTTGAAGATAAATCGATAAAAAATGTTCAATTAGTTGCAGCCCACTTAAGGTGGAAATGCCTAGCAATTACCAATCCAGGCCCTAATGATAGTAATAGTTAAGGTTGCAAAAACTAACGATTAATAAATTGTTAGTTAATTTAGACTAATTTTTGAAGATTAATCAATTAAAAAAATTTTTTTAATGAACTGCAGCCTTAGTAATAACAAACGGATTTGTACAGCGCCAGTATGTTGACTGACTTCAGAGCCACAGGACAAACAGTCACAGTAGTACTATACAGTTAGAGTTAGGCCTTAAAATGTCCCACAAAAAAAGAAAAGTTTTTAAACTAAGCTAAAGGCTAAAAATGTGTCCCAATTTTTTTAGATAACCTGAAACAGTAACGTTTTACGTTTAGTTCGAAAGACTCAGCGTTAAGATAGTCGTTGAAGGACAGCGGCAGATATCTAGAATACAAACCTGTGCCTCATTACTGTTAGTGCTAAAACAACTACTGCTGCCGCTGTTACTGATAAGTTGCAATGCCACACAACAGCGCCGAAATAGCGCCACAAAAAAGTCCCCTATCACACGGAGTGATAATGAACACCACTAACTGGCGTTAGACAAACTACAGGGTGGGCCAAAAAAATGGCACCATTTTTTGTTCGTCTCATAACTTCACCAAATATTAACCGATTTACAAAATTCTTTCACTGTCAGAATCAGGAGACAATTTGCAGTCAAACTGTCACTACAGATTCCACCACACCCAAAGTGTGTCACTACACTACCTTGTGAAATGTCAGTGTCTTAAGAATAACAATTAAAAACAAGACGACTTTGGTAACAACATATTTTAAGAAATTAATAACAGAAACAACGTGTTTGTTGTCACAGTTATTGTCTAAAAATCACATCTCGCAGTAATCACATCAAATTTTCAATGTGTCCGCCTTGCTGCTGGACGATGCATCGAAGCCGGCGATGCCACTGACCAATGGCGCGATCAACCAAACGCTGCAGCACTTTGCGCCACTCAGCGACAATGGCTTTCTTTAGCTGGTTGACTGTTGTGAATCGTCAACATTGATAGGCCATCTGTTGAAGGGCATTCCAAACAGCATAATCGACTGGATTTAAGTCCGGGTTGTTTGGGGGCCACATGCCAGGCTCGATCAACGTTGATCATGCAACTGGTCAGTGGCGTTGCCGGCTTGAGTGGGTCATCCTTTATCATTTCAAAACTGTAGAATGCAAAATTCAATCATAGAAAAAGCTCAAAAATGAAGCCATACATAAAAAAGACTTTTAAACAATGACTTATTCTCCACCAGGCAGCTGTAATTCATCCGATATGCAAACATGTAGCCCACTGTTCCATTATCTATATTATTGTCAGCATTGCTAAATTGTTAACAGCTTCCAACTGCTGATGATGTTGATCAGTACTGTAATTCAATCAGCAGAATAAAAACAAATAATACAGAATACAGACAGAAAAAAGCTTACCTCTCCGATTTACATGGTTTCTGACAGAAAATGCAAACTCGAGCGGCGGAAGATGTACCGGTACTTTCATTCACGGTAGTCTGAGTACTGGCCCGGTTGACATCATCGCAGGAATGACTTTCCTCGGCAGTGGTCTCAGCCATGTGATTCTGAGCGGTATGATTAACCGTGGTGACGTCACCAATTGGCGACGACGTCTTGTCGGAAAAACCGTTCGCCTTCAGGACTGCGGAGACGTCGTCGAGACTGATGAAAGACAAATCTGATATAATACTGCCACCAGTGCCAGCTGCCGTAACTGTCGATGAAGATGATATTGTTGATGGATTCATAGTGGGGATAGTGGGGACAAAATGCGGAATGGATGACACAACTGGACTGTGACTGAAATATGCCACGCCATTGTCAGACTGCACCAAATCACTCGCAGTATTTTCTCCAGCATGGGGCAGACTAACCATGCCCCCACTTTGCCAAGAGTTCGATGGAAGAACACCAAAGTTGGCGAAACTCGCATCTTGCGAATATTCACTAAGCACATCAGCCGTTCCAGTGACAATGGTGCTAGTGCTGGAGCTGACAGAGTTTGCTGTGGTGATATCCAGTGTCGTAACATCCGTTGTACTAAGGATGGAGGCAAAATTATCGGAAGCAAAAGGCTGCGTGCAGGTGGACAGTGAAGGCAGAAAATTACTTGTCATCACTGGCAGGCCGAGAGGCTGATCGGTTGACCATTCATTGTTACTGCTGCTCATTGAAGGATAACAGTCAGTTATGTAAGAAACAGAGCAGTCCTGGAGAGACGGATCTGCTAACTCACTCTTAATTATAGACACCGAGGAAAAAGACACTGCGGGAAAATCAACAACTGCATCCAGAGGATTACTGAAGTCTATACCGGCCGCAATACTGCCCGACGTAGTGACAGCACTACTGCACTGGTTTCCACCACTAATACTGCTGTCGGTGAGGAAAATCGAAGGGCAACTGTGTTGGGACATCAACAGAGCGGTGTCCGAGTTTGTGGACAGATCATGGGCTGAAGACTGCACACTGTGACTGCCCACATCACCCATTAGTCTATCCGAACTGCGAGCTGTTTTACTCATGTATACATCGTTAGTCTCCTCGTGTGTATTGCTTCCATTGCTATCAGATGGCTGGCTGTTCCGGATCCGTTTCTTCAGCGGCACGGAATCCAGGAAGCTGCAGCCATCATCATCCAGGCTTCCGGTGCTGGAATCGTCCTCCAGGCAGTGTGCAGAGAGAATGGGTGCCGGAAGGATTTCTCCGGCAAGCTGTCGTAGATGCGGACATTCATCAGATCGGGCCAGATCCTCAAGTGACATGTGGGCCATCATCTCAGCGTGATGGACATCACTTGGAAGATCCATGACCCCGTTTGTAACATTTCCTCCCAACTGAGGTAATTCGGATGACTCACCAGCATCTAAACTTGTTGGACGATTCTCTGAAGAGTTCCGATCTCCGCTTGACATGGTCTCTTCAGCCCCCTGGGAAGACGGTTCATCCATTGGCACCACCATGCCACAGTGTGAGTCCGCAACTGTAGCACTTGCTTCAACCACAGAAGTTGCATCCGATGTCTGGACCGCAGAATCCCGCGGGTGCAGTAACCCGGATGCACTTTCACCAAGTCGTCGACAGCAGTATTCGTATGCTCCTTCAATGCCAAGCCTTGCGGCTCCGATGCGCAGGCGCTCAAAGTCAGCGCGTGACGTCGGTGTGACACCATAGATGAAGTCCAGGGTGATGCGCAAAACATCCGGGGTCAGGCTGTGGACTGGTACTATGCCGGGACCATCCACAAAGGTCTCGTGACGAGTGGCGACCAGCATGTGGTGTAGTACATCGCTGCTGGCTGCGAGCACCGGCGAGTGTGCCATGAAGGAGGATCCATCATCAGTCCTCAGTCGAACGTCACACAGCTGCCAGAGTCGGCGCATGGCATCCAGCCGCCGCCACATGTCCTTCCAGTAGCATGTCACATCAGCACGCACCACCGGACACACAATGTCAGCCATCGTCACCATCGACTTACTGGTCACCAGATATGCACAGACGAACAATACACATATCAGCCAATCAGCTTCACTATGGTTTGGCTGGCCCACCATTCGTAGGAGCTGCCACTGTGAAGAGCTACCATGCCAAGGGGCCACCAATAACCTGTTCCAGATGACATAACCGTACTTTGCAAATGCAAAACTAACTCAACACTGACTTTAATCTTATTACCTAACCCTAACCTAACCCATGGCCACACCATAGCAGCCCTTCAGAATGGCAGGCCAACACCCTTCATTATTAGCAATACAAAACACACATATTAGACCAACATATTGAGAAACGATGAACTGCATAGAAAATTATACAGAGGTCAACCAAAATCACTGCAATCTAAAGACTGTCGCATCAGAATGCAGTGCACGTGTCCAAGTTTTGTGTACATTTTTCGTAACGCTTGCAATTTTCCGACTGTTAAGCACCAGGGTTACGATTAGCCCTAGTATGTTGGATTCCGTAGCACATTACTTGAGAATTCCGACAACCAGCCCTAAATCTAAGCCTGGCTAAAAAATGTCTTGGGGCATTCTTTGAACTAAAAAAAAGATTATATTTGGATTAAACTAACTGCAGAATACTCCCACAGTACCTTATTCCTGCATCTCCAAAACCGTTCTAAGAATGAACACAATACGTCCACAAGGTAGCCGGCAAAGCACTCCTCTAGTTAGAATAATGCACAACTATCGCTGGCATTCACAAATAAGCTGAAAACAGAATGTACAGACTAGAAGTTAGCTGAGCTGCAACAATTGTGATACCACACGAGCCACTATCAGCAACCGACTGGCTGGCTGGCCAGGCAGCAAGCGATTACAACACCAGGGGGCTAATCCTCGGATTTCACGCCCACCTAGGCACCAATCAACACTCAGTCAACACAACCCGGCATTACTCAACCAGTCAGTCACGACGCAGGTCGTAGAACCCGATCCAGACTTATCACAGAGTTATTCGCCCGGCTGGGCAGCATATGTCGACAGTAGCCAGCTAGGCAGGCGATGCAATCGTCTGACTCACCGCGATACGATTGTCGAAGTTTTCGAGGCCTGCGCTCGTCAGCGGCCCAACTATTAGCAGACGACCGAAGCCCACTGTCGTATGACTAATGTCATACCGTTACCGAGTAATTAAACAGACATGTTTTACACCAGACAGCGATTACATGACTGATAGTCATCCGAAAGTAAACAAACCGTACTGCAGAACTATAAAACGCAGGACAGGACACTCAATTTTTACGCGCTTGCGCGTATTAGCTACGGTAACTGTCCGTCCGTCTGTCCGTCACGACCTAGTATCGATTCAAGCCCAGATGAGATAGAGACTTCGAGTTTTCATCGTATGATAGCGTAGAGTCTTTCGTATTTTGTGACAAAATTTCATCTCGCTGGGCGGTCTCCACGAAAGAGGGAGCGAAACAGGAGCACCCCCTAAAAAGACGTTATTTTGCCGTTTTGGCTCGTTTAGCGTGAAAATGGTTGCAGATAGTTACAGGCATGCTGCTTAGCATAACAAGCACCGGCGACAAACTTCTAAGTAATGTCAACATCGATGACTTTGAATGATCGTGATGAACCCACAAAATAAAGGGTTTCAGTGAATTTTTTTCGCGATTTCGGGCTGCGACACACATTTCAAGAGTGAATTGCGCCGAAATAGCTGGAGATAGACAAAGGCAACATGCATATAAAATTTTCGCCATTGAATGCAAATTTTAGCAGTTCCCCCTTCTATAGACCTACGCACGCGGGTGTCAAGTAGGGGTATCCCGGCCCTAAAAAGTGGCTATTTTCCGCTTGTTCAACGTGAAAACGGTTGCATGTAGGCACAGACGTGTTGCTTGAAGATAGTTAGCATGTTGCATCAAGAGTTTTTGGTCACGTATCGAAGCGATCTGTGCTGCAATGTCGAAAATGATTGATTAGGTTATCTATTAATAGGCCTATCACGTCGACTCGCTGAGCGATTGAGTTCCTGATCTCAGCGCATCATTAGTTCTTTCTTTCTATTCGGAATAGGCCAACTGTTCTTTCGTGATAATTATATGCCGATACTGAGCGATTGGAAATTTTTGCAATCAAATGTAGGCCTACTGTTTCGATAGGCCTAAGTATCGCACAATGCTGCGGATGGGCGGATAGACCTACTGATGGAAAATATAAGGCGGTATTGCGTTGACGGTACGTATTATATGCCAAAAACTACAAAATTTTGGTACTTTAAATTCTTTAAACTTTAAACTTTTACAACGTAATTTACGCGAAAACTTGTCGCAACTCTGCGAAAATTGGAATTTCTACGTAACTGTAAAATGACAGTAAATTTTTTTGGAAACTTTAATTGGTCACAATAATTATTAAAACAAACAAACAACAACAATAATAATAATCAAACTAAATCTTACCTAAGGCAGCCTTAGACTTTGAGTTAATATTAACTGTCGCAATGCATTATGTAGCGACATTTCACATAACGGGCTAGTGCATGCTTTTCGGCCATTTTGGTAATCTTTATTCACAAAAAAACGACTGAAACAGGCAGACAAAAATGTTTTTCTTTCTCTTTTTTATTTCGTGCGTCTCTGCGTCCAACAAGCATCCCTGCAGCATCCTACATCATTAATGCTCGCTGTCGCTGCTGCTGCTGAATCCGATTCAGCAGTTTGATGAATCAAATTTCTCCGCCGCTGCCGCTCGCCACGTATACGGACTTGATTCTATACTGTCGCCAGTTCGTCACGTTGCGCAATCGAACCGCACACGCAATTCAGCGATCATCAAGACCGGCCGATACACGCGTCTATAAGCAACAAGAAATTTGAGCTAATGCTCACGTGACGCGCGAAAACCTATAGCATGCCCATGCTTATTTGCAACCGTTTTCACAAAAGACTGGCCAACAACGGAAAAATAGCGACTTTTATGGGGATACCGCTCTCGATGCTGTCGTGCGCAGGTTTCCTTGTACCTATAAAATCGAGACTTGGACCTTCGAAATCTACGTTCAACGCTGAAAATTTCTTACTAAGCTTCTCCATGTCTATCTCAATTGATATCGGCGCAATTCTTTCTTGAAATGTGTCTCGCAACCCGAAATCGCCAAAAATCCATTAAAACCCCTATTTTGGCGTCCAAGGTTATCCAAGGTCATTGAATTCGGTGGCAATCGCTTTCGCGCGTAAAAGCGCGTATTTCTAGTTACAAGCCACAGAGAAGACCATCTGTTGCAATAAATATGAATATTGTAAAACACTGGTTTAGGCCCTACGTGTAATTAGTTAAGTATAGGCCTACGACTGTTTTTACACGTAGAAAAGGCACCTGGTTAAGTATTATGAAAAAGGTTAAAAGTCAACGTCACCGAGGGTCAAGACCTAATCAGAAAAATGGTTCATATCTGGCGTATACGTTTACTTACGGATACCGGTAGCCGACTAAGCGCTACGCGGATCAGTCTATGCTGGACCTAATTTACTGTCGAGGCCTGAGACGCTCGGCAACTAAAGGAGGGGTCACACTGGTGCTTCGGACGGCCGTCTGGACCGCCAGTGTGACCCCTCCTTAAAAGGACGGACGGCCGCATGTCATGTCGACACTCGACGGCGTTTCACGTTTGCATTGTTTTTATTTCGTTTGATCGAAGTGTCGTTGACAGCGATCTGTTTTAGGCGTTTTCATTTCACACTTTAAACACTATTGAACACTATTTATGTCACTACGATAACGCAGCTAACGTCTTGTTGATAGTGCAATATAAGGGTCGCTTGAAGAGTGGTGAACGAACGTAGCCTGCAGAGATTCGCAGTGACGGTTCTAGCCCTTAAAATCTGGGGGTGCTGTGCTCCACTCTCAACCCCGCTGGACAGGATGTTCGGCGTCAGCAATAAAACGTCTCATTGGCCAGTCTCTTATGCAAATTAAATTAGGTGCTGAGTCAAAATCTATAGAGGTGCTCTATCATCCCAGCTCCACACTGCAGAGATTCGGCGGCGTGTTGGTTTATCAGCTTCTGCGACGCTGCAGCGGCTTCGCTCAGTGAGTACAGTTCGTAAAAAGACAGACAGACAGACAAACAGACACAAAACGCTGGTGGGTGGTTTCAACATTCAACTTTTTGGGGTCCTACTTCTAAGAAAAGGAGAGGAAGAGAAGAAAGGAGGACAAAAGGTGGAGATAGGAGTAAAACGGGAGGCAAAGAGAAGGAAAGGACAAAAGGGGAAAGGAAAGAAAAAGGGAAGAAAGACGAGCTCCTTAATTGAAATTTTTAGCTACGCCACTGACAAGCGAGCAGCGAGCTCTGCAGTTTGCTTCCCGTCATCACTTGCAGCAGCAGCAGCATCAGCAGCAGCAGCACACAATGTCCGGACAATAGCAGTTGTTGTAGCATCGGAAAACAACGGCGCCGACAGCAGTGTGGCAAGAGACAGCGAAACACAACGGAAGAATATTCATTCACGCGCCGTTCATTCATTTCGCGACTGCAACTGCGTAAAACTTGCTGCGAGCGTTGACTGACGCGTCGGTATGTGACAACGTTCTTTCGTTCTCTGAACGCAGAGCGCAACATTCTGGCTTGCTTGCTGTTGATATTGTCAGTATAATAATCTGAATTTTGAAAAGTAATCAGTTAATATAAACTAATCACCCTGGTGCGTGTAGGGGTAAAATACCTATCAACCTTAGCTCAGTGTTCGCTCGCTGAAAATTATCGTTTCCACGTAGTTAACTGGAACCGTTTTTACGCGCGACAGCAGTATGCTTCGTGCGTCTTAGCTATGGCCTATGCGTACATCTGTCTGTCTGTCACACCCTTGATCTGTATCAAAACGGTGCAAGATAGAATCACGAAATTTTTACTATGGGCTGCCCCCAAAACTCTAGTTTTTTGTGACAAAATTTCTTGCCTCTGTGTGAGAAAGTTCTAGAACGAGGGCGTCAAAGAGCGGTACCCCCTAAAACGTTAATTTGCCGTCATTGGCTCGTCTTGTGTGAAAACGGTTGCAGATAGGTACAAAAATGCTGCTTATCATAACAAGCACTGTTGACAAGCTCTTTAGATTTATCAACATCGATAACCTTAATCCCCCCAAAAAATAATTTTGGTGAATCTTTTACGATTTCTTGCTGCTACATAGTTTAAAAGTGAATTGCGCCAAAATGGCTAAAGATCGACAGACTAAGACAAGCTGCGTATGAAATTTTTAGCATTAAACGTAAACTTTAGAGTTTAAGTTGCGACTCCATAGGTTCAAGGAGACTTACGCAAGATTCTCCTAACAAGTGGTTATTTTACCGCTATTGGCTCCTTTAGCGTGAAAACAGTTGCACATAGCTACAGATAGTGCTTACCCTAACAAGTACAGTGACGAGCATTTTAACGATGTTAACATCGATGATTTTGAATGACCTTGAACCTTTAAAATATAAGGTTTTAGTGCTTTTCGCAATTTTCGGCTATGACGCACATTTCAAAAGTGAATTGCGCCAACATGGCTGGAGAAAGACCTGGACAACTTGCGTATGAAATTTTTAGCACAGACTGTACATTTTAACCATCTGAGTTTCGATTTTTAAGTTAAAAGAGTCTGCATGCCTCAACTTTAGGTACTCCTTTAAGACGCATTATTATTTAATTGCATGCTGTACACGATTGTCCAGGTGGCAAGAACGCTGCTATCGCGCGTCACGTGAGCTTTGCTCAAATTACACGTTTTTGGAATGCGAATTGAGCGAGCGTTGTAGTAGATGTCGTTTTTGCAAGATTATTGTAAATGGACGTTTAGCGGTTTACTCGCAATAAACATTTGTTCATGGAGTTAAATAGCGTTTAGCTTAACGTCTTTTGTACGATGCTCTGCCAATCTTGGATTTTTTGGGGGCATTGCCCCATGTGTTTTTTGCCTATACACTTATGGGGGTTTCGCCGTAGCAGGGGTTTTGTTGTGGTGGGGGG
>Ga0209454_1001650_pt1 | contig 14276 bp, 9 predicted proteins | sample WorMetHERISLAND1_2_FD_187400 | JGI IMG/M metagenome (GOLD analysis project Ga0209454, IMG submission 187400) | Marine gutless worms symbiont microbial communities from Max Planck institute for Marine Microbiology, Germany - Olavius geniculatus... | ecosystem: Host-associated > Annelida >...
CCTTAATAACGATGCGAGATAGGGCCTAGGTTACCATTAATCACTAATAGGAAGTCATACACTGGCTCTCAATTGCCACCGAATTCAATGACCTTGGATGACCTTGAACGCCAAAATAGAGGGTTTTTATAGATTTTTTGGCGATTTCAGGCTGCAAGACACATTTCAAGAGCGAATTGCACCGAAATCGATTTAGACAGACATGGAGAAGCTGCATATGTAATTTTCAGCATTGAACGTAGATTTCGATGGTCCAAGTCTCAATTTTCTAGGTTCAAGGAAACCTGCGCACGAGGGCATCAAAGAGGCATGGGCATGCTGCTTATCACAGCAAGCACTATTGACGAGCTCTTCAGTCGTATCAACATCGATGACTTTGAAAAACCTGAACTTCCAAAATAAGGGGTTTTTATTGATTTTTGCGATCTTTGGCTGCAGCGCACACTCTAAGAATGAACTGTGATGAAATGGCTGGAGATAGACTGACAGTCTGCAAACAGGAACTGCTTTAGGCTTTCACGCATCTCGTAAGCATCAGCTCAAATTTCTTGTCTGCTATGCCAACGTCTGCTAAATAGTTTACACACTTTGTTTTGTAATTTTTGCCAGGCATACGCTGCAACCATGTATATGCCGCACACTTGTACATTTATGGTATGCCGCATATATATTGCACATTTTTGTACATATTTTGACAATGCTGTAAATCACCTACTCTACTCTAATTGTTTGTTAGTGATGTACACTACAGGAAACTGCATAAAATGTAACTTCAGCACATTTAAACTACAATCCCTTAGCAAATGTAATCATGTTTTTACTAATACTGGATTAATTAATTATGACCCACATGTGTGGTTCTGCATAGCATCACTGACCTTCGGCCAGAGGCTTTTGATGGACTCAAGCTGAAGCAGTTTGACGGCATCAGCATACAGGTCGGAGCATTGTATAGCCAGCTTTGCCACCATCGACGGCTTCATCTTGTCTGTTGACATGCAAATGACAGATGGCAAATGATCACCAACTTGAAACTTCAGTCAGTCACATTTACTCGATGTCGTTAATTAACAAGCAAAGATGTTGCGAAGCCATGTGGCAACATACATGCAGCTGTCCATCTAGTTGTTTTCGTCATGGCGAGCTGGTCAGGTTGTGCCTATATGGAGGTGAGGGAGTTAGATGCCGCAAACAGATGAAGAATACCACCAGGTTGTAACTGTCCTGGAACACATCTGAGACGTCAATGAAGTAAACAAAGTACCACTGGCATACACCCCGAAAAACCACCGAAAGTTAATGGAATTTTAGTCTCTTGTTCCACAAATGTTAAAATATTTCATTACGGTAAGTTTGTAAAGCATTGTAAAGGCATAAATTTGCAAATTTTCGGATGTTCTTTTAAAAAACACAAAACTCGATAAGATGCAAAAACCCAATAAAATACACCTAGGTAAGGCTTTTTGAAAAAAAAACAGATTTATTCAGACCCTGCTAAGACTGCATACCAGTCATAGTTTTGCGGACGAAGCAGTCCTGAGCCTGTGCCAGCATCAGAGCACTCAGGGCATTCAGAGTGTCAGGATGCAAATCCGGTGTCGGATCACCCTGGACACTTGACAAAACCGTGTCCTTCAGGTGCCCGAATATTCCACACGATTGCTGCAAATTAACAACACGATCAATACAATAATCACTAAACATACAGGTAGTCTTTGCAATGCACCTGCTGTCAGATGGAGGTTGTTTACTACTTTACTTATACACAAACCACACTCAGCTTGCTCAGTACTGTTTTCACAATTTTCAGCTGCAGTTGTGCATCATAAAGCAAATGATGGTACAGTTTATGCCATCTGAACGTGGTTTAAGCTCATACTGCACACTTGCTTATCCATTCCAGCAGCGTCGACACGTCGTGTCTAGTACTTAAACTTATCAACAAGCCTTTTGCGTCGGACACAGGAGAAGCAGATTTCACTTTCATGGCTAATACTGAACTACAGACACACAAACTAAAATCGGGATGTTTCCTCAATCACAAATTCTGTTACAGTTACAGTTACAGTTACATTGAAGTCAAAAGCAAACCAGACGTGAAAATAATAATTTAATACCATTAATAATATTTCTAAAAAAACTCACACACAATGCTTTACAAAGAAATGATGCTTCCGAAATATTACTTCCACCCAAGTGGAAAATAATGGAAATGCAGCAATCAGAACTGTTGCAACAAAAACCTGAAACAGTTTGGCAGCTATTTTGCGCCCATCATCGCTGCCAATATTCTGAGTCTCAGCTATTTGGCTCTGCATAGCGGCAATGTTGAACAACACACAGACTCGCTCGAACGAGCCAGAAGCAATCGCTGTAAACAGTCCACATACACATCCACTTTCACACCAGCTACTAGCAAACAAAAACAAAAAACCACTGCTACAGAAATAACTTTTCTACCATTTTCATCATCAATAATTAAAGACAGTATCCACAATAAACTATCTTTGAAAACTTGATCTTTTTTTAAAACTATTAAGGGATACTATACTACAAGAAGATCCCAGAACTGCAAAGAAATAAAATCATTCAAAATGTAAAACAAAAGTCAATTCTAGTAAAATAACTTACTGAGAGTTCTCTTTCCAGAAAAGAAAGATTCCTTGTCAAATGCATCTTGCCACTTGAAGCTGATCCGTACCTAGTTGCAATTACCACAGTCAAGAATACTATTAAGTACACAAGAAACATGACTGTGTGTGAGACCAGATTCACAAATTAAATACAAAACTAGTGCAATTATAGTAGTAAACTTCAAAGCTATTCTTATGTTTATAGATTCAGTGTCCACTACTACTGACTAATACTACTAATACTACTGACACTCATCAGTGTTGTTAAGCATCTACTAGAAACAAAAAAAACACAGAACAAAACAAATAGTAATGGTAACCTGATTCTCAGCAATTGGAAACTTTCCTTCAGTCGCAACAAGCTGATCATGGTATCTGTTTAGCACAAAACATGCACGTCAGGCATGTCATATGTAAGAACACTGAAATATAACAGTCACATCACAGCTTCAAATGAGAAAGATAACTGCCAAAATAGTCACGTACAAGCATGTGGCAAAACTGACTATAACTATCACAACACCAGTGTGTGACAAATGACCACGCAGAAATAAAACTGAAACTAAAATGACACTCGGAGAGCGCAAACCTCTGCCAATTTTTTTCTGCAGTGCTCTTCAGGTGGCAGCACATTCAGGTAGTTAACAGAAGTCTGCCTTATCTGGTAATGGTAAAGATTTCTTCAATTTTATCCTGGACTAGAGATGACACAGATCACCATCAAAATCTAAACACCTCAAATTTGTGCCAAGTCTATCCTTTCCTTAAAATTTTAGCCATATCAACCTGTATTTTTGTCTGTGATCCTGGTAACAAACCAACAGATCCGGGGACCTAGGGAGTGCTGTAAGCTCCTCCAGTGCGGTCCAAAGTGAAAACCCAAAAGCCAAAAGTTTTCTGCAATTTTGGCAGTCAAGATAGTTTTTCTGAACAACTTAAATTAAATTAAATGTTTCTGCTGTGCTGTTCAGTCGCAAAGTAGTCTGAGTACTAGAATGCACGACATTACTCGCAGGAGGATATGTGCATTATTGGAAAAGAAGAAGAAGAAGAAATGCATAGATGTCTATATCGATTAACTGGCTAACTTTGCACTGGTCCATCGGCCGGCCAGTATGCCACCTGATCAGACAAACTACTCCTTTCAATCAGAGATTAGCAAACTTGACGCAGCACAGATTAAAAAGGGCTTATAACTAGGGTTAACTGGTCCTTTCTCTCACGATTAATCGGTTAAAATAAACGGGTGGTCTTAAAAACCTTAGTCTATAGTCTGTCATCTTCACCACCTGTTCGTCTTTGTGGTCTGTCATCATCTACATCATCTTCCCTGCCTGTCCATCTCCGTCTGTTGCCTTCTCTAAATACTAAAAACTACCCTAACACTAAACCCTAAACCTAACTGCTGTTTTCGGTAGTTTTCAGTATTTAGTGCTACCGGTCTTTTCTGGGGTGAGATGAAACACCGCACCGGCAGCACCGACCGCACCAACAGCAAATTACCACATTAAGGCTAACACTAACCCTAACCTTAGCCCTAACACTTGCTGGTGCAGTCGGTGCTGCCGGTGCAGTTGGTGCTGCCAGTGCAGTGTTTTGTCACACCCATTTTTCTGCCCTGCATCTTCTTTGTCATCTTTCCATCCATCTGTCGTCTTCTCCATCTGTCTTCTCTGTCGTCCCTGCCATCCAATTTTTTTGCCATTATCCTCGAGTGAAATAAACAGGCAAGAAGCAAAATGTTCTGCGGTAAATACCTCAGCATTCAAACATGCAGCTTCAACATGCAGCTAAATCCGTTTAAATTGAGGGGCTACAGCTGACCAATCACAGTGCTAAAATGGGCCTGCAGAACTGCCCGCCCAGAAACTAGTGTTATGCGATACCTTCGACACATCACAGTACCACGATACAGCCATGTATTGTGACATAAAAATACAAGTTTCGATACCATGCAGTTTGCAATTGAATCACTCTATTGCACACTGCGTGACAGTAATGAAAAAAAACACGTCACATTAAAGATTGACAAACGCATAGTAAACATACATTTTAAGTGACGGCGGGGGCCCCCAAACGTCGCGGGCCGCGGGATAACTTCACCCCTCTCTCGACGAGCCTGTGGATCAACGTTTCAGATGAACTTATGGTATCGCGGTAGTATCGCGATACTCCATACCTAAAGCGGTATCGTTATCGTGGCTCCAATTTCAAGTATCGGACAACACTACCAGAAACTGAACCGAACTTCCCAATACGAATACCTGTATAGAACTTCCAGAGCAGACTCGTGTTTGTCCAGCGACTTGGAAATCGTATTATTTCTCAACTTATTGAATTCAACCAACGCTTGATCAAAGTCTTCGGTGTCCGATCCGCTATAGGTGTCTGAAATGAAAGTTTTGAGAGGTTTTATGAGGTCTACTTCCCATGTTCGCTTTAAAGGCACAGCAAGAAAAACACTCGCCATTTTTACGCCTAAACCTAAAAATAAACATTCCTGTCACGTGACTAATGATGCTCGTGCTGCTGAATCACGTCACTCAGTGTTAGAGATGGGTCGATATATCGTTTCGATATGGACATTGGACAGTTCTCGTTCTCGATCGTCTGTTAAAATACAAAATCTTTCAAATTATCGTGATATAAATTTACTAGCTTTTTTTCATTCATTAAGTGGGAGCAGCAATTTGCAATTGCATAATTGTAATATGGCTGCAGGGTTCAGGGGCGGATACAGACTTACAGGGGTGGGGGCTTGCAGACTCGTGCACGCCCTCTAAATTCGGCAAACAGGCCTAATGCAGATTGCCTGAAATATGCACGACACAGTTCCAATTTTTTTTCTGCTCGCTTCGCTGGCACTTTCAAATTTGTGGCGCCACACAGTTAGGGCCCAATCTAATTGACTGGAAAAAATGCGAATTACGCGAGCATTTTTATGGAAAAATGTAAATTACACGGAAATTACATGAAAGGTTAAAATGACCTAAAATTGCAATTTTCTTTGCTACACTCATGCTTAAAGTAAAATGTCAACGACAGGATATGCTTATTGTAAAGCAGATTTAGCAGCGGTTTAAGCCCAAATTCTATTACGCCGACTTTCACCAAAACTTCCCCACAGGGAAAGTCGTGGACACAAATCACAAGTCACAGATACAAACCATCTTGACATGCTGAGATGTTTGCGACTTTGTAACAAGTCTGCGACAAACCTATTTGTGTCGCTCTAATGAAACTTAGTCCGTTACAATGCGTGGGGAGTCGGTCGCTGACTTTCATGATTTGAGTCTGCAACTTTGGCGGAAACTTGTTGCGAACTTTGTCGCAAAGTCAGCGTAATGGAATTTGGGCTTTAGCAAACTAAGCAAAAAAAGTCTGTCAGCTAAAGATACTATGCAAATGTTTTGTGAGTAACCATAAAAATTATGCAACAAACATCCAGAAATGCCCAAAAATGTAGAAAAAATACCAAAATCTTGGGATTTTATGCAATTTCATGGACACTTACAATTACACGGAAGCCTGCCAATTACATGGAACATGTCACATCCGTGTAATCGTAAATCTGGTTGGGCCTTACGCACCGCCCTTACCTGCCTTCACTGTTTAAACTGCACTTGGTCAGTTTATTCTCTTATTTTAAGTCTATAATTTTAAGCCTTTATTGCCAATTAATGACCGATTTTTATGCGCGACAGCTAGCTAGCTAGCTGCAGCGCATATTATCAAAATTCTTTCACTGACACACTATGCATACAATTTGCAATAATGTGATTATTATATATCCCACCACACTGTAAATGCATCTCTACACTACCTTGTGAAATATAAGTGAAATGTATGTATATAATGATAATAACAAACTAACATTTTGGTAATTGAAACAAAAAGCACTGCAGACCAACATTGCAGTGACTGATCCGTATGACAGTAGACTGCGTGGGTCTAACATAGCCTAGTGTCATACGAATCATTCACCGCAATGTTGGTCTGAAGTTTTTTCCGTTTACCTAGATATTTGTTATTATCGTTAGTTTTTTCTTACATTTATAATTTGCTAGGTAGTGTAGAGATGCATTTATGGTGTGGTGGAAATATATAACAATTACATTATTGCAAATTGTCTGCAGGGTGTGCCAGTGAAAAGATTTTGACAAGAAAGCCCAGCTAACACAAAGGGAAAAGCGCAACAGTGGTGCATGTTTGAAGGCTCACTGCGACCAAAATCTAAGCTCACCGATCCCAGCAGTTGACATTCGACACGATGATCAGGAAGGCTACCATCAACAGCGTTTCATTTACACTCACTAAAGGGCATAACTGGTCTCGCGCAGCTGATAGTGGTAAAATAACAACTTTTTAGGCGGATACCCATCTTTAATGCCCTCGTGCGCAGGCCACTTTGAACCTATGGGGTTGAGACTTGGAGAGTTCAAATCTACATTTAATGTTACAAATTTCACATGCAAATTGTACTGGTCTATCTGCAGTGATTTTGGCACAATTCACTCTTGAAATGTGTCCCACAGCCCGAAATCTCAACAAAGAATCTATAAAACCCCTATTTTGGCATTCAAGGTCATCCAAGGTCATTGAATTCAGTGGCAATCAAGAGCCAGTGTACGACTTCCTATTAGTGGTTAATGGTAACCTAGGCGCTATCTCCCACCATTTCAGAGATATGGCGACTGATTGGCTAAAAATCGCAAATTTTTCCTACCCCCCTCTCATTTAGCGCTCTCGTTTAGGGTGACCCCCTCCGAATTTATGGAAAAGCTTTACGGATCCTGAAACTAGAGTCTTCCAGACAGCCAACGGTGAAGAATTTGGTGATCCTAGCTTGCACCGTTTTTGACTGATCCACCCGTGTGACAGATGGATGAACAGAATTGCAATGGCTAAAATGTGCTAAAGCAGTCTAGCTGCTTTCATGCGTAAAAAAAAGCAAGCAGATCTGATTTACCTTGTACACATGTACAGTGAATTACATGCTGTACTAACTTCTATCTGCTGTAGAAAAAAAACAATACCCAGCACAGAAGTTCAAAATTATTGTGCAAATACTTTAACTGGCCACCAATCTACTAAAGGAGATGTAAGACGATCGTTGAAGTCAGCTGATTTGTGTGGGGATGGTCTAGGTGACTGAGAAAATTGGCCGATGAAATCATTAAACAAAGATACAGAGCCGACAACATCATCAGCAACTTTGTAAGATATGAGCTTCACATATACAAATCCCAAAATTGATTTTTCACCATCTAATGAACGAAAATAAATATTATAAACTAAAAGACAAAAAATAACTAAAACAAAAATTCATCTCTCAGTGTAAATAATCACCATGGCAACATAAACAAAATTTGTTGACCGATATACAAGAAGTTAGCCAACAAAATCGTCAAAGGTAGAACATATTCTACCTTGCCAACAAAATCGAGCCGACAGAATCGACATGATTTTTGCATCACAAACGACCGATTTTTTCCGATTTTGTTGGCAGATAAAATCAGCAAACTTTATCGACCATCTGACATCCCCTTAACAGTATCTGTTCACAGTTACAATCTCACTTTGGCACACGTAAAACAAAAACGTCAAAATTTCAAAATGTACTTCTAGTCCATGCACTTGTAACATTATGTCATTCACTCTTCATTACAAGTGACATTAATATCAAAGTTCATTTTTCATACACGTACAAAACTGTCCGCCCAGTTTGATACAAAACAGCAATCAACAGTCATGAGATATATTATAGATTCTATGACATCTGCTACATCAATAATTATAGCATTGTACTCGAAAATGAATAACTACATCGTCTGGACAAAAACATACACAACCAAACAGCATGGAATTATTTTACACGCTTGATGATGTGCACGCCCGAGTCAGTGAAGACGGGAGTGCTCAGCTCACCGACGCCAAGTGCAAACGAAGCATCTTCAAATGGTTTCTGCATCTGTCCACGACCAAATGGTCCAAGATCCCCACCACGCTTTGCTGAACTGCAGTCACTGAACTCTGTCGCTATCTCCTCAAAGCTCCGCTCGCCGGCCACAATCTGCCGCCGATACTCTGCAAGCAGACGTCATGTCAGACTTTACAGAGAAAAATGCATCAGATCAGACAAATTCTTTCCTTTTTTCCCACTCAGTGTTGTTGTGGCAAAGGGGCAGAAAATGCCCCACCTAAATGTTGGTCCATCACAAAACTGACAGAAAATCTTGTTTTTGTCAGAAATGTTTCATCCATTTTTGGCTGAAAACCCAATAAATATGAAAAAATTTGGCAAAAAATTAGAATTCTTAGTTTCCATAATATTGCCTAGGAAATACACAGTGTGTCAAAAATATGCAGTGTCAGTAGGAAAATCAGAACTTCCTGCCCTATCCACATTTTACGCGCAATAGCAGCTACTGCTTTAGCGCGTCTAAGCAATTCTGTCTGCATGTCCGTCCATCTGTCACACAAGTGGATCAGTCAAAAACAATGCAAGCTAGGATCACCAAATCCTCACCATCGGCTGCCTGGAAGACTAGTTTCAGGAAATGTGAAGCTTTTCCATAAACTCAAAGGGAGTTTCCTCGAACGAGGGCGTTAAATGAGAGGGGGGTAGGCAAAATTTGCTATATCCAGCCGATACGAGGTCAGCAGAGTGATAGGTGGCGACCTCTGGTGAGTACAAGAAAATAAAACACTATAGACACTATAGCAGCGGGTCGTCTGGCACCTGGCGCCCTCTGGTGAATGACTTAGACTTTGTTTCACTGTGTTTCAAACATGCACTCCGGCCGTTGCGCATTTCTGTTTGCGTTAGCAGATCACTTGTTCACACACAATGCAACGCCGCTACTCCCAATGTCTGCCCCATAAGATTAGTCTCCTTCCTCTAAATCAAGCGCTGAGGCATGTGGAGGACTGCAAGCTCAACAAGATCAGAAGCAGTGCTCCAAATGCCAACACAATTCTTTCTGTTTCTAAGTCAAAAACTGTGCCCAGTGGTGATAACAGCTTTCTTCGTTGCAAGAGAAAAAATGTTGAAAATTTGATAATAACAAGCACGAGATAAGCCTCTAGCAGATGCATGTCATGTTGGATGCCTGCAGAATAGAGAAAATAGCAAATGCTCTAGACTGTTGCCTTAGTTATGCACTTTCAAATGAACAGTTCACCCAAGTATTTGAAAAATCTTCAGTTATGTGCAAAATTATGCACAAGCTAGAGTGTTATTGCATAATTCCACAAAGACTACCTTCAAGCTGCTTGAGCGCCTCTTCCTTGCTGCGGGTGATGTTCTCCTGTCGCCATGACGATGGCCGACGAGAATCTCGATGTTTGACAAGAATGTGTGAGCACTGAGCTGTTGACATATTGCCAGCCGGACCGTCCGGTTTCTCCCACTGGGAAATTCCTGTCTCTTTGTTTAAATAATATGTTCGCCCTGCAACCACACACGTATGAAAATACACACACTAAAAGAAGCCACGAAGTGACAAAAAACAAATGCCGTACAAAACCAAACATAAACTATAATACACACTACACAGTAATGTAGTCCTCAAACCATGGTCTTGTCTTGAGATGTCTCAAAATCAAAAAAAATCATGTCTTGGACTTGGTCTCCTTTCTTCAGGGATGAGATCTGAGTCTTGACGTCGAGACTATCTAATTAAACCATTGAGACTGTCTCAGAACATACTAATTAGTGATGATTCAATATATCGAAAATATCGATATATAGTTCTCGATATCGATATATCGTATCGTATCGTATCGTTGAAGAAATATCGAATTCTTCAATATATTGCAATGTCTTTTATATATCATGATATTTTCGATATATGGCGATATTTTACGCTAGAAGATTACATTTTTATTACTGCATTAGCAAAATAATGAAAATAAATGAAGAAAATAACAAACTAGATGAAGCAAACTTACTATAGTGTCGTAATTTAACAACACTTACAACAGTCTATAGTTAATTTTTAAGTTTACTGACACATTTTAGTATCTACGTAAAGCAAACTGCCATGCCGAACGTTCACGTCTTGTTTTTGTGCTTGCATAAGACTTACATAGTTATCATTTTTAAAATATCGATATCGATATCGTGATATTTTCAAAATATCGTATCATTGCACCCTGATTCTTTCTGAGACTTTGGCACTTTATAAATCATTTACTTACTTACTTACTAATACTAATGTCTCATCTCAGTCTTGTCTCGAACAAAATGCTCAACATCTCAATCTTATAACTGAGCATCATCTGGCAAGACATCATTATTTTGGTTTCCAAAGTGTAATGGAAAAACGATGAGAAGATGCTAATATGGTTGCCTAGAACACAACTTGTGACATATATATTTGTGGTGTTTAATGGTTTTCACCATATATCTCGACCTAGGTCTCAAAAGCTGAAACGTTTCTGTCTCATCTCAGATCCAAAATGCCTCATCTCAGTCTCCTTTCTGACAAAATTCCCACTGTCTCAGGATCAGCTTAAAAAATCTTGTGCATGCCATCGTTGATCTTTTGTAAGAAAAACGTCTTGGTCTTGACAAAAAAATCAAGAATTTCAAGACCTGCTGTATATTTTATTAACTTTAAACTCTGTAAACTATTAGTTTAACCATCCCCTAACCTGTTCCTAACCCTAACCCTATCCTTAACCTTAATCCCAACACAAATTTTAACCCTATCTCTAACCTGCCATAACAGCTGCAAGTCTGCACATCCGTCGACCAGCTTTTTACTAGAGCCCAGCAATTATTCCAACAGCAGTTAGTTTAACAGCAAATATTTCAACAGCAGTTAGTCAAAACATAATTAAGTTATTATGATGATCATCAACTGGCAGTAAGTATTGGTTTGGGTCTGCTATAGCGAAGGGCCGCCATAGCGAGGGGCGGGCAACCGCGACTGACAACCTCAGCCGTAGCTTCACGGATCGCCAATTGACCAACTAGCTCCTCAGGTCTAAGTAGACCGTCACGGGCAGCTGTTGGCAACTTATGTAGGCACATGCACCGCCGTCGAACTTACTACCTATACTGTACACTAATTTATGGTGTGCATTACTGTCGTATCAATATTTCAAAAATGCTAACACTAACCTGATCGCTAACCCTAACACTAACCCTAACCTTCATCTTTGTAAGCAAAAACTGTAATTTTAATATTAAGCACAAAATCATACTATATTACACGCGAAATTGTCGCCCCCTGGTGAATGTAAATGTTGCATAATGATTCGTCTGTCCATATTGTACATTAATTTATGGTGTGCATTTTTGTCACATAAATCTTTGAAAAATGCTAAGTATCATACATTCGGAAAAGCTATTTCAGTGTGCATTCACGAAACCAATAATGTAGATATGGTGTATTCTATGGCAGCTCTGTCTGATGCATTCATGCATCGTGTCAAAATAACTTAGCTGAACTTCATTACTATTTGTGTATAATTTAAAGCTATATATGACAATACGAAATGAGGTATACCGCTCGAACGACTGACTTTCGATTCCCAACCCACCGGCAAATCATTCGCCATTAAGGTGCTCTGAAATTTATAACTAACGGGCCGCAAGTTAGGTCTACATCAAGTCAAATCAACGCGATTTCGCGGAAGTCACAACTTTACAAAACACAAAAACAAGTAAACCTACAGTTTTACACAAGTTAGCTGTCATTGTTAGTCAGCAAAGTCCTGTCTCTATCTTTGAAGTTTTGGGCCGATCGTTAAGGTCGAGTCTGGTACGATAGTATACGTCGTCTGTCTGACGCATGCAATGGCTAAACGATAGGTCTTACTGTAAGACCTATCGTTCTTACTGGAAAACTTATTACATGACTAGCCCAACGTGATGGCACTTAGCATGCAACATTTCAGCGATCCAGTGCAAGAGAAACATTTTCAAACTTAGGGATGAATAAAGATTAGAAAACTGTGCGTTTTTCAACCGATAAGTTACCGTCGTACCTCAGAAACGCTTACAACTTACAAGGTTGCTATGTTGATCCACTGGCGTATCCATGGGGATACTGGGGGCACGTGCCCCCTAGGAGCCTATCAGTTGCTCAAAATAATGCTAAAATGCACCAAAGCACGTCATTTTCACACTAAAAAATCCAAAAAATTTTATTGGGAAGGGCACAGTCCCTCAGACCAATTTCCCGCGGGGAGAGGACACACCTCCCCATATTCCACTCCTCAAGTGCCCCACTACAACTAGTTCCTGGCTACGCCATAGTGTTGATCGCGCTAGAAGTCGCATAATCTCTTTCAGATGACATGAATAACATCGACCTTGGATGTAGTATATTGTGGATAAACAGTATGTCGTAACTCATAGGGAGTCGGCGATTGTACCATTAGTTACAGCGATGAGGAGTTCCTATAGGCTGTCAATAGTATATATGTACATATAAACAAACTAAAGTCACGTTACTCTCGTATTTTTTAGCATTTACAGAAAATATGAAAAATATTATTCCTAACAAGAGCTTTTCTATCCAGAGCCCCAAGGATTAGGGAAAATAGGCTAGCAATTGTTCAAAGTCAAGGAATAATGGACATGCACAGAAACGGGAGAGACGGGTTGTGCCCCTTCTCAATGTGGGATAAGGGGCATGACTCCAGAAAAATTTTCAAACTTACCAGCAAATATCAGGAAAATTTTGCATATTTCTTACATGTTTTAAAAAGAGTTTCTCTGCAGTAATAACGACAAGAGAGCAGCAAATATGTAAGTCTGTAGATGTGTGCAGCCGTGTACCTATTATTATGTGACTGTAACAAGTAATCACATACCAAAATACGGAAGAAATGCAAAGAAAAATTTGTAAGGCGCAGCATGGATTAGCCAGATTCCATACATTTTTCAACTAAATAGATTTACTGAAGAAGACTTTTTCACCACAATCAAAAATTGAATCCATTTTCCAAGCATCCTACAGCTGCGAATAAAAGCTGGGAAAAACGACAAAATACGTCACAAAAATAGAACAATTCTGTAGTTTAAAAACAGTGAATATATGCTAAATTATAAACTGCAGACAACCTTATTAAAAGTTTAGTTGATAGCAGATATTACTATGATCATGACTAACACTTTATCAAATATATTTTATAAAAAATTATACAAAAAAAACAGATATAACAGGAAAAAAATAATTTGACAGCTGTCTGGACATCTGACACAGCATGCTTGGCTCACTAAGTCTCATGTGCACCACTGTTCACCCAATCTCGTTTCAAACAGGCTTTAATGCTAACAATCTTCAACAGAACATAGGCCATGGACTAGCAGTACATGAGCTTTTTAAGCCATGAGGTACATAACATGATTTTGAAGTCACTGCAGGCCAGAAAAGTGAGATATGCTATATCAACAATGACGAAAAACAGCAGACATACAAAATTATCCTATATACAGGGTGCGGCAAAAAAAAGTAGCCCCCTAAAGTTTTTTGCTGTTTTCTCAGCAACCGCTTGGAATTTTAACATGGAATTTTACAGGTTCATTTACAGAAACGTTCTACATCTAACAGCTAAGTGAAATATGATTCTGTTGAAAAACGACGAAATTATAGACTTCTGAACATGACCGCCTACTGATTTTTC
>Ga0209454_1001651_pt1 | contig 14276 bp, 5 predicted proteins | sample WorMetHERISLAND1_2_FD_187400 | JGI IMG/M metagenome (GOLD analysis project Ga0209454, IMG submission 187400) | Marine gutless worms symbiont microbial communities from Max Planck institute for Marine Microbiology, Germany - Olavius geniculatus... | ecosystem: Host-associated > Annelida >...
CCGCGGTACTTGTCATCTCAATGGCATTGAATCATTCTGGTCGTAGGCCAAACGGAGGCTTGCAAAATTCAATGGTGTTCCCAGACATACGTTTCATCTACACCTCGAAGAATGTGAATTCAGATTCAATCATCGGGAGGAAAACTTATTGATATAATACTCATTTTACTGAGAGAAAATCCTCTCTAAAGTTATCTAGACCCTCCATAAATAGCCAAAAATTATAACATCCTGTTAATCCTGTTAATCCTGTGAATCCTGTACTATTATAAAGACAAGCTACGAGGTTGAAGTTTACTCCTCGATTAAATGTCAACACGACCGAGTGACTGCCGCGCGGGCAGTGGCGGCGGGCGGCGGTGTTGGGCCTGCAGCTCGGTCAGGGCGCGGCGGTAGTCCACGGGCATGACCTTGACGAATTTCCGTAAAAAAGCCGTCCAGTCGTCGAGGATGCGCTTGGCTACCGGGCTGCCGGTGTAGTGCAGGTGGTTGGTAATGAGTTGGCGTAGACGGACGGCATCGAAGCGGGTCATGTCGTGGCTGACGTCTACCCGGCCCATGGTCTCCAAGTCGCCGCTCTGGTGAAGGCTTTCCAAGGCGTTGTCTTCGGCGGCGATAGGCTCGAGCTCCACCATGGCCATATTGCAGCGTTGGGCGAAGCCGCCTTCCTCATTGAGCACATAGGCGATGCCGCCGGACATGCCGGCGGCGAAGTTGCGGCCAGTCGGCCCCAGGCAGACCATGATGCCGCCGGTCATGTACTCGCAGCCGTGGTCGCCTACGCCCTCGATGACGGCGCTGGCCCCGGAGTTGCGGACGCAGAAGCGCTCGCCGGCCACCCCGCGGAAGTAGCATTCGCCGGCGATGGCGCCGTAGAGCACTGTGTTGCCGACGATGATGTTGTCTTCGGCTTGGGTCCCCATGCCCGACTCCTGCGGCGGGTAGACCACCAGGCGACCGCCGGAGAGGCCCTTGCCTATATAGTCGTTGGCCTCGCCTTCCAGCTCGATGGTGATGCCCTTGGCCACCCAGGCACCCCAGGACTGGCCGCCGACGCCCTTGGCCTTGATATAGATGGTGTCGTCCGGCAGCCCGGCCAGGCCGTAGCGTTCGGCCACCCGCCCCGAGAGCATGGTCCCAAAAGTGCGGTGGTAGTTTTTTACCTCGAGCTCGATGCGTACCGGCTCGCCGCGCTCCAGGGCGGGCGTGGCCTGTCGGATCAGCTCCAGGTCCAGAGCCTTGTCCAGGCCATGGTCTTGCGGCTCGCAATTGTAGAGGGCAACGCTCGCGGGGACCTGGGGCTTGGTCAGGAGCTTAGTAAAGTCCAGGCCCTTGGCCTTCCAGTGGTCGATGGCGCGGCGCATACCTAAACGATCGGTCTGCCCGATCATCTCGTTGGCCGTGCGGAAGCCCAGCCTGGCCATGATCTTCCGCAGCTCTTCGGCTACGAAGAAGAAGTAGTTGACCACGTGTTCGGGCTTGCCGGTGAACTTCTTTCGCAGCTCCGGGTCTTGGGTCGCCAGCCCCACAGGGCAGGTGTTGAGGTGGCACTTGCGCATCATGATGCAGCCCGAGACGATCAGCGGAGCGGTGGAAAAACCGATCTCGTCGGCGCCGAGCAGCAGAGCGATGGCCACGTCGCGGCCGGTACGCATGCCGCCGTCGACCTGGACCGCGATACGCCCGCGCAGGCGGTTCAGCACCAGGGTCTGGTGGGTCTCGGCCAGGCCGATCTCCCAGGGGGAGCCAGCGTGTTTAATAGAGGTCAGGGGCGAGGCGCCGGTGCCGCCATCATAGCCCGAGATGGTCACATGGTCGGCGTGGGCCTTGGAAACCCCGGCGGCTACTGTGCCCACGCCGATCTCGGACACTAGCTTGACCGAGATACGGGCCTGGGGATTGGCATTCTTCAGGTCATGGATGAGCTGGGCCAGGTCCTCGATAGAGTAGATGTCGTGGTGCGGCGGCGGTGAGATGAGGCCGACGCCGGGGGTGGAGTGACGCACCCGGGCGATCTGGCGATTGACCTTGTGGCCAGGGAGCTGACCGCCCTCTCCCGGCTTGGCGCCTTGGGCGATCTTGATCTGGATGTCGTCGGAGTTGGCCAGGTATTCGATGGTCACGCCGAAGCGCCCGGAGGCCACCTGCTTGATCGCGGAGCGTTCCGGGTTGCGGGACCCGTCCGGGAGCGGATTAAACCGCTCCGGCTCTTCTCCCCCTTCGCCGGTATTGGACTTGCCGCCGAGCCGGTTCATGGCCTTAGCCAGGGTCGAGTGGGCCTCGTAGGAGATGGACCCGAAGGACATGGCCCCGGTGGCGAAGCGTTTGACAAGCTCGCCGGCGGGCTCGACTTCTTCCAAGTCCAAGGGCCGCTCCGCCCATTTGAAGTCCATGAGCCCGCGGAAGGTCATGAGCTTTTCACTCTGCTCGTTGACCAGCCGGGCATATTCCTCATAGGTCTCGGCATTGTTGGCACGAGTCGCGTGTTGGAGCCGGGCGATGGTCTCCGGCGTCCAGACGTGGTCCTCGCCGCGCAGGCGGAAGGCGTAGTCCCCCCCCACGTCCAGGTAGCGGCGGTAGATGTGGGCGTCGCCGTAGCCGGCCTGGTGCCAGCGCACCGCCTCCTGGGCGATCTCGGTAAGTCCGACCCCCTCCACCTGGGTATGGGTGCCGGTGAAGTAGGCGTCCACTAAGGGGGTGGCGAGCCCCACCGCATCGAAGATCTGGGCCCCGCAATAGGACTGGTAGGTGGAGATGCCCATCTTGGACATCACCTTGAGCAGGCCCTTGCCCACGGCCTTGATATAGCGCTGCTGGGCCGCCTCGAAGTCGAGCCGCTCGGGCAACCGCGGCAGCAGCTCGGCGATGGTGTCGAAGGCCAGATAGGGGTTGATGGCCTCGGCCCCGTAGCCGGCCAGGGTCGCAAAGTGGTGGACCTCCAGGGCCGCGCCGGTCTCCACTACCAAACCTGAGCTCGTCCGTAGGCCCCGTCGGATCAGATGATGATGGATGGCGGATGTGGCTAGTAGAGCCGGGATGGCGGTGTAGTCCCGGTTCATGTGGCGGTCGGAGAGGATCAGGATGTTGTAGTCCTGGCGCACCGCGTCTTCCGCCTCCATGCACAGCCGCTCCAGGGCCGACGCCATACCGGCGGCGCCCTCATCGGCCGGGTAGGTGATGTCCAGGGTATGGGTGCGGAAGGCGCCGCTGGTGTTGTCCTCGATGTGGCGCACCCGCTCCAGGTCCTCGTTGGTCAGGACCGGCTGCTTGACTTCTAAGCGCATGTGCCGACCGGCTTCGGTGAGCCCCAACAAATTGGGCCGCGGGCCGATCAGGGATACCAGGGACATCACCAGCTCCTCGCGGATGGGGTCGATGGCCGGGTTGGTCACCTGGGCGAAGTTCTGCTTGAAATAGGTCGAGAGGTGCTTGGAACGGCTCGACAGCACCGAAGGCGGGTTATCCGCCCCCATGGAGCCCACCGCCTCCTGGCCCGTCAGGACCATGGGGGTGAGCAGGAACTTGATGTCCTCCTGGCTGTAGCCGAAGGCCTGCTGGGCGTGCAGCAGGGTCTCTCGGTCCGGGGTCATGGGGGCCACGTCCGTCGGCAGGGTATCCAGGGAGATCTGAGTCTTGTGCAGCCATGCCCGGTAGGGCTGGGCGCCGGCCAGCTGGGCCTTGACCTCCGCATCGTCGATGATGCGGCCCTGCTCCAGATCGATCAGAAACATCTTGCCCGGCTGCAGACGCCACTTTTTGATGATCTTCTCTTCCGGGATATCGAGTACCCCCATCTCGGAGCCCATGATGACCAGGTCGTCGTCGGTGACCAGATAGCGGGCCGGGCGCAGGCCGTTGCGATCCAGGGTGGCGCCGATCTGGCGGCCGTCCGTAAAGGCCACCGCCGCCGGGCCGTCCCAGGGCTCCATCAACGCGGCGTGATATTCGTAAAAAGCGCGGCGCTGCTCATCCATCAGGTCGTTGCCGGCCCAGGCCTCCGGGATCAGGAGCATCATGGCATGGGCCAGGGAGTAGCCGCCCATCACCAGCAGCTCGAGGGCGTTGTCGAAGCAGGCCGAATCCGACTGGCCCTCGGCGATCAGGGGCCAGATCCGGTCCAGGTCGCTGCCGAGGACCTCGGACTGCATGGTATGCCGGCGCGCCGCCATCCAGTTGACGTTGCCGCGCAGGGTGTTGATTTCCCCGTTGTGGCAGATCATGCGGAAGGGCTGGGCCAGATCCCAGGTGGGGAAGGTGTTGGTCGAGAACCGCTGGTGCACCAGGGCCAAGGCGGACGCGAAGCGCTCGTCCTGCAGATCCAGGTAGTAACTGCCCACCTGGTCGGCCAGTAACATCCCCTTGTAGGTGATGGTGCGCGAAGACAGGGAGGTCACGTAATAGGCGGTCTTGTCGATACCGGCCCGGCGGATCTCGTTGCTCAGGCCCTTGCGGGTGGTAAAGAGCCGGCGCTCGAAGCCGTCCTGGTCCGGGCAGTCGGCGGGGCGGCCGACGAACACCTGCCGTATAAAAGGCTCGGTCGGGAGCACACTCTCGCCCAGGTCGCGGTTGTCCACCGGGACATCACGCCAGCCCAGAATCCGATGCCCGCCCGCCGTCAGGTGTCGCTCCACCAGCGACTCCATCTCGCGCCGCGCCTCCGCTTTTCGAGGCAGAAAGACATGGGCGACGCCGTACTGACCGCTGGGCGGCAGCTCGAACCCCATCACCGCGCGGAAGAAGGCATCCGGGAGCTGGACCAGGATGCCGGCCCCGTCGCCCGCCCTGGGATCGGCGCCCACGGCGCCGCGATGGGTCAGGCGTTGCAGAATCTCCAGGCCCTGCCGGATGATCGCGTGGCTCTTATGGTTCTTGATATTGCAGACAAAGCCGACGCCGCAGGCATCGTGCTCGCGGGCAGGGTCGTAGAGTCCCTGCGCTGCAGGGAGGGCACGAAGGCTCATCGCTGATCTCGCTGGTAGCAGATTCTTGAAGCTCGCCGGTGGTGTCGCGGGCCGGTGCTTATTTTAATACTGCCACACGGCACAATCCGCGCATTTAACTCCCTCTCCCTCCGGGAGGGTGTTGCAAAAGGCGCCGATCTTCATCCTTTTGATCCCCTCTCCCCAACCCCTCTCCCGGTGGGAGAGGGGCTTTTGCGACATCCTCTCCGGGAGAGGGTAGGGGTGAGGGGAAAATTCAAAAGCTCGGATTGTGCCGTGTGGCGGTATATACCCCGGTTATCTCCGGTAATCGCGGGTCTTCTTTATCCGTCGGGACGCCGGTCCCCGCAGACCGACGAAGTTCCCTGAGGTCGGATTTTGCAGTCGGTTTTGCCGTCGATGGAGATGAAGGGGGCATTGCGATACCCGGACTCGACCTTGGCGCACCGAACTTCTAAAGCTACCAAACAAGCAGGTGTCGTGCCAATGGTACTTTTCTTTCCCAGGGTGAGCGCGTATAAATCTTCCAGAAAACAAGACCTTAGCGGAGACGTTGGGGTGTCGGTCAGGTCAACGCGGCCTAACCGCGGGCGGGTAGGCGCGGGCTTGCCCCGCACCTACCGCTTGGGCGCACCCTGGTGTCGCTGGATCTCTCGGCGATAGGTGCGGGGCGAGCCCGCGCTTTCCAATACCCTGGTTGGCAATCCAATGCCATCAAGTCAAGGCAATGTTGCCGATTTGACCGGGATTGCCGGAGCCGGAAGGCCCTGCAAATGGTGAGAAGCTCCACCTCCCTGTGACTGGATTCCGCCACTCCCTGGCGAAATGACGGCTTGACTTTATGGCATTGGCTGAAGGCTTAGAGGCTGTCTAAAAACTAGCACATAGATTTAAAAGAGGTAGGCTGGGTCGAGGGACGAGACCCAGCAAACCAGGTTACCCGCAAAAGCTGGGTTTCGTTCCTCAACCCAGCCTACTCTTACGGCCTTTTTTTAGACAGCCTCTTACCCATGACCGACCTACTCAACCCGGCGCCCAAGACCCTGGTCGCAGACCTGGCGCGCCGTCTGTCCGGCCCCGACGGGCTCGCGCCCCTGAGCGCGCGTCGCCTATCTCTCCTGATCGAGCTCATGGACGAGGCGGGCTACATCGGCTATGCCGCCGCCTATAGCCGGCTGTTTCCCGACAGCGACCGCGGCCCGGCGGAGAAGACCAAGGCCGACAAGGCCTTTCACAAGTTTCGTCAGACCCTCAGGGAAGCCGCTGCTATGCACAAGACCCACCTGGAGCTGCAACTGGATGCCAACCGCAATGCGGACCCGGCACAGCGCCGCTTCTGGTTCGCCGCCGCGGACGACGCCGAAGAGCGCCTGACCGAGTTCAATTGGAACGTCACCGACCCCAGATTGCTCGAACACGTCCAGGGGCCGACTATGCGGGTGAAGAACGAGGAGTTCAGCTACCTGTTGCTCTATGCGGAGGAGGAAGGAACCGACGCCCACAAGCTGCACAGCCAACTGAGGACTCAAATCGAAGCAGCCGAGAAGCGCTGGGGGGCCATTGATTTCCATCGAGACATCCCGGTGGGGGAGGACCGGGAACGTATCCGCGCCGGCTATCTGAAGCATGCCAAGTGGGTACTACTCTTGGTCAGCACGGCCCTGATTGCCAAGATCAAGAAAGAGGAACTCCCACCACTGCCCGCAGACCGGCTGATCCCCCTGACATTCAAGGGGTTCGACGACGACTGGCTTACGGGCACATTGCTCGCCGACCTCCAGATCTTCCGCGACTCCGAAGGTAAGGCATGGAATCAGAGAAGGGATCGCGAGGCCTGGGCCGCCGAGGCGGCACGAGCCATCCTCCCTCGAATGGACCAGCTTCACGACCCGGCGGCAGCCGCACAGAAATGCCTCGCCGCCATCACCAGGTTCTCTGCCGACTATCTCGGCGATTGCCCGGCGTCTCACTATGTGGAGCAGCAGCTGTGCAGCAAACAGAGTGAGCAGGGCGATGCCGAAGGCCGGGAGGCCTTGCCTTTCCTGCTCAACTGGCTGCGGCGTCCCCTCGACGGCTTGCCCTACTGCGCCATCTTCGGCGAGCTGGGCATGGGCAAGACCACCCTCAGCCAACGCCTGACCCGGAGGCTCCTGGAACTGCGCAAGACCGAACCCGGGTATCCCCTGCCCGTCTATCTGGATCTGCGGGTGGTCAATGCCATGAATTGGGACTGGCGGACCCAGGGCGTTCCCCCTCTGGATAACATGATCGCCCACCTGTTGGCATCGGCCTACAACATTCCGGTCGGCCAGGCCCGACCCAGCGTGGAAGACATCAAGCGCCTGGTCCAGGAGCAAGGCGGTCTGGTGATCTTCGACGGTCTGGACGAGGTGATGAACCACCTGCCCCCGGACCAGTGCCACCACTTCATTCAGAGACTGTGGGAGATCCTGCCGCCCTGGGTTTGGCGTCGAGCCGACCCCGACGATTCGTCCGACCCGGATCGTTCGGCCCCGGACGGGCGGGTCGGGCGCCTCATCATGACCTGCCGCAGCCACTTTTTTCAGACCCTGCGGGAACAGATCAGTGCCTTGAGCGGGCACCAGCACGAAGCCGTGGACGTCAAAGACTATCTCTGGGTCACCCTGCTGCCCTTCGGCCCGGATCAGGTCGAGACCTACTTCCACCAGGTCTTTGCCGCCGAGCCCGAACGCGCCGAGCTGGTGCTGGAGATGCTGGACCGGGTCCACGACCTGCGGGGCTTAAGCAGTCGCCCCTACAACCTGCGTCTGATCCGGGACCAGGTCGAAGCACTGGAGGCCATCCACCGGGGCGGCGGCCGGATCAGCGTCGCCGACCTCTACGAGGGCATGGTCGACCAATGGACCGACCGCGACAGCCCCAAGCACCGCTTGAACCGGGACTACAAGCTGCGGCTCATGGAACAGCTGGCCCACCGCCTCTGGTCCCGCGGGCAGAAGAGTCTGGACTATCGAGAGCTAGAGGATTGGCTCCTGGACCAGCTGGACGCGGACCCCAGGGCATCCTTCCGGCATCAGGCCTTTCGCAATATGGTCGGCGGCCTCGACATCCTTCAGGAAGATCTGCGCAACGCCACCTTTCTGGTCCGCGAGGGAGAAGACCGCTTCCGTTTCGCCCACACCTCCATCATGGAATTCTTTCTCGCCCGCGCCCTGTTCCGGGCCTTGCTGGAGATTGGAGAACAGGGCGGCGACTCGGCCTCCACCGCGGACCAGGCCCCTGACCCGGAGCAGACCTTGGCCGCCTGGAAGATCCCCATCCCCAGCCCCGAGACCCTGGATTTCCTGGGCGAGCTGCTGCGCAAAAGGGACCAAGCTGTTTGGCAAACGGCCTTCCGACCATCCGCGAGCGGTACCGGCAAGGGATCAGCGAGCTGGCCCTGGCCTACGGCCTGCATGCGCACCGGCATGGATTACCCGCACCCAGCCTGGCTGGTATGGATCTGGCGGGCGCGGATTTTAAGGATTGGCGCTTCGAGGGCCCGAACGATGGTCCGCTCCTGAATCTCTCACACATCCGCCTGGCGGGGTGTCGTCTCATGAACGCCCGCTTCCGCCGGGTGAACCTGAACCACGCGGATCTCACCGGCGCCGATCTGACCCGCGCCGAGCTCTGGGGCGGCAAGGCCCGTGGATTCTGCCTGCGGGATACCGATCTCACCGGCGCCCGCTTGCGCGGTCTGGATCTCACCGGCGCCGATCTGCGCGCTGAACACCGCTACCGCACCCAGCTGTTGGGCTGTGTCCTGGACCAGACCTTAGGGGACCGGGCCTCAGGCCGGGGTGGAGTGAGTATGCTCACTGCCGGCTGTCGATCGCGGGAACACCCATCCCCTTTCCCATCCCAGTCCCCCGCGCCCGGCGCGTTGGCCCAGGTATTCGAGGGGCACCAGGGCCGGGTCCAGGCCTGCGATTGGAGCCCGGACGGTGGCCGCCTGGTCTCCGCCGGCAGAGACGGCAGCCTGCGCCTGTGGGACGCCGCCGGCGGGGAGCCACTGGCGGTGCTGGAAGGGCACACGGATTCGGTCCTGGCCTGTGCCTGGTCGCCGGACGGTGGCCGCCTGGTCTCGGCCGGGGCTGACCGCAGCCTGCGCCTGTGGGACGCCGCCAACGGAAAGCCCCTGACCGTCATTCATATGCTCCCGGACCGAGAGCACGCCGTCCTGGAGCCCGACGGCAGCGGCTTCCGCTCCGCCAGTCCCGGCGCCTGGCGCCGGCTCGGCTGGCAGATTAAAGACCCGGAGACCGGCCGGATCGAATGCCTCCCCGCCGAGACCTTCGGCCCCATCCCCGGCATGGACCCGTAGATACTCTGTTCCCATGCAAGTCCAATATGCCTCCGGTCCCTAAGAGGGTGTTGAAAAAGCCTATTTTTGCGCTTTCGCTATGCAGGAATGGATAATGGCTATTTCTTATTGCCTGCATTTTCAACCACTTGTGACAGTCAGAAAAGACAGTCGTTCTCCGGCTCGTGACAAACGTTACCTTTATCAAACACCCTCTTAGTCATTCCGGGTGGGGGGGTCCCGAATGGGACCCCGGAATCCAGTCGTCCAGGGAGGGCAACTGAAAGCGGCAACCATGCTTCGCGTTTTCTGCCCAGCTCGTCAAGTAGCAAAGCAACCGGGCCGGAATGAGCGTCGGTGCCACCATCGGGCACGGCAGGCTCCCGCCAGTTTGCCATCCCTGGCACCTGGATTCCGGCACTCCCTGCCGGAATGACGGCTTGGTCGTTTGGGAGTGCGCCGACAGAAGGGTGCGGTTTGGACGGTTGGAATCCAGTCCGTAGGATGGGCAAAGCGAAGCGTCCCGACAGGCCGATCCGCGGCGGCGGTCATGCCGCCGGGCTTTCCGAACCGCGGCGGCTGATAGAAAGGCGGATAAAGCGAAACGTGCCCATCAAATTCGGTGATGGGCACGCTGCGCTTGATGCCTCTCAATAAGCAGCCGTGGTTCGGGAACCTTCATGGAATGGCCGCAACCTGAAACCTGCCTGATGGGCGCTTGCTTTGCCCATCCTACGGCTTTGCCCGACCTACGAATCTTAACCGCGGTTTGGCCCCGCTCCCGCTCCTCCTGTATCTTTCTCGGATGCGACTGGAGAAAATCAAGCTCGCCGGCTTTAAATCCTTCGTCGATTCCACGACCGTGCCTTTTCCGAGCAACCTGGTCGGGGTCGTGGGACCGAATGGGTGCGGCAAATCCAACGTCATCGACGCCGTGCGCTGGGTGATGGGGGAGAGCTCGGCCAAGATGCTGCGCGGCGAGTCCATGTCCGATGTCATCTTCAACGGCTCCACCGGCCGGAAGCCGGTGGGCACCGCCGGCATCGAGCTGGTGTTCGATAACAGTGACGGCGGTGCCGGCGGGGAGTACGCCGGGTTCAGCCAGATTTCGGTCAGGCGTCAGGTCTCCCGGGACGGCCAGTCGGTCTATTTTCTCAACGGTACGCGCTGCCGCCGCCGCGACATCCAGGATCTGTTTCTGGGCACGGGCCTGGGCCCGCGCAGCTACGCCATCATCGAGCAGGGCATCATCTCGCGCTTCATCGAGGCCAGGCCCGAGGAGCTGCGTCTGTTTCTGGAGGAGGCGGCGGGTATCTCCAAGTACAAGGAGAGAAGGCGCGAGACGGAGAACCGGATGCGCCACACCCGCGACAACCTGGAGCGCCTGGATGATCTGCGCGAGGAGGTCGCCAAGCAGCTCTCGCACCTGGAACGACAGGCCGCTGCCGCCGAGAAGTACCAGCGCCTCAAACAGGACGAACGGCGGCTGGAGGCGGAGCTGCAGGCCCTGCGCTGGCGGTCCCTGGACCAGGAGCTGGGCGTCCGGGACGAGTCCCTGCGGACCCGGGAGACGGCGCTGGAGGGTCGGATCGCGCGTCAGCGGCAGCTGGAGGCGGACAGCGAGCAGCTGCGCGACCGCTATGTCGAGTCCTCGGATGCCTTCAACGAGGTCCAGGGCCGTTATTACGCCGTCGGCTCCGAGATCGCGCGTCTCGAGCAGGGCATCCGGTTCGCCAGGGAGAGCCGTGGCCGTCAGGAGGGGGAGGTCGAGCGCCTGGAACGCGAGCTCACCGAGGTTCGGGAGCTGATTGCCCGCGACGAGCAGGCCGTGGCGGAAATGGACGCGGCCCTGGCCACGGACGAGCCCGAGCACGAGTCGGCCGCGGCGGCGCTGGCGGAGGCCCTGGCGCGGGTGGGCGCCGTCACGTCTGAGCTCGAGGCCTGGGAAGCCCGGTGGGAGGCGTTCAACCGGCAGGCCGCCGCCCCCGCGGAATTGGCCCAGGTGGAGCGCACCCATATCAACCACCTGGAGCAGCGCATGGAGCAGGTCCGCTCCCGGCAGGGTCGGGTCGAGGAGGAGCTGGGACGGCAGGATACCGGAGAATTGGAGGTCCGAATCCAGGCCCTTCAAAAGCAGGCCCAGGAGTACGATGAACGGATTGCCGCCCTTAAAGACCAGGAACAACGGCTGATCGAGACCCTCCGGGAGCAGCAAGATACGCTGCGCGCGCTGGGCGGACGGCTGGATGCGGCGCGGACCGAGCTGCAATCGGCACATGGCCGCCAGGCTGCCCTGACCGCCCTGCAGGAAGCGGCCCTGAAGGATGCGGACGCGGCCCTCGCCGAGTGGCTGCGTGACCAGGGGTTGGCGGGCGCCCCCAGATTGGTCGATGAGCTGACGGTCGAGCCCGGCTGGGAGGCGGCGGTGGAGGCGGTGCTGGCGGGTCATCTGCGTGCCGTCCGCACCGATTCCCTGGACCGGATCGGAACCGCGCTGGATAGTTCGGACCTCGGCTCCCTGGCGCTGATCGAGGAGACTGATCCCCCCGGCCCCACGGCTCCCGATTCTCTCCTGGCGCGGGTGCGGTGCCCCTGGCCTCTGCGGGGGCTGCTCGGGTCCGTGCGGGCGGTGAAAAACCTGCCGGAGGCCCTGAGCAAACGCGGCGCCCTGGATCCGGGCGAACTCCTGGTCACCCGCGACGGGGTCCTGGTGGGCCCCAACTGGCTGCGCACGCCGGAGGCCGACGGCGCTCTGGGGGGGGTGCTGGTGCGGGCCGAGGAGCTCAAGGCGCTGGAGGATCGAGCCGCGACCCTGGAGGCCCAGGTCCGGACCCTGGAACGGGAGCAGGAGCAGCTGCGGGCGAGGCGGCACGGGGTCGAGGAGGAACGCGAGGCGTTGCGTACCGAGACCGCCGGACTTGAAAAGGCCGCCGCCAAGGTCCAGGCGGACCTCACGGGACACCGTGCCCGACTGGAGCACCAAAACGAGCGCCGCGCTGCCCTGGAGGCAGAGCAATCGGAGCTGGCCGAGCGCCTGGCGGAGGCCGTAGCCGAGGAGGCAACGGCGCGGGAACGCCTTAACGGAGCCTTGGAGGAGATCGACGCCCTGGCCGACCAACGCACGACTTTGACCGCGCGCCGTGAGACCCTGCGGGGCCAGGTGACGGAGGCGAGAAAGCAGGAGCGGGAGCTGCGGGAGCGGGCCCATCGCCTGCAGCTTGCCATCGAGACCCGTCGCGCCTCCCGTGAGGCCGGGCTGCGCAACCTGGAGCGGGCGCAAGAGCAGTCTCACCAGCTCGGCGAGCGCCGCGACGAGCTGCGCCTGAGTCTGGAGGCCTCCCTGGCGCCCCTGGCCGGACAGGAGAAGGGGCTCAAAGCACAGCTTGCCCTACGTCTCGAGGTCGAGGAGCAGCTGGGCGCCGCGCGGCAGCGGATGGAGGAGCTGGACACCCAGGTACGGGCGCTGGAGCAGGAGCGCCATCGATTGGAGCAGGCCATCGATGAGGACCGGCGGGAGCTGGATACCCTGCGCCTGGCGCGACAGGAGCAGCTCGTGCGCAGGCGGACGCTGGAAGAGCAGCTCGCCGAGGCGGGCCAGGAGCCGCGGGAATTGCTCACCAACCTGGAGGCGGATGCCGGCGAGGAGGTCTGGCAGGAGCGGTTAGAGAAGGTCTCGCAGCGGATCGCCCGCCTGGGCAACATCAATCTGGCGTCCATCGACGAGCTGGCGGAGCAGTCCGAACGCAAGCGTTACCTGGATGCCCAGCACGCCGACATCTCCCGTTCCCTGCACACCCTGGAGCAGGCTATCCGGCGCATCGACCGCGAGACCCGCGACCGGTTCAGGGAGACCTTCGAGCGCGTGAATCAGGGTTTCGAGCAGCTCTTCCCGCGTCTGTTCGGCGGTGGTCAGGCCTACCTGGCGCTTACCGGCGAGGACCTGCTGGAGACGGGCGTCACCGTCATGGCGCGTCCGCCGGGCAAGCGCAACGCCAGCATCCACCTCCTCTCCGGCGGCGAGAAGGCATTGACCGCCGTGGCCCTGGTGTTTGCCATCTTCGAGCTCAACCCGGCCCCCTTCTGTATGCTCGACGAGGTGGATGCCCCCCTGGACGACGCCAATGTGGTGCGCTTCTGCGAGCTGGTGCATTCCATGTCCGATCGGGTGCAGCTCATTTTCATCACCCACAACAAGCTGACCATGGAGATCGCGGATCACCTGCTGGGCGTGACCATGCAGGAGCCCGGCGTCTCGCGTCTGGTATCGGTGGATGTGGAGGAAGCGACCAGGCTGGCGGCGGTGTCCTGAGGCCGCCTTGCAGAGGGTGTCCGATCAAAAGCAATTCTGCGCCCTGAAAATCGGATACGAACACTGCGGCTTGAAGCCGTTTTTAGTCAAGCGCATCGAAGCAAACGAAACCGATTATGACCGGGCAGCACGGCGGGCAAATCGAATCCGCGACCGGAAACTGTTTGGGTTGGATGCCCCGGCGAAGACGGCCCCAGCCGATCCGAGCGGGCAGGAGCCGGGGAACAACGTGATGATCTATATCCCAAACAATGGGCGGGACCTGCGAGCCTACGAAGTGAACGATAGTTAAGAGTCTGTCTAAAAACTAACCCATTGATTTTAAATAGGGTCTAGATAATTTTAGAAGAGGATTTTCTCTCAGTAAAATGAGTATTATATCATATAAGTTTTCCTCCCGATGATTGAATCTGAATTCGGTAGTGCGTCAGTTTGGGCGCATGTGCATACGCATGGTTAGGTTTTGCCGGTTCGCTGACGCCCTGCGGATGTTGGGCTAAGCGATGGACAAAAACGGCGGCGGGCTGTGGCTCGCCGTCGCCAGAAGGTGTAATTGTTCAAACTGACGCACTACCTGAATTCACATTCTTCGAGGTGTAGATGAAACGTATGTCTGGGAACACCATTGAATTTTGCAAGCCTCCGTTTGGCCTACGACCAGAATGATTCAATGCCATTGAGATGACAAGTACCGCGGGCA
>Ga0209454_1001652_pt1 | contig 14273 bp, 5 predicted proteins | sample WorMetHERISLAND1_2_FD_187400 | JGI IMG/M metagenome (GOLD analysis project Ga0209454, IMG submission 187400) | Marine gutless worms symbiont microbial communities from Max Planck institute for Marine Microbiology, Germany - Olavius geniculatus... | ecosystem: Host-associated > Annelida >...
GCTCATGTACCACAATCACATTTTCTTTAGCTTATGCATGCCAATTTGCCGTTGCTGCGCTTTAATCGGTGCAAATTTTGAAAACTAATGACACGTGTATCGTGAGATGGAATTTAAACGACAGTTCTGTTGCAATTTTTCGCTAAATCTGCCAATGAAAGAATTCTAAAAATCGCTAAGTTAAAGGGCCTACCTGGTAAATAACAGAAGTGGTTGTTTTTATGCAACACGGTGTACGAGTACTGTCGAGTCATTGGTGTTGTCTGTAGTCTAACAAAACTTGTGACTTGCATGTTTGACTTTGTGTTTCTAAGAGTGTAAAAATGATGGCATCTGCGTGGAAAATACGATCAGCTGGACGTGGTTGTCGGAGTGGAAGTACATTAATCAGCCTGCTTTTGATGCTGCTCTCACGACCAGTAAGTAATACGTTGGCTCGCAAAAATTATTGAAACTCCAAAATCGTTGAGTAACATTAATCGTGTCCATTTAAAGATCGTACGTCCACGAACCGAAACGACGCGTCAACAGTGGGTGGGCCGCTCCGAGTTGCACGGTTATTGAACAGCGCCAGCTTCCAATGCTTGCGTTCGTGCTAAGGCAAACATTTCGAGCACATGCCGTAATAAAGATAACGCAATGTGACAAGTTTGATTTTGTAACAGACAATAGTTACGTCGGCTGATGTTTACGGAGTTATGTGAGATACAGTAGGCCTATGTATGCATTTGTGTAACATACCTTTGCAACACGAAATTTTTTATATCCACCCGGGAAAATTAAAATTTGTTGCTACCAGATGAGAACTGGCGGTGACAATTTAAAAAAAAGACATCATAGTAAAATAGTGAAAATGGATGGACACCGGATATCATTGACTGGCCTGGCCTTAGGATCAATGAAGCAGCTTATTGAAAACGTACAAATGTTGAATTTCTAACTTATAAGCTATAGTTATTGAAAATTACATGCTGCAACTTATGTGTAATATAGTGCTGTTATTTGATTTGTAGGTGGGCACTTCGTGGAACGCGACTTAGATGGCAGCTTAAAATTATTCGATAAAAAAGACGCAACTGTGTATTTTTTGGCTATATCCAACATTGTGATGAATATCAGTCTTCATTTTCACTCCTGGACAGTGACTTCCAAGCCAATCAGGGTAACAATCGATTTTAGCAAAACCTAAAACATTTCTATGCTTTCGGTTTCAATATGACAAAAATAGGACAAGCAAAATATTTTTATTTTTATTTCATTTTGTGACATGTTGTGTAATATTACACAACAGCTAATTAAAACAAATTGACACAATGAATAGTACCCATGTAAACTAAAGATACTGCAGCACAACAGACTATGCAAACAGTTTTTTTTCAGCAACACTTTAAAAGCTAATTAAAAGAGCACTAGCGTATTAAAGGTCTAATAAAAATTTTAGGAAAGAAGGTTTTTAAAAACAGATTGCAACTGTAAACAAAGGATTTTTACGCTTAATTTTGCTTTTAATTGTCTTTGTTATTACGTAGTGTATTGATCGGCGGTTTTTTGCTGATTAAAGTACTTTGTCAAAACTCGGTGTTGACTGTTGATGATAAATGTACAAAACATCAGTTTATACACTTGTTAACGGCGACATGCAATAAGTGACACAAGTTAGTGCGCTGTAATCATGCTGAAGTTAAGCGCATTAACTGTGACCCTACGTTTCGTAATTAATTCAGAGCAACCGATAAGCTTACACATATTAGCGAGGTCTTTTTTCTTAAAAAGTTTTTCAACGCACAATAAATGTTTTTTTATGCAAAAAAGCCAACTAGTGGCACTAATGTATAAAGATGAACTCGTTTTTACCCGTGCTGATGTTTATTATTAATTTTTCAGGTGTATAAAAAGATGAATGGAGAAATGGTTGGTGAAATGTTTAACATTAGCATTCCAACAACAACTGAAGACACCAACATCACGACAAACTCAACGGATGGTGTTATTCAGCTGGTTGTACCGGAATACATACATACTATTTACTACACTGGGACTGCCGATTTACAAGGTACCGTTATCAGTACTATTCGACATTGTGCCATATTTCTATACAAATTTTTGTTATTCTGCGGCAGTCTTAATAGGCCGCGTTACAGCTCATGTCCGCCCATCCATCTGTTCGTCTGTCCGTTTGTTCTTACGCCATTTTGACTTGATAACAAAAAGCGTAAAACATTATGGTTAACGGCATGCATATTCAACAATAGAGACAATTAAAAAGCAAAGAATTCCTACGAACTGTCACGCACTGGGACAAACAATACAACACCATACATACGCTTTGTAACCTTCTGTAACATATGTGTAACGTGACGGTCCCAATATAAATGTGAAGCAGTAGGCTATATGTGCGTGTTTATATGTTATCATTTATTTATTTTGCTAATAAATACCACTAAAATAATAGTAATAGGCCTAATTGATCTGTCTATTAGTCTGAGCCAGCCATTTTGTAGTTTGTTTTGCGAGTAGTCCAGTATATGGCAGTCTTTATTTACGCAAAAACATTGTAGAAACAGAGAGACAAAAAATCATGCGACCAGTAAGCCTACAAAAGTCCATGATATAAGAACATGGAAATCGGCAATATCGAGTTGGTGTGTTGTTGCAGGCTACTCGTTGCAGCTGGTGTCACGGACCAGTCACACGCCGGTCGCTGAGTACGAGGGCGAGTGGATGTCGGAACTGCTGTCAGTCACCGGCGGCCAGCTGTGCGTAACTCTCAGACTCTCGCTGCCGAAACAGTTTTCGGTTTTCGCGAAGCTGTTCACCGTCGACAAAGAAGCGCAGATTGTTTACAGAGCCGAGTCCACACCAACCAGCGCCGATGCGACCGATTTGTTTTCGATGTTCGAAGTTAAGTTGACCGAGGATGAAGATGGCGATGACGACGTGACAACGGAACGGACAGTTCAGATGGTTGTCTACGTTTCACTAAACGTTGCTATTAAAACAGTCAGCATCAGCAGCGGCCAGTGTCCATACATCAGTAAGTATTGCAGATTTGTCATAAGAGTTGTGCCACTGCTTTCCGTGGCGTTGCTGCATTTCAAGCGGGATTTTTCTTTCTCCCCCCCCGAAATTAAAAGTGATTGATTATATTTTTTGTTACTGGCGCTGACAGTGTTTTTTTGAACCAACGTGGTAACAAAGAGTGAAGTACAAAAATGTAGCACTTTGGAAAATAACGATTAATCGTTACTAAACTGGCAATGAGGTTTAAAGTAAATTAGTTTTTGGGACAACTGTCGTTAAAATCAGTCTTGCGTCTACTCTTCTTCGCTACGGGTGAAGATTGTGTCCGATATTGATCTAATGTAAGGTACAAAATGTTCGTTAACACCAATAAAACGAGTAATTTGAGCAAAGCTCACCTGACGCGCGATAGCAGCGGTCATGCCACCTAGACAATCGTGTACAGCATGCAATAAAATAATATTGCGTTTAGAAGGAGTAGCTAAATTTAAGGCCTCCGTATGGAAAACTTCATTAATTTAAAAGGTCAAAATTTTGATTGTTAAAATTCTTTATCGTTTAAAGTTCAAGGTCATTTAACGTCATTCAAGATTATCTATATTAACACCATTCAAAAAAGTCGTCACTAGTGCTTTTTATGATAAGCGACATGTCTGTGCCTATCTGCAACTGTTTTCAAGCTAGACGAGCTAATAGAGGTAAAATTTTAAAGGAGTATCCCATTTTGATGCCCTCTGCGCAGGACTTCTTGAACCTAAAGGGTCGAAACTTGAATTGCTAAAATATGCGTTCAATGCAAAAAAATTCTGCACAGGTTGTCTTGGTCTATCTTCAGCCATTTCGTCGCAATTCACTCTTAAAATGTGAGCTGCAGCCAAAAATTGTGAAAAATTCACTAAAAATCCCTTTTTGGTAGTTCAGTGTCATTCAAGCTTATCGATGTCAATGAATCTAAAAAGCCCGTCGCTTGTGCTTGTTATGATAAGCAGCATCTATGTACCTATCTGCAATCGTTTTCATGTTACACGAGCCAATAGCAGTTAAATAACCATTTTAGGGGGTGCCTCTTTTTGACGCCCGCGTGCGCAGATCTCCTTGTACTTAAGGGGTGGGACATGGACTGCTAAAATCTACGTTTAATGATAAAATTTCTTTGCTGGTTGTCGGGGTCTGTCTCTAGCCGTTTTGGCACAATTCACTCTTAAAATGCGTGTCGCAGCCCGAAATCACGAAAAATTTACTAAAATTCCTAATTTTGGGCGTTCAAGATCGTTCGAGTCATGGATCTTGATAAAACTAAAAAAACCCGTAACCAGTGCTTGTTATGATAAGCAGCATGTATGTACCTATCTACAACCGTTTTCATGATACACGAGCCAATAACAGTAAAATAACCACGTTTTAGGGAAGTACTTTTGTTTGACGCCCTCGTTCGAGGGGAACCCAGGAGCACGAAATTTTGTCACAAAAAAACTAGAGTGCTTGGGGGAACCCACAGTAAAAATTTCGTGATTTTAGCTTTCACCGTTTTGAAACAATACAGCAGTGTGACAGACGGACAGACAGACAGACAGACCATGGCTAAGACGTGCAAAGCATTCTGCTATCGCGCGTAATGAAGAGTTAATTATTTGTTTTGGCAATTATAATCTTTATATTATCGCAATCTAATTTAATTGTGTAGTCTGAGTCTCGTCATTTTTCGTCATCAGATGATTGAACTGTTTCTGCGTTTGACAATGGTGATTTCAATAATTTTCGTCAGTTGATTTGAACAATTTAACTTGGCATATATACTTCGTAAAAAGTCGTTTCCGCGATATATTACGTAAGCTTACACCGTGAGTTACCGTATGTTTCAGACGCCGGTGATCTGTTGGATGTCTGTCAATTTTCTGAGTTTGACGACTGCGGCTTTGTGGACAAATCATCCGAGTCATCCAGATGGGTCATTGTCTCCGAGAACGACGAGTCCAGCACCGACAGTCAGTGTTTATGTGGTTATGCCGTTTTTATTTAGCACACATTTTTTGCAATCTTTATATGTTTGTTCGTGATAGCGAAGAAACGACAGTTTTTGGCGAATCGGGAGAAACAGCAGTGCGCAATGATATTTGCTTATTCCTGTTTATTTCACAAATTATGCTTATGCGTCATTGGAAGTCAAATAATATAAAAATAACGTCTACCAAAAAATTTGCCATCTGAAGCATTTACAAACCATTGAATGTTTATAGCCAAGTGAAGATGAGGCCGCTTGAACTTTTAATGTAGACCTACGTCGTGTAGAATACTTTTTTGGTGAATAACCTAAGTTAACAGCTTTGCATAAAAGATCATTTTAATAGTTTAATTTTTTTCGAACGTTTTTGCGTTGAGTCGGCTGTGTTTTTGCGTTCGCTGCGTTACGTACGTTGCGAGCGTGGGTTGGGTGGAAACTAGGGTTATCTGCGACGGTTGTAGGTAACGACGTTGCTGAGTGTTTAAACACGGCTGACGGTCGCGACTACGTTGGCACTGCCAGTCATACTCTGACAGGGCGAACTTGTCAACCCTGGAATTCCCAATCTCCTCATGCGCATTTCTACACCGAAATCGACATGTTTCCCGACAACAAAGATTTCGATGCTAGAGTCGCCGACGTGAGCAACTACTGTCGCAACCCTTCGCTAGCTGGCGCGAAATACGTGCCACTGCCGTGGTGCTATACGAACAGCAGTGACGTCATATGGGAATTCTGCAATATTCCCAGATGCAAAGGTACTGCGCTCTCTGTTGATCAGCAAAATTCGACATGGTGGCGGCGAATCGAACATTTGCGACTTTCTACCAAAACATCGTTAACCTTAAACAAGACCCAAAATAATCTGGTGAAAGCAGAATCGCTGAAAATCAATGTTGCCATCTAATGAATCATCGTCATGTTTAGTAGATCGGAAGCAATTGCATGTTTCGGATGGCGGTTCGCTGTTAATCTTTCCTTCTTTTGGGGCCAGGGATCAAATGTACCTGCCAAATAGCAAGTATGACGAACGCTTTAAGTTGGCGCATGAATGTGACTGACGTACGACAGAAAGACCACGCTATGAAAAAGTGTATGAATAAGCGGAATCGCTTGCGCTGCAAGAACGATTTCGCTTAATAGTGCAGGGTACTACGAGTAGATGTAAAACTATTTATTGTAGAATGCTGACAAAAGTTTGGCATAATCTGTCGAGTAGCGACTGATTGCTTGTCTAACCGACATTGCTCTTGTCGTCTTTTAGCAACACAATTGTACCGAAATTTAAAAGTTTGTGTTTGTTGTCTCAAGACGTGACTCGCCAAGTTTTCTTGTCTTCTCATTTGACGTTATAATTTTGTGCTATGGTGTGGTCTCCGGTGCCATATCTGCGATTTGAAATGTTTTTTGTATGTGTGATATTATATTAATGTACAATTTAGCGTGAGGTTTATTAATGTCTTTGGGTATGTTTCGTCGTTCAGTTTATTACTCGGAGGCGATATTTAACGACGGGCTGGACACCGCCGTACTGCAGTCGCCTGCATTCAACGCCACGTCAAACGCATGCCTGCAGTTCAGCTATCAGATTTCTTCTCCCAAGATCACGCTGAAGATTCTCGCGAGGAAGATGACGATCGGGTCGAAGTTTGAGCCCAGCGGCACGCTGACGTTTAGTAATCAGAAGAGAATCGGTTTCTGGAGTAAGGCGACAGTCGAGCTCATTGATGGAAGTGTACAGTTTCAAATCGTCGCCGACAAAACGGGCGTCACCAGTAACATACACTTCGTGAAGATCGACGACATCCAGTTGATATCATGTCCCGTTTCAGGTAGCTAACAGTATTATTCTTATCTGGTTTTTGAAGTGTTTTAATGATAGGATCGGCGGAGATGCGATGCTGAAAGCGATGCGCTGTATGTGATTTTTTGATTCAGCACGTCAACATGATTATCAAGAACTTGCTGTAAAACTAAATCAGTGTGCTGTCACGCCAGGAAAGACGCAAGATGGAGATAGGACGCAGTGTAATACCGCCGTGCAGTTATGCAATTAATTGTGCAATTTATTGTGCAATTAAAAGCAAAATTTATTATCAAAATTTACAATCAACATTGTCCAAATAGTGTAGACTAATGCTTATAAAAATGTTTTTATTTTATATAATAAAAGAATACTCTATTTGAGCTTTTTCTTGTTAGTAATTTTTTATTGATTTAAAGTAAAACAGCGTTAAATGTGCAATTATCTAAGCATAAATGTCGGAACAAACTTAGTTAGTTTTCTGTAGTCTGGCATCGACTGTGATAATGTATGTTGTAGAAAGTACCCCGGAGCCCACTCTCGACTACACTGGACCACGTCTGCCGATGACAAACTCCCAGAACTGGGTGCTTAGCGATTACTCTGGTAATTTAGCCATGTTACTGTTTCCAATTTGTAGGATGTGTTTACATGATTAAACGTGTACAGGGTGGTCGAGAAAAAATAATTTTGCCACCATTCGTCACAGAGCCATGCAGTTTTTAGCAAAGTGTTCAGACAGACTTTTTTACAATGTCATGACAAAGGGCAGTATCCAAATATAACAGTTAAATGTTTTTTTTGCTTGCAGCTGGCAAGTGAAATATACGAAAGCAGTATTAACCGCTAAATATTTAATGCAAGTTCGTGACAGAAACAACGTTCGCGCCAACCCATTTTTTAAAATTAAGAAAAACTAAGCACAATGTGTTTATCGCCAAAAAATGCTTTTGGTACACTATTTAGTCGGGCGGGGCATGGTTTGATAATGACCTGGATACGTTTACTGTGTTTCGTATACGGGCTTTGCTACGCTTTGTACCAACAATAGTCCTCCGTCAGCTGTTGCTATATGCAGCTAAAATATAATCATAAAATCCGTGGTTATGGAAATGGTATTGATATATTTTCGTACAATGTTAGCATAATACAAGTGTAATCTGCTTTGAGCTTATTAATAGCAGCAACTTCTTATAATTTTTTCAGTTTGCTAAGCGTTCAGTGGACAAAGCGCTGCAAAATTTTGCACGTGAAATATGGTGCATTAATTTACTTTTCTGTAAATTTCTTGCTAACTACGATTGCATATTTACTCTCATGTAAGTTAGTCATTTGTTATGCGTTTATCTTATTTTGTTTTAAACGCTGTTTATTATACTATATTGAACAGAATTAATTAGTCAATAAATATAGCCGTTTAAGCCAAAACAAGCCAAAATACCGGGTATAAAATTTTAAAACAGAATGATTTTGTTACGTCGTATTATATATTTTTTGTATTTAACAGATGTCGATGTGCAAGACATTATGGACACAATTGGGCGGCAACAAAATGATCTGATTTTTAGGTAAACTTAAATTAGACGCATTTGATTTGATCATAGACAAAGCGTTATCGATTTAGGCACGTTGTTGCATTATTTAGCATAGCATAACAACAGAATAAGAAATAAAACACCAGAGCTTGGCAAATTACTGGCTCAAATGTAATTCAATTACAAATTACAAATTACTTTGGAATCAGAGGCAAAATTACAAATTACGTAATTTCAATTACTTTAATTACAAATTACATGCAATTGTTAATTGTGTTTTTAAATTGGTATTACAAAATTAATGATAAATACATTCATAAATTTAACAAACTAGCAGTAGTACACTAGTAATGAGGCCACTATTCATTATCAGACCAAAAAAAACATTAGGAGCAAACAGCAACACACCAATTACTTGATAATGTTAACTAATGTCTACACTATTTACAAACACAACTTATATTTAAAATGTAAGTTACATCATGTAGGCTTAAAGGCTAAATCATATGAATCTTTATGTCACTTTAAAGGCCTGGGAAAGGAGCAACTGCAGAAATGTTTTATGACTTGACAACGATAGGCGATGCAGACTGTTTAGTGTTTATCCCACGCTTGGCGAAATGGAAGATCTGCTACCTACAGTCTACACTAGTTACAAAAACTTGTGCAGAAAAACAGTTATAACTGAAAATGTAAGTTGCATAGCGAAGTGTAATTTAGTAAATAAAAAAAGATCGACATGGTGATTAATATAAAACTAATAGTTGTTACCACTTGATATTTTCAAATGTAATTAAAAACTGTAATGTAATTTACAATTACAAATTACATGACTATGTAACTGAATTACCAATTACAAATTACATCAAAACCAAATGTAATTGAATTACAAATTACATTTGTAATTAAATTACATAATTGAATTACATGTAATTTCGTTACTGCCCAGCTCTGTAAAACACGGACATAGGCCTAGTACTGTCGTTGCTAAAGCATCTTGCATAAAATGATCGTCTACAAGCTCGTGAGATTGCAACAGTACATTCCAGACATACTCGAGGCGACGGATAGAAACTTACACAATTGTCGTTGGAAATTGTGACGCATCTGTAGCACCAAAATCGACTTATGCCCAGACATAAAGGAACTAAAAAAAGTTAACTACGACTTACTAAAAATCCATCAGTATAGGATTTACGCAAGTATTATTTCACCATCAAGATGGTGAATATATTTCACATTTTGTTTTGAATTGTAATTTGTGCAGAAATGTAATAAAATAATGTTATGTTATGCGCAAATGTAACGTTGTAGTTTTCTGCTTATTATCAAGTCGTTAAACCAAATGTGCATCTTGTCTATTTTTTAAATGCAGAATTTTATGGTTTGCTATAGTAGTCCTACAATGAATAGTATATGCTCTATATGTTAGTCGTGTGCAGTCCAGCAAATTTAGCTAAGTTGTGCAAACTCACGTGTACAGTGTGCGTGCGCGTTGTGGTAAAAGTTGTAGATGGGCGGGCGATAAGTGTGATGTTGCATACATTAAGAAGGAGTACACCCGTATGGGCGTTTGCTATACTATCAACTGGAATCCATCCGATGTACTTTACGCTAAACAAGCAGGTAAGCTATGTGGCGAATTTAATACACACTGTGGTTTAAAAAGTCTTATTTTGTGGTGCATTAACTCTGATATTCTCGACCAGTTGTTGTTAGAAAACAGATTTGCTGTTGACAGAAACACTGAACGCGGTTTTCAGCGGCATACCACCGACAGAGATATAGCTTATATGGTGATTATGTTGTTTACTATGAATGAACTTATGTGATCAGTTTTTGATCTCAGAATGTACATTTCCTGATACGACTAAATCACTGTTACCGCGTGCATGCTGCAGTGCACTGTTTGTATTAAAAAATAAACAAAAATAAACACAATAGTAAACATTTGTGTTATGTTCAGGGCCAGGGAATGGACTAGAGTTGATTCTCAATGTTGAGCAATATGAAAACATCCCTAATTTGGCGAACAACATTGGCGTTGAAGTAAGCAAGCTATTAGCTGTTATGTTTTACTCCTAATATTTGCTTGTCTGCCCTTCTTGTTAATAACGTTTTCGTGCAAAAGTAATGCCATTGATACTTAATAAATGTACAAAAGGGCAGTTTATGCTCTTGTTAACGGCGATATTCAATGAGTAGTAGGCCTACGTAAAAACAGCAATAATTAGTAAAAAAATTTAGTCATTGCATAAAATGCCCAGCCTAGCGATGTGAGACATTTCGTGAGATGACTAAATAAATTAGTTATTTTGCGTAATGCCTAAAATTTTTAAGAATTACGCGTAATGTCTGGTTTCACTATTAATTTTAATTCAATTTTCATTTATTTCAAACCACACGGATCCATATTATACTCTATTATGCCTGTAACATTTATGAGTTTAATTAACTTTTGTAAGCCTATCTATATGTATATCTAACACTTGTGCTGTACAACTAAATATTGACTGATTGACTGCGTGAGTTAGTGAGCAATAACGTATCATTTGCGCGATTTTTCTCACCGTAACTGTTACTGTTAGATCTATCTGCACAGTCAAGATGACATACCATCAACATTTTTCATAGCTGAGCCGGGAAAATATGCTTTGGTGGTGGTCGAACATTCTACGGTAAGCGAATTTGTGAGTTTAGTGATTGAAATAGCAGTATGTTGTAGTTAGTTGTAGGGAGTAAAACTAGTCTCATCATTGAGCCTTGAGCTCATAATAGTTTCAGTAAGTAGAAATTGGCAAAAGACGGATTTGTCGCCTAATCGTGGAAAAGACTTGAATCAGTTGTGCAGGTGAATGTGTACCGGTAAATTGTTGCTTTGTCTGTTATTTGCATCAACGTGTAAAACCAAAAAATAGCGTAATGAACACATTTGTCGAAATTACTATGATTATTTCATTATCGTCATCGTCAGGCACACTACGCAATGCACTAGCTCAGCATTAGTCTTGCAGTGTAAACTGGTGTCCAAATAAGGGCTGAGGAAACAGAGATTAGCGCCGCTCTGTGGCCGTGGAAGGAATGAGAAATGTATGAAATATGATTGTCATTTAATAGCACCAACTAAAACTGTCGTGGTCGCATTAAAATAAAACATTTGCAAAAATACTGCACAACAGTTTCAGTATAGTAAACACATGGTTAACTAGAAGTCGCTCGTGAGAGTGCATATCTCCGCCGTTCCTGAGTTATCGTGTACACAGGCGGAACGACGAACACACACACGGACGGACAGAACGACCAATCTCATAATATCCTCCAATGTTCACTAGTGTACGCTAACACTTGGCGGAGATAAAAATAAGAGGTGGTTGTGTGCTCTGTGAAGTAAAACATTTTTGCAACCACCAACTGTATTTACCACGTGTTCAAACGTCAACATGTTGCGTAATCGCCAATTTACACCTACGAAGCGATTCAACTAACTGTTAAGTCGCGTCGGCATCGTATAGGTGTGAAATGGCCGTAAGATTGTCATGAATGTTTTACAATTTTGCAACATTTTTACGCGCAACAGCAGAATGCTTCGCGCGTCGTAGCCATGGCCGGGGCGTCTGTCCGTCTCTCCGTTAACGATTTGTCGGTCTGTCTGTCTGTCTGTCACACTGCTATCAAAACATTGCAAGCCAGGAGCATAAAATTGTCACTGTAGGCTGCCAGAAGGACTGTAGTTTATTTTGAGAAAATTTTGTTTTGCTGCATAAGAGGATTTCCCTCGAACGAAAGCGTAAAATAGGAGTATTCTTCCCTCTTTAAAAAAACGTTATTTTGCCGCTATTGGCTCTTCTAATGTGAAAATGGTCGCAGATAGGTATAGACAATATAGTTGCTTTACATATCAAGCACTTGTCGTGGGATTTTTAGTTTTATTAACATCAATGACCTTGAACGACCTTGAATCCCCAAAAAGAAGGGGTTTTGGCGAATTTTTGCGCAATTTTTGGCTGTAGCGCACATTTCCAGCGTGAATTGCGACGAAAAAGGCTGGGTATAGACCAAGACAACTTGAGTATAAAATTTTAAACATAAAACGTAGATTTTAATAGTCCAAGTCCCGATTTTTTAAATTTAAGGAGGCCTGCGCACGCAAGCGTGAAAGAGGGGTACTTCTTTAAAAGTGTTTATTTTACCGATATTGTCTCGTCTAACGTGAAAACAGTTGCAGATAAACATAGACATCCTGCTTATCGTAACAAGCGCTGGTGACGAGCTTTTTAGCTGTATTAACATCAACGACTTTAAATGACCTTAAACACTTAAAATAGGGTTTTTGGTGTTCTTTGCGATTTTTGTCTGCAGTGCACACTTTAAGAGTGAATTGCGACAAAATGGCTGGAGACAGTCCATGACAATGTGCGAACAGGAACTGCTAAAGCTGTCGCGCGTCTCATGAGCTTTTCTCAAATTACTTGTTGTATTACATGCAACCGCTGGCTAATGCTGTTCTGGTAAGCAACAGTTTGCAATGCACTTTGTTGACAGACGACGAGCCTTGAGGATCCATATGGAGTGTGCGGCACACAGGCACTGCGATTCTACAACTCGACTGTATCTTACACCTCAGCACGATGTCAAATGGACTGCCAAGTTACATCCTTTGTAAAATTGTGTGGATGTAAGGACGCCTTTATGCCAGGTAATGATTCGGCTGCCGGTATGTCCTGATTTTCTCGTAATACGTTTGGTCATTTAGAATTTTTTGGTGGCACTAAATTTATGACAAGATTCGCTATTTGATAGGCGCAGTTTAAGTTCAATGCGTGACTATAACAAAACAGTGAAACGTTAGTTGTTTAAACGAACGTAAAGAAAACAAGTTAGAGCTGTCACTTGACATAATGAGTAAGCATCATACATGCTGAAAAAGCGGAGTAGCCCCCTTTCAGTGTCGTAAAATTTATTTTTAAATTTACATGACGTAGAACGAGCTTTATCGCGATGGTTTTCTTTTTCATCAAAATCACGGTATATAAAGAAACAGTAAAAAATATTCGATTGCATTTGCAAAACGACAAATAAACTAATTCATAAGTCTCGTCAGAATTATTACCAACACTGTTTGTTAATAATCGTTGTTGTTGTTACTGAATCGGTAGTTATTGATGTTAATAAGACTAATAAGTGATAACGAGTATTGGATTGGCTTGGCCGGTGCAGGTGACAATGAAGTCTGCAGCTTGCCGCAGTACGTCAACTGTCTCACTCCATCTTCAGCTCTCGGTGCGTGACTATAGGGCCTGTGTTTAAGCTGTGGTAAAAGATCACAAAATGCTCTGGTGTATATAAATTAGACCATCACTTTGTTATACGATCGTCCTAATTGTGGCCGTCCAAATAGATCGCTTACGGGTCTAGTTCATCAGTCACTCTGCAGGTTCTGTCTGTTCCGTACGGACTTTCAGCTCGAAAACAATGAAACGCAGAAAAACAAAATTGGTTCGAACGTTTCCAGGGCAGGAATAGCCGTTTGTGCCAATTTTTAAGGCAACAATCGGATTTCATAAACATCTAAGAAATGACGCATATCTTTCGTACATGTTTTCTTACGGCAGGCAGATCGCGCGCTGGTTGGCCGGCTGGCTCACACGCGTTGAGCGGGATTCAGTGCTCACTGCACACTGCGTGCAGTGCAGTGGGCGCTTACGACCTCCGACAAATAGACAGACGGCCGCATACGTGTCTGCACAAGGCGTGCAAATGTGGGCCGATTTTAATAATTTTTTTGCTGCAGTATTTAAACACAAGCTGCAGAAGAACAGAAGAAGCGAAAGACATACGATTTCAAATTTGTTGTTTTATTGTCTTGCGAAGTTTGAAAGCTTAATTCATCAACTATTTTATCATGTTAGCT